>OGNN01000854.1_pt1 | contig 14762 bp, 10 predicted proteins | sample 1573461 | NCBI WGS metagenome assembly OGNN01 (sample SAMEA2581998, study PRJEB24529) | metagenome | biome: Human gut stool | place: China | collected 2011
TGCAACGTCCAGGACCTCAAGGGCAACATCCAGTGCTATGTATGCCGTGATGAGCTCGGTGACGATTCCTACAAAGACTTCAAGAAGATGGATATCGGCGATATCGTCGGCATCAAAGGCTTTGTATTCACAACAAAGATGGGCGAGATCTCTGTTCATGCCCATTCCGTAACACTGCTCTCCAAGAGCTTACAGATCCTTCCGGAGAAGTTCCACGGACTGACAAATACAGATATCCGCTACCGTCAGAGATACGTGGATCTGATCATGAATCCGGATGTAAAACAGACATTTATCAACCGCTCTAAGATTTTAAGCGCGATCAGAAGATATCTGGACGGACAGGGATTCCTGGAAGTAGAGACACCGATGCTCGTATCCAATGCCGGAGGTGCTGCTGCAAGACCGTTCGAGACTCACTACAATGCACTTGACGAGGACGTTAAACTTCGTATCTCCCTCGAGCTCTACTTAAAGAGACTCATCGTCGGCGGTATGGAGCGCGTTTACGAGATCGGCCGTGTATTCCGTAACGAAGGTCTTGACACAAGACACAATCCGGAATTCACATTAATGGAACTTTATCAGGCATACACAGATTACCACGGCATGATGGATTTAACAGAAAATCTGTATCGTCATGTAGCACAGGAAGTTCTGGGAACTACAAAAATTGTATACAATGGTATTGAAATGGATTTAGGAAAACCATTTGAACGTATTACTATGGTAGACGCTGTTAAGAAATACGCTGGCGTGGACTTTAATGAAATTCACACATTAGAAGAAGCAAGAGCAGTAGCAAAAGAACATCATGTAGAGTTTGAAGAAAGACATAAAAAAGGTGATATTCTTTCACTGTTCTTCGAAGAATTTGCAGAAGAACACCTGATTCAGCCTACATTTGTTATGGATCACCCAATTGAAATTTCTCCATTAACAAAGAAAAAACCGGAAAATCCAGAATATACAGAACGTTTTGAGTTCTTCATGAATGGATGGGAAATGGCAAATGCTTATTCTGAATTAAATGACCCGATTGACCAGAGAGAGCGTTTCAAAGCGCAGGAAGAACTTCTGGCACAGGGTGATGAAGAAGCAAACACAACAGATGAAGACTTTATGAATGCTTTGGAAATCGGTATGGCACCTACAGGTGGTATCGGATTTGGTATCGATAGAATGGTAATGCTGTTGACAGATAGTGCTGCTATTCGTGACGTTTTATTGTTCCCGACAATGAAGTCCTTAGATGGTGTAAATAAGAAAAATGATGTAAATAATACAGCTTCTGAAGCACCTGAAAAAAATGTAAAAACTGAGTCTGAAAAGATTGATTTTTCTAAGGTAAAGGTAGAGCCTTTATTTGAGGAATTTGTTGATTTTGATACATTCAGTAAGTCAGATTTCCGTGCAGTAAAGGTTAAAGAGTGTGTTGCAGTACCGAAGTCAAAGAAACTGTTACAGTTTACTCTTGATGACGGAACAGGCACAGACAGAACCATTTTAAGCGGTATTCATAGCTTTTATGAGCCGGAAGAACTGGTTGGAAAGACTCTTATTGCTATCACAAATCTTCCACCGAGAGCTATGATGGGCATTGACTCTTGCGGTATGCTCCTCAGTGCTATCCACGAAGAAGAAGGCGAAGAAAAGCTCCATCTTCTGATGGTTGATGACCATATTCCAGCAGGTGCAAAGCTCTATTAAGATGATGTAAAGATGTACCGTTTTACCGAATAGACGGGACGTACTTCATTTGATAAAAAACTAAAAAAACAGCGATTTACATCAAACTTACATCAATTGATGCAGAAATCGGTGCAAGCAAGAAAAAATCGCATAATTGGCAGAATGAATGGGCAGTCCTGAAATCGGGATTGCCCATTTTTAGAAGAAAGACGAAAAACTCTTGACCTGCACGCAGCGTATACGCTTATACTATCAACATAAATCATAAGGAGGTGCATCGGATGTTATTAAATGAAATTATAAATGAGGTTGGAATGACAAAGCGTGCAGTTAAGTATTATGAAGAAAAAGGATTGCTGTCAGTGGATAAAGATAACAATGGTTATCGTAACTATACTGCACAAGATGTTGAAACTTTAAAAAAGATTTCAGTATATAGAAAACTCGGTATTAGTATTAAAGACATACAGAGCCTTTTGGAAACTGGCGACAAAAGTATTCTTCTTCGTATTTATCAAGAAAAAGTGCAGGAAAAAGTTTTAAAAGACTCAGAACTTGAAGCTTTGAAGCAATTTATAGATGATGGTGACGCAGACAAAGCAAATGAGGCACTTGATTATCAAACCGTTGAAAATGCAATTGAGTCTTTGCTACCGGGAAAAGAATGGGGAGATTATTTTAAAAGTCATTTCAAACCATTTCTTAATGTAAGGTTGAAGACTCTGGAACAGAAGCAGGCACTACATAATATATTAGAATATTGCGATGAAACGACATTGAAAGTTCCTTTTATTATGGGAATAGGTGCGAAGATGATAGGTGGGATTGCACAAGAAACCAGAACCGCAGATGAGATGATAGCCTATTATCGTGATATGAGTGAAAGTGAATATGAAAGACTAAAAGAAAAAGTATGGAAAGGTGCTAAAATGAAAAACGGTATAATGAAATACCATCCAGCATTTATTGCACAGAGAAAAATGCAGAAAGAGTTACAAAATAAAGGATATAACGATATATTCATTCCTAATTTAATGGTTCTGTCTCCAACGTATGCAGAATATAAGAAAGCGTTAGATAATGTGAACGATAGAATGTGTAGAGAACTTGGACTGTATTATGATAGCAATTATAACTTAGTTATTAAAAAAGATAATTCTAAGTAAAAGTTAAACTACCCTTTGGGAGAGGAGAAATCCTTTTCTCAAAGGGCTTTTTCTATTTATACGGATATTCGCAAACTACAAGATAAAGCCAAAACTTCATATACTCTAAGCACAAGGAGGTTGAGGTTTGGCTATGAACAACAGTTTAGCAGAAGTACACCCAGAGCTTATTACGGAATGGTCGGAGAAGAATTTACCGCTTACACCTGATGATATTACCTTTGGTTCAAATAAAAAAGTATGGTGGAAAGGTACTTGCGGACACGAATGGCAAACAAGCGTTAAGGCTCGTTCTAATGGAGAAAAATGTCCGATATGTTCCGGTGCGAGAGTGATTGCAGGTATTAACGATTTGGCGACATTAGAGCCGTTACTGGCAAAGCAGTGGTCAAAAAAGAATAAGATAAAACCGACAGAGGTTTCTATTGGTTCTCATAAGAAAGTGATATGGAGATGTAAAAAAGGTCACGAGTGGGAAGCTGTCGTTAAAAGCAGGACAATAAATAAAACGGGTTGCCCGTATTGCTCTCATAATAAAGTGTTGGCAGGATTTAATGACCTTGCAACGCTTCTGCCGGATATAGCTGCCGAGTGGTCGGACAGAAATTATCCGTTACTTCCAACTCAGGTTACGGTCTTTGCCAATCGTAAGGCTTGGTGGAAGTGTAAGGATTGCGGCAGAGAGTGGAACACCCTTATTTCTACCCGTTCCGGTGGGAGTAAATGCCCGTATTGCAGTGGGTACATATTCTCGAAAGGGTTTAACGATTTGCAGACAACACACCCTGAAATTGCTTCGGAGTGGTCGGAGAAGAACTTGCCATTGAAGCCTGATGAAGTAAATGCAAAGTCGAGGAAAAATGTCTGGTGGAGATGCAGTAAATGCGGTAACGAGTGGAAATCTGTTATCAATGCCCGTGTGAAAGGTACGGTATGCCCCGTTTGTGCAGAGAGAGAAGTCCTTGCCGGATATAATGATTTGGCGACAACAGACAGTCAGCTTCTCAGTGAATGGGATTATGAACAGAATAAATGGAAGCCGACAGAGGTATCACGAACTTCAGCAAAGAGAGCGTGGTGGAAATGCAGGCACGGTCATTCATGGAGTATGAAGATAAATGAAAGGACGATATTGAATAAAGGCTGCCGAATTTGTGAGCAAGAATATTTATCTCTATTTCCTGCTTTGGCTGTCAGCTATTATTCTAATAAGAAAGGCTTGAAAGCAGAACTTGGTTCTGACCGATTGCTTGGAGTTCCGCTTGAAACATACATACCTTCAGAAAAGTTGGCTATTGAGTCAGGAAGTGCTGACGAGAATATAGAAATAATGAAAGCATATATGTGTGAGCAACGAGGAATAAGACTGATTAAACTGCCGATGAAAGGCACTGAACTGGATTATGCCGACAGCTTAAAAAGAGCTTTTCAGAACGTACATATATTTATTTCTTCTGATACAGAGGAAGATGTGGAGATAATCAAAAATACATTTGAAAGATGGAGGGACAGCCAATGAGAGAGAAAACCTATCATCTATACTTAAATGAAGAAGAACGAAGCCGAGTGATACAATCGCTCATTGAACTGAAGAACAATTTAGCAGCTCAGGGACGATACACCGATGCAGTAGATGATGTCCTCTGCAAAGTGCTTGAAGCAAAGAAAAAGAAATTGAAAATTGAATACATTTAGAACGTGTTTTGCCGTCTGTTTCCTAACCGGAGCAGGCGGATTTTTTAATTTCCAAAAATTTTTTTGAAATATTTTTGGAAAAGCGGAGATTTTGGGTGTGCATTTCATACCCCTTTGTCCAAATGAGTGAAGGGGTTCATTCCGGATAGCAAAAACGGAAGCCTTTTCGCTTGAAAATTGAATAAGTCATTCACTAAGACTTTATTTCTGATGATAGCCACTTTAGCAGGTACGCCGTGATTTCTGTATTTCAGAATAGCGAGAACTCCGGTTATGAGTATCAGGTTGCTCCTGATATGGCGATGACAGTCAGAATGATAATGATACTTCTCTACGGAGCTGGCGGAGTACCCGGCAGAGGTTAGAATCCTATGATACAGATAAGCAGTCTGTTCCTTAGTGACTTCCCATAAGCATTTTGCTTGGCAAGGGGTGTTGAGAACAAATATTGCTATGACCGATTAGGAAATGAGTCGGTCAGGTACATAGCCATAATGCGGTGGCTATGAATTTTCAGAAAGGAGGGCAAAAAGAAGTGTCAAACTGCAAAACGATTTCCGTATGTAACCAGAAAGGCGGAGTCGGAAAAACCACCACAACAGTTAATCTTGGAGTCGGGCTTGCAATGCAGGGCAAGAAAGTATTGCTCATAGACGCAGACCCGCAGGGCGATTTAACGACTTGTCTTGGTTGGCAGGATACAGACGGCTTGGGTATCACGCTTGCAACGAAACTCACAGATGTAATCAATGAAACGATGACAGACCCTATGGTTGGTATCCTGCACCACGAAGAAGGTGTTGACCTTGTTCCGGCAAACCTTGAGCTTTCAGCAATGGAATTTAACCTTGTAAACGCAATGAGTAGAGAAACTACACTCAAGAATTATCTGAGTCAAGTGAAGAACAGATATGATTATGTAATTATAGACTGTATGCCTTCACTTGGTATGGTTACGCTCAATGCTTTATCGGCGGCAGACAGTGTTATCATTCCGGTTCAGGCTCAGTATTTGCCTGCAAAGGGTATGACACAGCTTGTGCAGACCATTTCAAAAGTAAAGAAGTATATCAATCCGGATATTAAGATAGACGGTATGCTGCTTACTTTGGTGGATAGCCGAACAAACCTTGCAAAGAGTACGGTGGAAGCACTCAGGGCAAACTTCGGTAATCAGATAAGGATGTATCGAACACAAATCCCGATTGCCGTAAAAGCCGCTGAAACTTCTTCCAAAGGCAAGAGCATTTATGCTTATGAGCCAAACAGCACAGTGTCTAAGGCATACGCTGAATTTACAAAGGAGGTGTTAGCCGATGGCAGGAAGAAAGAGCGACTTCACTCTCACGAAGCTCGATGATTTATTTACCACACAGGCACAGAGAGATGAAGAACAGCTTTCAAAAATCCGAGACATTCCGTTGGAGCTGATTGATGATTTTCCCGACCACCCGTTTAAGGTCAGGGACGATGAAGATATGATGCAGCTTGTGGAGAGTGTCAAGGAAAGAGGAGTTATTACTCCGGCAACGGTAAGGCAGAAAGAGGACGGCAGATACGAACTTGTTTCAGGACACAGACGAAAGCGAGCTTGTGAACTGGCAGGATTTGAAACCCTGAGAAGTGAGATTGTAGACCTGAACAGAGATGAAGCGACCATTTTAATGGTTGAAAGTAATTTCCAGAGGTCAGAGATATTGCCGAGTGAAAAAGCCTTTGCCTATAAAATGCGTTTGGAAGCAATGAAAAGACAAGCAGGCAGACCGAGCAAAGAAAATGCGTCGCCACTGGCGACTAATTTTCCACAAGGGCGTTCTGATGTTGAACTTGCTGAACAAGTTGGCGAGAGTAAAGACCAAATACGCAGGTATATTCGCCTGACAAACCTTGTTCCTGAATTGCTTGAATTTGTTGATGAGGGGCGTATTAAAATGCGTCCTGCCGTAGAACTTTCCTATCTTGATGAAGATTGCCAGCGTGATGTGGTTGATGAAATCGACCTGAATGACGCAACTCCGTCACATGACCAGACAATCCGTATGCGAAAGTTATTCAACGAGGGCAACCTTACAACCGAGGCAATCCATGCTGTTATGTCTGAGGAAAAGCCGAACCAAAAGGAAAAAATCGTGTTGAGGGGTGACAGAGTAAGACAGCTTATCCCGAAAAACATTCCCGTCAGTCAGACGGAGGATTTTGTCTGCAAAGCATTGGAGCATTACAACAAGTTCTTGCGTAATCGTGCAGAGCGTGACAGCAGATAGCCTGATTTACAGTTCCCCTTTCTCACACTCTAACCCCTTAGTTATACTTTTACCTACCGAAAAAGATATATACTATCTCACTTGAATATAACTATCTCAAAGTATATGTCTATCTCTAAGGGGGAATCGCACAGTATGAACGGACTGGAGGTGTATGGTAAAATGAAAAATTAACGAAAAATCCGCATTTGTTTTTCGGCAGGTAAATCTTGTCGTAAGAGAAAATCCACAAAGGCACATCGTAGAGATACGGTGTGTTTTTCAATTTTTACAGGAGGAAACGCAATGATAAAGTCAAAATTCAAAAGAGTCACGTCGCTTTTCTTGGCGACCCTTATGTGTGTGACCACTTTTGCAGGCATTGGCTCGACAACAGCATATGCTGCTTCGGGAGAAAAAGCCGATGTTTATATGGTCGATTTCCCTCGTGATGGCGATGCTAATTACGATGGGGTATGGGGACATAGCAATTTGACCTTGAAAAATGGTTGGCATACCGGACGTTCCAATTTTACCAATCTTAAGGCTATTGGCTCATACTCAGGCAATGTTGCATATTGTATTGAGCCGGGAATTTCGCTCAAGGTCGGTCAGACAATGAATAAGTATGACGAAAATTATTTTAATAACCTTGCAGCCAATGGGGTTATTTCCGGAGATGAAATCCGTCTTTTTGTTGGTCGTATTTTACAGTATGGCTACCGTGGGACAATCTCGACATCTTGGAGGTCACAGAATGAAGCGGCAGCAAACAGCATTGCACAGGCTTATGCCACACAGCTTCTTATCTGGGAAACTGTTATCGGAGAGCGTGATGCGAACTTCAATCATGTAGCAGCCAGTGGTTGCAGCAATGTGAAAGATGTCATCAATGCAAAGCATCCGCTTCGCAATAAGATTTTCAGTTATTACAACAGTATGGTGCAGAGTGTACAGAACCATGCGACCATACCGAGCTTTTGTAATAAATCATCCGGTTCGGCAAAGACAATAGAACTTGAGTGGAACGGAAGCAAGTACACAACTACTCTGACAGATTCCAATAATGTGCTGTCCAAATATAATTTCAAGGCAAGTATCAGTGGAGTGAGCTTTTCAGTGAATGGTAACAAACTTACTGTTTCTATGGATACTGCACCGAGTAAGGAATTTACCATTACCGCAACGAAGAAAAATGCAGTCCGCAGAGGTGGGGTTGTATGGTCAGAGGGCAAACACGGTCAGAACTCCAGTGTGCAGGATGTTGTCAGCTATGCTCAGGAAGTAAGCGACAGTATCAACGGTTATGTGAAGATGAAAGTCAGCTATGGTTCTTGTCAGATTGTAAAGACCAGTGAGGACGGCAAGGCTGACGGTATCAACTTCACGATTACCGGAAACGGTATCAATCAGACAGTTACAACAGCTAATGGCGGTAAGTTCCAGATTGATAACCTTATGCCGGGTATCTATACCGTAACCGAGCAGGCATACGATAAGTACGAGCCGCAGGAAACACATAGAGTTACTGTTGTAGCAGGACAGATTGCAAAGGTCACTTTCAATAACAAATTGAAGCGTGGCGACCTTCAGGTAGTGAAGTCCTCAGAAGATAACCTTGTTGAAGGTGTGAAGTTCCATCTTTTCGGTACTTCTCTTTCCGGTGATGCTGTTGACCAGTATGCAGTTACAGACAAAAACGGTGTGGCAACTTTCAAAGATGTGCTTATCAGTGGTTCTGAACCATATACCCTTGAAGAAGTAGACACAGCTATCCGTTATGTCGTACCGAAAAATCAGACTGCACCAGTGAAGTGGAAAGAAGTAACCACAAGAAACTTCAATAACATTTTGAAGAAGTTTACTGTAACAGTCACAAAGAGCGACGCTGAGAAGGGCGAAGCACAGGGCAATGCCAAACTTTCGGGAGCAGTTTACGGTATCTATAAGGGCGAAACGCTTGTAGATAAGTATGTTACTGATGAAAACGGTCAGTTCACTACCAAAGAATATGTTTGTGATACCGACTGGACAATCCGAGAAATTACACCGAGTGAAGGCTATCTCCTTGATAAGACCATTCACAAGGTAGGTGCAGACCCGAAACTTTATGAGGTGGAACACAACCTTACTTCCAATGATGTAACCGAGCAGGTAATCAAAGGCAATGTGGCTATCATTAAACACACTGATGATGGAGAAACAAAGATTGAAACACCTGAAAAGGGTGCTTCCTTTGAGATTTACCTGAAATCTGCCGGAAGCTATGACGCAGCAAATAAAGATGAGAGAGATACCATTGTTTGCGATGAAAATGGCTTCGGTCAGACAAAAGATATGCCGTATGGTATTTATACCGTACACCAGACTTCCGGTTGGGAAGGCAGAGAGATGATGGACGATTTTGATGTGTTCATTTCACAGAACGCACAGACCTACCGTTATCTTATCAATAACCGTAACTTTGAGAGTTTTGTCAATGTAGTCAAGGTGGACGCAGAAAGCGGAAAGAGTATTCCGTATGCAGGAGCAGGATTTAAGATTTACGACCCACAGGGCAATCAGGTCAAAATGACCTTTACTTATCCGACACCGACCACGATTGATGTGTTCTATACCGACGCAAATGGTTCTCTTGTAACACCTGAGAAATTAGATTACGGCAAGGGATATTCCATCGTAGAGGTACAAGCTCCATACGGATATGTACTTGATGATACTCCGGTATATTTTGATATTACCGAAGAAAATTCCACAGAGGAAGGCGGCGTAACTGTTGTGAAAGTCAATAAGCCGAATATGGCACAGAAAGGTACTATCACGGTTGAAAAGACCGGAGAAGTATTTAGTGGTGTCAATGTAAGTGGTTCTGAGGACAGTGATGTTATCTATCAGCCTGTTTATGAAGTGGCAGGACTTGAGGGTGCAGTTTATGAAGTCCGTGCTGCGGAAGATATTAGTACACCGGACGGTACACTCCGCTATTCAAAGGGCGAAGTGGTAGATACTATCACAACAAGCTCCGATGGATTTGTTAAGAGCAAAGAACTTTATCTCGGAAAATACGAGGTCAAGGAAATTACCGCACCTGATGGAATGGTAGTGAGTGGCGAAACACATACGGTTGAGCTTACTTATGCAGGTCAGAATATCTCTGTTACCGAAACTTCCACATCATTCTATAACGAAAGACAGAAAGTGCAGGTAAGCCTTGCAAAAGCCATTGAAAAGGATAAGACATTTGGTATAGGCGACAACGGAGAAATCAAAAACATCAGCTTTGGTCTTTATGCCGCAGAAGATATTGTATCTGCAAGCGGTACAGTTATTCCGGCTGATGGACTGATTGAGATTGTCAGCGTAAATGAAAATGGAACTGCTGTTATGAAGTCAGAGCTTCCGTTTGGCAAATACTATGTCAAGGAGATTGCAACCGATGAGCATTATGTTCTCTCTGATACGAAATATCCGGTTGTGTTTGAATATGCAGGTCAGGATACCGCAACAGTTGAAATCAAAGTGAATGATGGAAAAGAAATCAAGAAGGAACTTATCTATGGTTCTGTATCAGGTAAGAAGATTGACGAGAACGGAGAAGCACTTGAGGGTGCTGTTATCGGTATCTTCAAAGCCGAAGAAACAGAATTTACAAAGGATACTGCACTTATGACGACTACCTCTGCAAAAGACGGTAGTTTTTCTTTTGCAAAAGTTCCTTATGGCAAATGGATTGTAAGAGAAATCGAGCAGCCAAAGGGATTTGTTCTTGATGAAAAGGCGTATGAGGTCAATATCAGCAAAGCCGAGCAGGTAGTTGAAATTGAGATTGTCAATGAGTATGTTCACGGCAATATCAGACTCACGAAGGTGGACGCTGAATATCCAGATAACAAACTTACGGGTGCAACCTTTGAGGTATATAAGGACACCAATGAGAACGGAAAGATTGATGATGGCGATGAACTTATCGGAAATCTTGAAGAAACCGAAACCGGAATTTATGAGATGAAAGAGCTGCTTTACGGAAAATATATTGTCCGTGAAACAAAAGCACCAGAGGGCTTCCTGCTTGATAAGGGAGAATACTCTGTTTTCATTGAGAAAGACGAAACAACTTATTCCGTTGAGAATAAGGCTGGTGTTGGATTTATCAATGAAGCTATGCGTGGAACACTGAAAATCGTCAAGACATCTTCAGATGGTAAGGTTAAAGGTTTTGCGTTCAGAGTAACCGGAGCAAACGGTTATGATATGACATTTGAAACAGATAAGAACGGCGAAATTGTGATTGAGGGACTTCGTATTGGCGAATATACCGTATCCGAAGTGGCAAACAATGCCTCTGCCGCATATATCACACCTGCCGACCAGAATGTTACTATCAAACTTGATGAAACAGCCGTTGTAAAAATGCACAATGAGTTGAGGGATACTCCGAAAACAGGAGATGATACCAATATGAAACTTTGGTATGTCCTTGCCGGACTTTCTGCTGTCGGTATCGCCGTAACTTCTGTTGTTGCATACAAAAAGAAGAAAAAGGAGGGTAACGAGTAATGGAAGCAAAGACAATTATCGCTATCGCATTAGTCGCCGTTATTGTCGGCGGCTTTATCTTTCTTCAGGTTAAAAACCGTAAGAAGTAAGTAACAAGCGAACATTAACCAGTCGGGGCAGAGCGTAAAAACTCTGTCCCTTTAATTTTTGGAGGAACATTATGAAACAACAGAAAACGGTGGAGAGCCGAGTGCTTGAAATCTTAAAGGAATGCCCAATGTCGAGGTATGATGATATGCTTCTCATTCTGCATTATTACAATCGGTACGGATATATACCTGCCGGAAATCTTCCGCTTGAGGATATTGTATTTAATTACCGAGCATACGGACTTCCTTGTTTTGAAACCATACGCAGGGCAAGGCAGAGAGTACAGTCCCTTTTTCCTGAGTATTCACGTAATCCGCAGAAAGAAGAACAGAGCGGCAGTATTTCTATTGTAATCAACATTAACTAAGGAGGTGTTTTCGTGAAAGACAAAGCAACTTTTCAGAATAAGGTCAAGGTGCTGAATAAACTCTTTGACTCCGGTTGTGATACGGAGAAAAAGTTGCAGCAGCTTGATATGGAAGCAATCCTGAAAATCCCGAATATCACGATTCCTGATATGGGTGTGATTATGGAGCTTCAGAAGAATACAAAGTCCGGTAAACTCTTTTCGTATTTGGGTGGCGGTTCTGATGAAGCAACAAAAATGAGAGGTAAGGAAAATGAAGCAACAGGAGAATAGAGCAGAGCCGCAGGAAAAGCAAATTCGATTTATAGACAGTCATTACAATTTAAAATTCTATATTCCCGATGGTGGAAAAATCAGGATTACTTTTCGTGATGGACACACAGCAGACAGAGTGTGCAAGTATATTGATGACTACCATTTGTACGTCGGAAATTGCTGCTATCATATATGCGAGTTTGCTGAAAAAATGGAGCTTAATGGAAGCAAAGTTGAACTTATCAATCAATCCGAACCGTCAAAAAACAAGACCAGAAACAGAGAAAAACAGCGATAAGGAGGTGCAAGAGTAATGGCACGAAAATATGACCTTATTTCTGAGCTTTACAACCGCACCTGCAAAACGGTTGTGTCAAATCCTCAGAACTGGCAGGCATTCTTAGCTTCGGCTTGCCGAAATTATAAGTTACGTTATGACGAACAGCTTCTTGTATATGCACAGCGACCTGATGCAACAGCAGTTCTTGAGATAGAGCAGTGGAACAAAATTTTTGGCAGATGGGTCAACCGAGGTGCAAGAGGTATTGCTGTTTTTGCTGATGAAAACCGTTCACGGCAAAGACTGACACATTACTTTGACATTTCAGATACTCACGAAAGCAGATATTCAAGAACAGTCCCGATTTGGGATATGCGTCAGGAATACGAAGCTGATGTGATTGAAACATTGGAAAGCACTTTCGGAGAGATTGAGAATAAGAGCAGTCTTGCCGAAGCAATTATGGGAGCAGCAAGAAATGCGGCAGAGGATAATATCCCAGATTATCTGCAAGACCTTTACTATGCAACCGAGGGCAGTTCCTTTGAGGAAGTGGAAGAGGATATTGTAGCTTCCATTTATAAAAATGTTGTAGCAAACAGTGTGGCATATATGATGATGTCAAGGCTTGGCATCGATACGGATGGTTATTTTGAACTTGATGATTTCAGAGATGTTACCAATTTCAATACGCAGGAAACACTCAATGCACTTGGATTTGCTACCAGTGATATTGCAGAAATGGGATTGACGGAAGTATCTAAAACAATTACTGCACTCAACCGTCAAAATCGCATAATTGTCGGTCAGGACAGAAATGAATACAATAAGGTTGAAAATAACGACGAAAGGAGTTGGGACAATGAACGAACTGACCTACACGATGGTGGGCGATTACAGCCTTCCGAATCTGAAACTTCCACAGCAGCCGGAAGTGACTTTGGGCAGATACGCTCAGATGAGGAGAGAGTTTCTGAAGGAACATCACAGAGTCCTTTACTACAATCTCCTGACGAGGGGCGAACTGACACAGCACTTGGCGGAAGTGGAACAGAGAGCCAGCAAGATGGAGGAAACAATCCTGAGCCAGATGGCACAGAAAGAGGGAGTGACCGAACAGATGAAAGCAGAGGATATGATGAAATGGGTTCGTCTGATGAACTCCCTTCGCAGCTCGGCACAGGAAATCGTGAAAGCGGAAGTGATATTCGCTTAGAGTATTACGACAGAACGCACGAGGATAAAAGCCTTCCGTTCTTTGGGCGTGATGAAGTAATCAATGAAATTCTCAGAACGACACCACATTTGTCAGCAAGTCTGGAAGAAATTAAAGATTATTATGAACGTAATCCTGATAACAAAGACCGCACAGAGTATATAAAGAGTATTTTCAATAATGATTATACCGAACTTACTTTAGAGGACGGCAGGACAGTAGGGTACAAGACCTTTGAAAACGTTCTGCATTTGTGGGAGGGCAAATACGACAGCAGAACCGCACAGAGCTATTATGATTGGGCTGTTATTGCCCGACATTTTGAAGCTATGCGATTACTGGGAGAATTAAGTGACAACATAAAACCATTACCGTCAATGGACGGTCAGATGACATTCATATTAGACGGTCGGGCAGAGGAAAAGAAAACCTCTGCCTTTGTTTTTTCTCAGGAGATTATCGATGCTGTTCTTGCGAATGGAAGCGGATTTTCTGAGGGGAAAATGCGTATCTATGAGCAGTTTGAAAAAAGTCTTTCTGCAAAAGAAAATGCCGACTTCTTGAAAAATGAATACGGTTGGGGCGGTTCTTATCCCGTTATAATCGGGGCAGGCATTGATGAGAGCCACGACGGAAAAGGTATTACGATTACGAAAGGCATCGGTAAAGAGAAGCCACATATCACGCTTTCGTGGTCGCAGGTGGAGAAACGTATCGGGGAACTTATCCGAATGGACAGATACTTAAATCCAAAGGAAAAAGAACGCTATCCTCAGTGGCTTGAAAGTCAAGAGGAACGCAGAGCCAAAATCGAAGAAACGAAAAGAAACCGTGAGATACTCTCTAATGCACCACCGGAGCAGGAGGTCGAACTAGCCGAAAAAGAACCTGAAGAAGCGGAACAGCTGCAAGATGTGAAATATGAATATCATCTTGGCGATAAGGTGTATATCGGTGCTTCTGAGTACGAAATCTTATCTGTTGATGATGAGAGAGTAATGCTCTATGACTATGATGTGCCACTGTTCAATAAGGAATTTTCACGCACAGAGTTTGACAGAAAAGTGCGAGAGAATCCGATGAATGAGCATTTGATTGTAAAGGAAGAACCTGCCGAAGAAAGAAATGAAAAAGAGCCTGAGCCGTTAGTTCCCGCTTGGGAGCAGAAGAAAAAAGTCAAAGGCTTTGACTTGCACCCTGA
>OGNN01000864.1_pt1 | contig 14535 bp, 7 predicted proteins | sample 1573461 | NCBI WGS metagenome assembly OGNN01 (sample SAMEA2581998, study PRJEB24529) | metagenome | biome: Human gut stool | place: China | collected 2011
AAGAAATGAAGAATTTCATCGAGGAGCACAATGTTCCCTGTCCTACCTGCGGCAAGCACAACTTCACCGATATCCGTCAGTTCAACCTGATGTTCAAGACCTTTCAGGGGGTTACCGAGGATGCCAAGAACACGGTTTATTTAAGACCCGAGACCGCACAGGGTATTTTTGTTAACTTCAAAAATGTACAGAGAACTTCCCGCAAGAAGATTCCCTTCGGTATCGGACAGATCGGTAAGTCCTTCCGTAACGAGATCACACCCGGCAATTTCACTTTCCGTACCAGAGAGTTTGAACAGATGGAGCTGGAGTTCTTCTGCGAGCCCGGCACCGATATGGAGTGGTTCCAGTACTGGAGAGGCTTCTGCCGTGACTGGCTGCTGTCTCTTGGCATCAAGGAAGACGAGATGAGACTTCGTGATCACTCTCCTGAGGAACTGTGCTTCTACAGTAAGGGAACCACCGATATTGAGTTCCTGTTCCCCTTCGGCTGGGGCGAACTGTGGGGTATCGCGGACAGAACTGATTACGATCTGACCCAGCATGCCAATACCTCCGGCGAGGATATGACTTACTTCGATGATGAGAAGAAGGAAAAATACATCCCTTACGTTATTGAGCCTTCTCTTGGTGCAGACAGAGTGGTTCTGGCATTCCTGTGTGCAGCTTACGACGAGGAAGAGTTAGAGGGCGGCGATGTTCGTACTGTGCTTCATTTCCATCCCGCACTGGCACCGGTAAAGATCGGTGTGCTGCCTCTGTCCAAGAAACTGAACGAGGGTGCGGAGAAGATCTACGCAGAGCTTTCCAAGAAATACAACTGTGAATTTGATGACAGAGGAAACATTGGTAAGAGATATCGTCGTCAGGACGAGATCGGAACTCCTTTCTGCGTAACTTACGATTTTGATTCCGAGACAGATGGCTGCGTTACCGTACGTTTCCGTGATTCCATGGAGCAGGAGCGTGTTGCTATCAAAGATCTGGATGCTTACTTTGCAGATAAGTTTACATTCTAAGATCACTATTCAGGAGCAGAAAGATTTTTCTGCTCCTTTTCAATATCTTTTTCTATTGGTACGAAAACTTTGATACTTACAGTGGAGGGGACAGCGTGGAACCGATCGAAGTGTTTCAGATTCTGGGAATCGAACAGACAAAAGACGAAAGGGCACTGAAGAATGCCTATCGTGACAAGCTGACGGTAACGAATCCGGAGGATGATCCGGAAGGCTTCAAGCGACTGCGGATGGCTTATGAGGAGGCCTGCCGCTATGCCGGAACGCCGGATGCAGAAGAGAACGAGGAGGCGGAACCGACGCTGGAGGACGATACTCCGGCAGGACAGTGGGTACGTGGTGTTCGGAAGGTCTATGAGAATATTACGGACCGTTGTGATGTGGAAAAATGGAAAGCGCTTTTTGAGGCGGATGACTTTCTTTCTCTGGAGGAAGAGGAAAACTGCACCACTTATCTGCTTCGTTTTCTGATGGAACATTATAAGCTGCCGACCGCAATCTGGAAGCTTCTGGATGAGAAAATCCACATTGTACAGAATGCGGGGGCCTTCAGAGAGCGCTTTCCGGCACAGTTTGTAAGCTATATGGTACATAAGTGCGAATCCGGGGAAGAAGTGGATTTTTCCGAGTTCCGTGGTGCGGAAGATGCGGATTACGATCAGTTTCTGCAATATTATGACAGAGCTTATCAGGCGCTGCAGGAGAAAAAATTACAGGAAGCGGAGCAGATGATCGGATGTGGGGATGCTCTGGGGATTACCCACCCTGTTATGGAGATCTGCCGTGCGTCCCTCTATGAAGGAAAGGGACAGACCGCAGAAGCCATTACTTTGTTAAAGAAACTGTCTGCAAAATATCCGGAGGATGATCTGATCGCTTACAATACGGCGGAAATACTGTGGAGAAATGAAGGGCGCGTAGAAGCGTCTGCTATTTATGAGAGTCTTCGGGAGAAGCTGCCGAAACACTACATGGCGAACCTGCGCCTGACGGACTGGTATTATGAGCAGGGGAACTATAAAGAGGCAAAAAAATGTGCGGAAGAGATTCTTTCCGTAGGCGGAGACAACACATTTCTGGAGACACTGCAGAAGATCAACACCGAACTGGAACGGGAAATGAAACGGGAATATGCGCAGAACCATGATCCCGGTCTGGGACTGGATCTGGGCTGGTGTTATCTGCAGGATGGCAGGACCGATCTGGGAATCCGCACGGTCAGGGAGCTGGAAGCAAAAGTTCCTGCGGACAGGCGTGAGGAATATCTGGGACTTATGACAAAACTGCTGGCAGAAGCGGCAGAATATGAGAAGGCAATTTCCACGGCAGCCAAATGGGAAGAAAGCCTGGAGAAAAAGATCCTCCGGGATACGGATGCCGAAGAGGAGGAAAAAGACAGAGACCGGATCCGACAGTCACATATGATCCGGATGCAGTGCTATCGGGCTTATGGCTATGTACAGCCGGAAAAATTCGCCGAAGCCATTGCGGAAGCGGAAAAAGCCGAGACCGGAACACCGAAGGATATCGGTATGCTGATCGAAAAGGCACAGATCTATGTGGAGATGGAAGAGTATGAACGCTGTGCGGAGATATCCCAGAAACTGATCGGGGATTATCAGGTTTACGCTGCATATGCCAACGAACTGGAAGCGGCGAAGAGGCAGTGGAATGCAGCAGGGGTGATCCAGAACGGCAGAGCCTGTCTAAATTATTTTCCAACCTATGTCAAGGCCTATGAAATGATGGCAAAGGTGTACATGGATCTGACACATCCGGAGGAACTGAAGGAACTGTTACAACAGGCGAAGGATAATAATGTCAAAAGTGTGATCCTGGATGCCTATGAATGGCAGCTGACCAATACGGGGCTTCCCCAGGAACAGATGAACGACGCCATAGATAAATTCCGGAAGGAATATCTGAGCAAACTGGAAGCGGGCAAGACCATATTTTACCGGAGAGGACTTCCGATCATTACGGAATATCTGTATGCCTACCCTTGTGAATTTTTACTGGTGGAGCGGGGAGATTTTCATAATGCGGCAGGCTGTCTGGAGGCGGCAAAAGCGGATTATGAAAAGGCACTTTCCACGAACCCGGCCAATCCTTTTGCCTGGAAGGGACTGGCACGGATCCACAGATGCCGCGGCAAATACGATGAAGCCATGATCTGCCTGAGAAAATGTGTATTTTTCTATGAAAAGAGCGGAACACAGAATCATGCCTGGCCGGAACTGATTGCGGAACAGGCAGAAATTTATTTTTTGCTGGGCAATACGGAAATGGCGGAACAGTTTTACCGGAGATATCGTGAGATGACGGGAAGTGCCGGAGAACGGGATCGGAACCGTATGAGGGATTTCGCCAGATGTCTGGCCTGCAATGACAAGACTACGGAGGGATTAAAAGTTCTGGAGAAGGCATTCGTCAATGTACTGGATGCGGCAGGAGAAAAGCTGGATCTGTGTGTCTGGTGCGGGGAAAAGACGATCGCCGGAAATATTCTGACATCGTGGCCGGAGAAGATCGAACTGATTGGGAAAAATACCGGGAATACCCAGGAGTATTTCGAAGATTACTTTTTCCATCTGGGATGGTATGGGCTGATCTGTGGTTCCGGAAAGGTGGCCATCGAGAATATGGATAAGGCACTGATCTTCCATAAGGAGGATCTCAGCAAAAAGGATGACATTGCGGACCTGATCCTGGCATGCATCCTGTACGGAGATAAGAAGAAAGGTGCTGACTATGCACAGGCGTTGAAAGCCTGTATGGAAAGAGAAGATAAAAGCGGCAAGGATGTGTATCTGAAATATCCGAAGCTTCGGATCGTACACGAATATCTGGCGGGATATTATACGGCCACCGATGAGGAACAGGATACGCTCCTGCAACTGGACAAAGACTGTTCCTTCTGCCATGGCTGTGTACATCCCGTCTGCGAGGAACTGGAGATGGTACGGATACTGCAGATGCTGAAAAAGGGCCGGGAGAAAGAAGCACTGGAGCGGCTGAAAGAGCAGATGCAGGAACATCCCGGAATGGGATTGCAGGCCATCTGGCACCGGTATCATTCGGAACAGGTGACGAAGGATACGGATCCTGCTGTAGCCGCTTTTCACAAGGAAAAGCTGCAGCCGGAGAAACGGGGATTCTGGCAGAGGCTGTTCGGGAAGAAGTAAAAAATTAAAATGAAGAGAGAAGAAAACATATGATAGTCGGAATCGATTTGGGAACCACCAACAGTCTGGTGGCAGTATTTACGGAGGAAGGACCTGTGATCATCCCCAACCGTCTGGGAAAACATCTGACCCCCTCTGTGGTCAGCGTGGATGAGAACGGCAATGTCTATGTGGGGGAGACGGCACAGGAACGCAGAAACCTCTATCCCGACAGTGTGGCGCAGGCATTTAAGCGCAGCATGGGAACGGATCGCACTTATGACCTGTCCGGCAAAAAGTTCCGTCCAGAAGAATTGTCCAGCATGATCCTGCGTTATCTGAAAGAAGATGCGGAAGCCTATCTGGGGGAAGAAGTCACAGAGGCCGTGATCAGTGTACCGGCCTATTTTGACGACAAGAGAAGAAAAGCCACCAAGCGGGCCGGAGAACTGGCCGGGCTGAAGGTGGAGCGTATGATCTCGGAGCCTACCGCAGCGGCGGTGGCCTACGGCCTGTACGAAAAAGAAAAAGACACCAGATTTCTGGTATTTGACCTGGGCGGCGGAACTTTTGATGTCTCCATTCTGGAGCTGTATCACAATATTCTGGAGGTGCGGGCGGTAGCCGGAGACAATTATCTTGGCGGTGAAGATTTCACGGAAGTGATGTCGAAACTTTTTCTGCAAAAGACAGGACTGCATTATAAGGATCTGTCGGAGAAAGAACAGGTGCGTCTCTATAAAAAGGCAGAAGAAGCCAAGCGGGGAATCAGTGATCAGACTGCGGTGACCATGGAACTTATGCTGGGTGAAGAGAACAAAACGGCAGAGATCACCTTAAAAGAATATGAGGAAGAGTGCGAAGAACTGCTAATGAAGATCAGGGAACCGGTGAAGAAGAGTCTGGCGGATGCAGGACTGAAGCTGTCGGACATCGATGAGGTATTGCTGATCGGCGGAGCCACCAGACTGTCGGTGGTCAGGGATTTCCTGATCAGGCTGTTCCGCAAATTCCCGGATACAAGACTGAACCCGGACGAAGCCGTGGCACTGGGCGCGGCGATCCAGGCGGCCATGAAGGAACGCCGGGCGGAGGTAAAGGAAGTCATTCTGACGGATGTATGCTCCTTTACATTGGGAACGGAAGTCGTGGTGGAATACGAGGAAGGCAAATTTGAAGACGGCCGTTTCTGTCCCATCATTGAGCGCAACACCGTGATCCCCGCCAGTCATACGGAGCGGTTGTACACTGTCAGAGACAATCAGGACAAGGTGCGCGTCCGGGTACTGCAGGGAGAGAGCCGTTTCGCCAGAAATAATCTGTTTCTGGGAGAACTGAACATTGATGTTCCCAAAGGGCCCAGGGGCAGTGAAGCCGTGGATGTGACTTACACCTATGACATCAATTCCCTGCTGGAAGTGGAAGTCAAGGTGGTATCCACCGGACTGACCCAGAAAATGATCATCAAGGGACAGGACAACCAGATGACGGATGATGAGATCCAGAAGCGAATGGAAGAATTGTCCTACCTGAAGATCCAGCCCAGAGACCTGGAGGAGAACCGTCTGGTGCTTCTCAGAGCGGAGCGGATGTATGAGGAAGCACTGGGAGACCGGAGAAAAGAACTGGATCGTTATATCACTGTTTTCGAGGCTGCATTGAAAAAGGGCAAAAAAGAGGAGATCGAGGAGGCCAGAGAGGCATTGAACGAGATCCTGGAAGACGAGGATGAGTGATGTTTTATCCTTGACGCGGCGAAACGATAACATTATAATGTAGAAATGTAGGTTTATTTTCCGAAAGGTGTAATTTTTAGACAAGGAGACCGAGAGAATGAGACAATTCACTTCTGATGAGCTGAGAAAAGCTTGGAAACAATTTTATATAGACCGTGGCCATGTGGATGTGGGAGCAGTATCCCTGGTATCTGACGGATCCACCGGTGTTATGTTCAACGTAGCGGGCATGCAGCCTCTGATGCCTTATCTGCTGGGGCAGAAGCATCCTCTGGGTACCAGACTCTGCAATGTGCAGGGCTGCGTTCGTACCAACGATATCGATTCCGTAGGTGACAAGAGCCATGTGACTTTCTTCGAGATGATGGGAAGCTGGAGCCTGGGAGATTATTTCAAGAAAGAGCGTTGCCAGTGGAGTTTCGAACTACTGACACAGGTATTCGGATTTGATGCCGACCATCTGGCTGCTACTGTATTTGCCGGTGACGAGAATGCACCCAGAGATGAGGAAGGCGCATACTACCGTATCGCTTCCGGTTTCAAGAAGGAGAATGTATATTATCTGCCTGCCGATGACAACTGGTGGGGACTGGAATACGGTCCCTGCGGTCCCGACAGTGAGATGTTCTATATTGCAGACAGACCGGACTGCGGACCGAACTGCGGACCCGGCTGTGACTGCGGTAAATACACGGAGCTGGGTAATGATGTATTTATGCAGTATGAGAAGCATCATGACGGTCATCTGACCCCATTAAAGCAGAAGAACGTGGATACCGGTTGGGGTCTGGAGCGTATTCTGGCCTTTTTAAACGGTACCAGAGATGTATACCAGACAGACCTGTTTGCTCCGGTGATCGCTTACATTGAAGAGGCTTCCGGTGTGAAATACAATGCGGATGAAAAGCTGACCAGATCCATGCGTATTCTGGCAGACCATCTGCGTACCGGAGTGATGCTGATCGGTGATGAGGCGAAGCTGCTTCCCTCCAATACCGGTGCCGGCTATATTCTCCGTCGTCTGATCCGTCGTGCGGTAAGACACGGACGCACTTTAAATATGACTACAGAGCAGCTGCTGCACATTGCTGCTATGTATATTGATGAGATCTATGCAGAGAGCTATCCTCTGATGAAGAAGAACCGCGAGTTCGTCTTAAGCGAGCTGCAGAAAGAGATCGCCCGCTTCGAGAGCACTCTGGAGAACGGCATGAAGGAGCTGCAGAAGATTCTGGAGCAGAAGAGAAGTGAAGGTAAAAAGGAGATCGACGGCAAGTCCGCATTCTACTTATATGATACCTTTGGATTCCCTCTGGAGCTGACTGTAGAGCTGGCACAGGAAGAGAATCTGACCGTAGATGAGGAAGGCTTTGCCGCTGCCATGGAAGAGCAGAAGCAGAAGGCAAGAGAAGGACAGAACTTCTCCCAGAAGCTGACTACCGCCGCAGGTGTATTCGATGGACTGGATGATAAGATCACCAGCGAATTTGTAGGTTATGATGCGCTGACCGCAGAAGGTAAAGTAGTAGGACTGGCTTCTGAGACCGAACTGGTGAATACCTTAAATGAGGGAGAGACCGGTACCCTGATCACGGATGTGACTCCGTTCTATGCTACCATGGGCGGACAGAAGGGTGACTTTGGTGTGATCCGCACCGAAAACGGTACTTTTGAAGTGACTGAGACCGTGAAGATCGCAGGCGGACGCATCGGACATGTGGGTAAGGTCGTATCCGGCAGCGTATCCGTAAATGATACTGCAGAGCTTGCTGTAGATACCGACAATAGAAAGAGTGTCTGCAAGAACCACTCCGCAACCCATCTGTTACAGAAGGCACTGCAGATCGTACTGGGCGATCATGTAGAACAGCAGGGTTCTTACCAGGACGGCGCAAGAACCCGTTTTGACTTCAGCCACGGACAGGCTATGACTGCGGAAGAGATCGCTAAAGTAGAGGCTCTGGTCAACGAGAAGATCGCAGAGGATATTGCAGTTGTTACTGATATCATGAGCATCGAGGATGCGAAGAAGAGCGGAGCTATGGCTCTGTTCGGAGAAAAATACGGCGATACTGTCCGCGTGGTATCCATGGGAGACTTCTCGAAGGAACTGTGTGGTGGTACTCATGTAAAGCATACCGGTGAGATCGGTTACTTCAAGATCCTGTCCGAGAGCGGTGTCGCTGCCGGCGTCAGAAGAATCGAAGCACTGACCGGTGCCAACGTGATGGCATACTATCAGGCTATGGAAGAGAACTTCAATAAGGCAGCCGCAGCCGCAAAGGCAGCTCCGGCAGCCCTGACCGAGAAGATCCAGCATATGCAGGCAGAACTGAAGGCTCTGAATGCTGAGAACGAATCCCTGAAAGCCAAGATGGCACAGTCCGCACTGGGCAATGTCATGGATCAGGCAGTGGAAGTCAAGGGAACAAAGCTTCTGGCAACCAGCGTAGACGGTGTGGATATGAATGGCTTGCGAGACCTGGGTGACCAACTCAAGGATAAGCTTGGTGAAGGCGTTGTCGTACTGCTCTCTGCACAGGATGGCAAGGTCAATATGATCGCCATGGCAACAGACGGTGCTGTAAAGGCCGGTGCCCATGCAGGCAACCTGATCAAGGGAATTGCCGCGCTGGTAGGCGGTGGCGGCGGCGGACGCCCGAATATGGCGCAGGCCGGCGGTAAGAATCCCGCAGGCATTCCCGCAGCGATCGCGGAAGCGTCCAAAGTACTGGAGGGTCAGCTCGCATAATGGAACGAGAGAATCTGAAATCCCGTTTAGGCTTTATACTGTTGTCTGCCGGCTGTGCCATTGGCATCGGGAATGTATGGAAGTTCCCGTACATGGCCGGCCAGGGCGGCGGTGGCGCATTTGTATTGTTTTATCTGATCTTCCTGGTGCTCCTTGGTCTGCCGATTATGACCATGGAGTTCGCTGTGGGAAGAGCAAGTAAGAAAAGTCCCGTAAAGGCTTACCAGGCACTGGAGAAGCCTGGACAGAAGTGGCATATCCACGGATATTTTACACTGGCAGGCTGCTATCTGCTGATGATGTTCTACACAACGGTGGCAGGCTGGATGTTACACTATTTTTATATGACGGCTACCGGTAAACTTTCCGGTCTTTCCGCAGATGCGGTAGCGGATCAGTTTACCCGGATGCTGGCAGATCCAGGGGTCATGATGTTCTGGATGGTACTGGTGGTAGTCATCGGTGTCGTCATATGTGCCGGTGGCCTGCAGAACGGTCTGGAGCGTGTGACGAAAGTCATGATGATCGCACTGCTTGCCATCATGGTAGTACTTGCCATCAACAGCTTCTTCATGGCGGGAGCAAAGGAAGGTCTGAAGTTCTATCTGGTACCTGATTTTGGACGCATGCAGGAGGTTGGTGTGGTATCTACACTGGTAGGTGCCATGAATCAGGCATTCTTTACCTTAAGTCTTGGCATTGGTGCCATGGCGATCTTCGGAAGCTACATCGGCAAGGATCATTCCCTGATGGGTGAGTCCGTCAGAGTTGTGGTACTGGATACTTTCGTGGCAATTACCGCAGGACTGATCATTTTCCCCGCCTGTTTTACCTATGGGGTGGATCAGACTTCCGGGCCCAGCCTGATCTTTATTACTTTGCCGAATATTTTCGCAAATATGCCTTACGGCCGCCTGTGGGGGAGTTTATTCTTCCTGTTCATGGCGTTCGCCTCGATGTCGACGGTCATCGCCGTGTTCGAGAACCTCATCTGCTGCTTCCTCGAGCTCCTGCGCAAGGACCGCAAGGTCATCATCCGTTGGGGCATGCTCGTCATCATCCTGCTCTCGATGCCCTGCGTCCTGGGCTTCAACGTCTGGAGCGGCTTCACGCCGTTCGGCCCGGGCTCGAATGTCCTGAGCCTCGAGGATTTCATCGTCAGCAACAACCTGCTGCCGCTCGGCAGCCTCGTCTACCTGGCCTTCTGCACGAGTCGCTACGGCTGGGGCTGGAACAACTTCATCAAGGAGGCTGACACCGGCAAGGGTACGGCCTTCCCGAAGTGGATCCGCTTCTACGCGACCTGGATCCTGCCGCTGATCGTTCTCTACATCTTCGCAGCGGGCTACTATGCGATGTTCTTCAAGTAATCTAGATATGAGAAAGTCCCTGTCATCCACCGCGAACCGAGTGGAGGGCAGGGACTTTTTCTGTGAAAAAATGCAAAAAAGTTCCCGGACAGGAACCGTCCGGGATAATAGCAAGTTTATAGGGATCAAAAGAAACATAAGAGAGAAGTGGGGGACTGCCGGCAACCGGAAGGATGAGACTGCCGCAGTCCGGCTTCTTGTCAGAGGATAGCTAAATCAGAAGAAGAACTGGATACGACCCCAGAGCGTGTCAACGTCGCGGTCGGAATCGATACCCTTGCCGTTGAAGTACTTAGCCGTAGCGAGTACATTGTGGAACGGAGCGTAGTTGGCACCGACTTCCCAGCCCTTTGCACCGACGACCTGGGCATCTTCCGTGCCGAAGATCGACGTGTAGGTGCCGAGGTAACGGTACGCGGCATAAGCACCCCAAGTGTTCTTGTTCTCCGGCTGAGCGCCCTTGTAGCTGTAGATTGCCTGCCACGATTTGTCGAGGTTATCGGCGCTCGTGTTGTTGGCATAAGCCGCGAACAGACGGCTCGTATTGTCGAAGTTATAGCCGACATTTGCAGACCAGATGTTGGCGTTATCTTCGTCGTTCTTGCCGTTCGTGTAGCCTTCTCCATTGTTGAGGCCATCCGTCAGACCGATGAAGTCGTTCGTGTTGAGGTGATAATAAGCGGCACCGCCCGACCACTTGCTAGCCGGCGTTGCGTACTGGAGCGTGATGCCCTGCATGTTAGCCGTATCATCGAAGTCACGATTACTGAGTTGATAACCTTTTTCCTGATCGGAGACATCAATGCGGCCTGCATAGATCGTCGCCTTGAGCGCGTTGCCGAACGTCACATTGGCACCGGACATCGAGTTATCAGAATCGAAGACGAGGCCCTGCTCCGGCGTGTAGAGACCAAATTTACCGAGCTGCGTCTGGAAGTTCTTGTAGTTGCCCTGTGCATAGACACGCTTGAGTGTGATTTTATCTTCGTCATGGTTGTCGCCGTCACCTTTATCGTCGGACATCTCCGTCGTAGCATCAAGGCGGGCATTGACATGCCAGTGATCGTTGACTTCAGCGCTCGGCTCGAGACGTAAGAGCAGCTTATCGGAGTTGTCGCGATCTTTGCTGCCATTCTCCTGCTCTGTGCGGAGGCTGCGATACGTGTAACGTGCCTGGCCGTTCCACTTGACCATGTCGGCATTGCGCTCGAGGTTGCTGACGCGGACGCCGAGGTTGTTGAGCTCATAAGAGAACTCAGCAGCGAGCTTGTCGATCAGGGCCTTATCGGCAGCGGAGACATCCGTCTTTGCCATGGCCTTTGCGACCATCTGCGCCATCTCATAACGCGTGATGCTCTGGTTGCCGCGGAACGTCGTGTCGCCATAGCCTTCGATGACGCCATCAGCAGCGAGCTGAGCTACGGCATCATAAGCCCAATGGGCAGCCGGTACATCCGAGAACGGGTTCGAAGCAGCAAACGTGGTGCTTGCTGCGCCAACAACGAGAGCCGTCGTCAGTGCGGATACGAGAGTCTTTTTCATAAGAATCTCCTCCTCTATGAAATTGAATCAAAGAACCTTTCGGCAGGAGATCCAGACTCTTTGGCAAGTATCCATGTTCCCTTTCCAGTTCCTCTGAACCGTCCTGTCAATTAGTATTGTAGCCTATAATTTGCATGTTGTCAATTAATAATTTGCATTGTGTCGATTAAATGGCGGATGGAAGTGTGTTCAAGATATGTATCGCCTTAATCTTGAACGCTATTTTCATCTATACTATAATGAGTAGAACAGAGTCGAAGGAATGTTGTATCAAAACGGATAGACGAGTACAGGAAGGGAAGTCATAGCATGGGATTTCAGCGTGCGCGCAAGGAGGAGCAGCGAGAGAGGCGTCGCCAGGAGATCCTCGATGCGGCCTGGGAGCTGTTTGAGGAAGGCGGCCTCGAGATGGTGACGTTCTCGACCATCGGCGCGAAGGTCTCCTTCACACGCCAGACCATCTACACCTACTACCGGTCGCGCGATGAAGTGCTGCTCGACCTCTTGAGCCGCAGGATGGAGGATTTCTATCAGGACATCCGCGCGATGTTCCCAATCGGCAAGCCCGTTACGCAGCGAGAGTTCTGCGAGAGGCTCGTGGACCATTTGCTGTCCAACAAGAAGATGCTCGCGCTGTTCTCCTTGCACATCACGCTCGAGAATAAGGCGCGCTACGAGAACATCCTCTCCTTCAAGCGCACGATGTACGAGGCGTTCCCGGTCTTCTGCACGATCCTGTGCGACCAGTGCCCGGATGCGTCCGAGGACGCGTTTTGCTACTTCTGCCTGACCATCATGGTCTACATCAGCAGCATCCACCCAATGATCGATCAGACGCCACTGCAGAAGAAGGCCTTGCAGGAGGCATCTGGCGGCATGGCTATCCCGACTGATCGGGAGCTGATCCTCTCATCGCTGATGCTCATGACAGGCTCATTCCACTTTCGCGGCGATGGGGATGAAGAAACGTCCAATCCGTGATAAGATAGAGTCATCTGAGTAAGAGTGAGAGATGAGAGAACAGAGAGGGATGAGATGATGCAAAAGAATGCGGGGCGCTTTGCGCTCGTACTGCTCGCTGTGCTGGCGCTGTCAGCTGCCTTTGTCATGGCAGGCTGTGGCAAGGCGCAGAGCGATGGGACGGGCAGTCCGGCCAAGCAGCAGACGCTCGACGACAAGGTCAATGCGATCGTCGACTCGATGACGACGACGGAGAAGGTCGGCCAGATGGTCATGATTGGCGTCCAGGGGACAGAGGTCACGGATGACAGCCTCTACATGCTGCATCAGTATCACATGGGCGGCGTCATCCTGTTCGACCGCAACATGGAGTCGGCCGACCAGACGAAGAAACTCATCGCCGACCTGCAGACGCAGGCCGACCAGAAGGTGCCGCTGTTCATCGGCGTCGATGAGGAGGGCGGGCAGGTCGTGCGCGGCAAGTCCTTCCTGACGCCGCCGCCGTCGGAGCAGGAAATCGGCAGGAGCGGCGAGGTTACGCGCGCGGAGGAGTCGGCCCGCCGGACGGCAGAGAAGCTCAAGAAGCTCGGCTTCAACGTCAACTTCGCGCCGGTCGCCGATGTCGGCGATTACGCGCGCTCGTTTGGCTCCGACCCCGAGCAGACGGCAAGGTTCGTCGCGGCGGCCGCACAGGGCTACGAGCAGGAGCACATGATGTACGCGCTCAAGCACTTCCCGGGCATCGGCCGCGGCACGGTCGACTCGCATGAGGACATCTCCTCCATCACGGCCACGAAGGACGAGCTCATGAAGCGCGACCTCGTGCCTTTTAAGAAGGTCATCGACGAGCGCCAACCCGAGGACTACTTCATCCTCGTCTCGCATCTGCGCTATCCGGCACTCGATGCGGAGAACCCCGCGAGCCTCTCGAAGGCAATCCAGACGGATTTCCTGCGCGGCGAGCTCGGCTACCGCGGTCTCATCATCACGGATGATGTGGAGATGGGTGCCCTCGCGAAGCATTACAGCTTCCGCGAGCTCGGCGTCAAGGCCGTCGAGGCGGGCAGCGACATCGTGCTCGTCTGCCATGAGTACCCGCATGAGACGGATGTCTACCTCGGCCTGCTCGACGCAGTAAAGGATGGCACGATCCCGATGGAGCGCGTCAACGAATCCGTGCGCCGCATCGTCAAGGCAAAGCTATTGCATGCGCAGTCCTGAGATACAAGATAGATGATAGCAACAAAAAAGACGCTCTGGCATTAAAGGTCAAAGCGTCTTTTTCGTGTCTATTCGTTTGTGCTGGTCAGCTGCGCTGCACGGCGGCGAACTCGATCTCGGGCACGTGGTCGATGAGGTTCATCTCGTGGGCGAGCTTGTAGAACGTCCTGAGCCCGTCGAGGTACTCGTCGGTGAGGTCCCAGCGGATGATGGGGCCGAGGTATTCCTCGAGTTGCTCGTAGGTGAAGGCGGGCTTTTGCGGCAGGATCTCGCGGATGGCGGCATCCTTGCGAGACGCTTCCGACCGGAAGGTCTGGAAGGCACCATGGATGCGATTGTAGACGAGCTGCAGTTCCTCCGGCTGGCTCTCGGCGAAGCGGCGGCTTGCGACCCAGAGCGCGTAGACCATCTTCTTGCCCGTCATCTTCTTCCACTCGAGGCCGAGGTCGTAGTAGTAGAAGCCCTCGCGCGGATGGTGGTAGAGCCAGAGCGCATCGTCGCCGATGAGAAGGGAGGCCGTCGCGTCTTCCGGGATCGGGTCCTCCGGCGTGATGTGGCGCACGTAGTAGTTCGGGATGGCGCCGTAGGCCAGGCGCAGGATGATCTTCAAGAGGCAGTGCGACGTCGCCGACTTGGCCGTCAGGATGATCTTGTCGTCCTTCAGCGACTCGATTGGCTTGCGCGAGGCGAGCAGGATGCTCTCGACATCGCCGTCCGTCGAGACGCAGACATCCGGCAGTACGACGAGCTCCTCGCTGTGGCGGGCGTATA
>OGNN01000882.1_pt1 | contig 14329 bp, 8 predicted proteins | sample 1573461 | NCBI WGS metagenome assembly OGNN01 (sample SAMEA2581998, study PRJEB24529) | metagenome | biome: Human gut stool | place: China | collected 2011
TTACGGATGGAAATTCTATTTTGGCAACTGGAAAACCTGTAATTTCTAATGTGAATGTGAACCAGACAGAAGAAATGGATGGTTCTAAGTATATAGGAATTGGATTTTTTGGAACAATTACGAATGAGGTGAATGTAAACAACATTGGTGTCAGCGCCGGAACGGTTTCCGTATCAAACCTGGAATTACAAAATGTAAATGTACAAAATAACACGAATAAACATAAAAATACACAGACCATAATAAGTGGACTTACATCGGGACTTGGATGGCTTGTAGGTGGTGTAGTTGATTTATTAGTAGGAGTTTTATCATTTGGAAGCGTAAAACTGAATTTGCAAGATACATTATCAGCACTTTTAAATGCAAGAGCAAAGGATCCGACGATTTATGCAACAGGTGCATTCGCCGGAAGGCTAGTGGGTGATGTTTCCATTGAAAACTGTGATGTGACAGGAAAAGTCAGTGTTTCGAATATTAATGATCGTACTGGTGGGTTTGTCGGTTATACAGAAGGTGTAACACAGTATGATGGATTGTCAAAAGCTCTTGGAGTAACGGTGAATGCATTATCATCATTGTTAAATGCAATTCCGGGACTTGGACTTGGAGATTTGATCACAATTCTTCTGAAGAATGCATTGCCGGTTGGTAGTTTAATCCCTACTGGATACAAAAATGTAAATATCAAAAACTGTCATGTAGAGAATCTGGCAGGAACTATCGGAGCTGCGGATAAAGATTATGCAGGTGGTTTTGTAGGACAGCAGGTAGGAACAAGAATCTTTGACTGCTCCGTGAAAAACAGTAGTTATTCTGTAACGGCAAAAGAATACGGCGGAGGATTTGCAGGAATCAGCAGAGATGCGGAAATCCGAGGTTTGTTAAGTGATGTAGGTGTTGAACTTATTCGAGTAATGCAGCCACAGAGTATCTTGTTAAATTGCAATCTGACAGGATGTAATGTCTCAGTATCCGGTGACAATTATCAAGGTGGTATTGTAGGAGCACAGACAAACAGCTATGCAGTCAACTGTGGAGCGAGCGGAAGCATTGCAGTTAAAGCAAGCGGAAGTTATGCCGGTGGTGTGAGTGGTATTTCAACAGTTGGATGGATTACAAACCTTGGAAATAAAGAAGTCAAGGATGCAAGCCTTTTAACAACAGTGAAAGACTTGTTGACAGGTCTTTTGTCGAGTAATCCGGAAAAAGCAGGTATGCTCTTGTCACTTGTAGGAATTGCACCATCAGCAATCTTGGGATGTAACATGGATTGTTCATCAGTTTCAGTTGAGGCTGGTAAGAGCTATTCCGGTGGTATTCTTGGTGGCGGTGATGGCGTCTATATTGCAGAATCCAGTTCCGAATATTTAAATAAACTTCCGTATTGGAAACATGGCGGAGGAGATGCGAGCAGTGTAGCCCAAAGAGATAATGTGCTTACAGGATTAAAAACAGTTACGGCAGATGAAAATCGTGTCGGAGGTATTGCCGGAAGTGTAACAACAGCAAATGTCACAGGACTTTTAAATAATACGCTTGGAATCGGAAACTTCCTTGGATTTACTGTGCATCATGTAACGGTGACTGGAGTAAATGATGGATATACAGTAGAAGCAAAAGAAAATTATGCCGGCGGAGCGCTTGGTGAGGCTGTTGGTGGAGATGTGGATACTGTAACATTGAATCAGGTAAAATCTGTTTCGGCAAAAAACAGAGTAGGTGGTTTTATCGGTTGTGCAGGTCCGGGAGATCTGGCAGGTGGAAATGGACTGACTTTGAATCTGTTAGGACTGAACAACTTGCTGAAAGTAGAAAATCTGCTTTCTGTGGCAGAAGGTGTCAGAGTCAAAATCAACGAAGCTCATGTAAATGGCATCGCAGGAGGCATGACTGTACAAGCAACAGGTACAAATTCCAACGGCGAAGTAGTGGATTATACGGCCGGTGGTTTCATCGGAAAGAGTAACAGCTGTGAGATCATTAAGTCCGATGTGAAAAATTTAAAAGAAGTAACAGCAAATGATACAGATGGTTTTGCAGGAGGATTTGTAGGTTCTTCACAGACCGGAGGGCTTGCAGATGTAGCTGGTGAAGCGGATGTTAAGGCTTTGTTAAATGCAAATAAGTTGTTAGGTGCTGTCACGTACTTGCTTCCTTCTTATACAGAGTGCACGGTTACTTATGTTGATAAAGGCGGAGTTGCTGCAGATACAGCAGGCGGTTTTGCCGGAAACTTCCAGAGTGGAACGGTTAACAACCAGGATGCAGGAGAAGGTAACTATTATTCTGTGTATAATCTGGATCATGTAAACGGGCAATCTTATGCAGGAGGCTTTGGTGGAAATGTTTACTCCGGAGCATTGGCAGATGCTGGAGGCGGAATCAGCATTCTTGGAGGTATCAAGGGGCTGAATATTAATGTAGGAGATTTGCTGAACCTGATCAATGCCTACATTCCATATGTACAGTATGCCGGAGTCAAGTCAGACAACGGATTTACTGTTACTGCCAACAAAATGAAAACAGACGATAGCAATTCTGGAAGTGCCGGAGGATTTATCGGTTACGGAAGCGGTGTACAGATAAGCTACTGTGATGTTACGAATCTGAAGCATACTACTGTAAAGGAACCGAAGGATCTGGAAGCAAATGAAGCACCAACATATTATGATGAAAATATAAGCACATATGCGGTAACCGGTGCCAGATATGCAGGTGGATATATCGGATATATGAATATTGGTTCCGCAGCTTCTGTTGGAAAAGGATTGAGCGTACTTGGCAAATCGATAGGAATCAATAATGTGCTGGATGCATTGAATGTCGTTGTTTCTACAATAGAACATTCGAATGTTACAGGAGATGTTGGAGGTTTTGCAGTAAAAGCAACCTGGAAAAATACTGCATCCGATGCCTCAGCAAATGATGTTCTTGGAGATGCCGGTGGATTTGCCGGAAAGATTTCTGGTGGGCACATTCAGGATTCCAATGCAAATAACTTCTCTTATATCATTGGCCAGATTACAGCCGGTGGTTATGTGGGAGACTTGCAGCCAGGAAATGTGGCAAATGTCCTTGGCGATACTGGTATCTTAGATGGTCTTGTTAATGTGTCAGATACATTGGCATCATTAGCGGAGGACTTTGTACCGACGATCAGAAACAGCTCTACGACTTGTATTCCTTGTGGTGGTGCAGTTCGTGCAGATGCTGATTCCACAACACAGGTACAACGAGGTATGGCCGGAGGTTATGCAGGACATAATGAAGGTGGTCACATCTGGGGAAACAATACAAAGAAATGGAAAGGTAAAGACTATACCGGACCAACAAGTGTCTGCAAAGCAGTCCGGATTCGCTCGGTATACGGAGAAGAAATTGCTGGTGGCTTCACAGGACTTATGGAGTCAGCAGATACGGCAAGTACCGGAAACCTGTCCTTGTTGTGGGGACTGGTAAAAGTAGATAACATCCTGGGAGCTCTTAGTGTTGTCTATCCGACGGAAGAAAATACGGCAGTTTACGGACCACTTGCCTTGATGGATTATAAAACTTGGAATGATTGGGTAGAATTTGTCGGTAAAAAAGGTGGTTACGGAAGTGACCTTGCTGCGAATGGAACAGTAAAAAGTCAAGAAGAACTGGATAAGATTATTGGAAAATATGCTTACGGATACAATGTCGTAGCAGGAAGAGTAAATTATCGGGATGAGATAAAACAGGCAAATGGCGGAGCCGCCGGTGGCTATGTTGGTTCGATGCAGACTGGAACCATTACAAATGGACAGGCTTATCAGGCGAAGACAATTAAAGGGCTTCGATGTGCCGGCGGTTTTGCAGGGGAAATGATAAACGGCGGAGCAGCAAAGCTTGGAGGAGTTGATATCCTCGGTCTTAATCTGCAATTAGGACAAATGCTGCAGGTACTTAATGTCTTTGTGCCAGTAATCAAGAAATCTTCGGTAGAGGGTTATCAGAGTGGACTGATTGTCCAGTCAGAAGGTGTAGATGACAAAGATACCTGTGGTTATGCCGGAGGTTATGTAGGAAAACTGATCGGTGGGCAGATCTGGGGCGAAAATGATGCACGCTGCAAGGTCACAAAGCTGAGACGAGTTGACGGAAGAAGCTATGTCGGAGGATTTGTCGGAAGCTCCAGACCAGGAAGTGTAGCAACAGTGGATCCTACTGCAGGAGAAGGATTACTTAGCCAGCTTCTGAATAAACTGTTAAGTACACCGACAGATTTGATAAAAGTATTAAATGCCACAGTCGCAACTATCCGTTATGCGGATGTGGAATCCTGGGATGACTGGGGAATCATCGTAAATGGTGCTTGCGCAAGTAGAAGTAATAACACTTCTTATGCAAAAGCAGCCGGAGGATTTGCCGGAAATCTGGAAGGAACTGTACTCGGTGAGAAGGGTACGAAAGAGGCAGGAGTTTCTGTACAGAATATCCGTTCCGTAGTCGCAGGTGAATATGCCGGAGGATGCTTCGGTGTTGCTGACGTAGCCGGAGTTGCCAATATCAGTGCAGGAAATGAGACCTCGCTCCTTGATAAATTATTAAAGCTTGGAAGAACCGATGTGCTGGATGCGTTTAGAAGTTATGTATATTACGGAACTGTAAGCGGAAGTAAGGATGCTGGTTTAAGTGTCAGCGCAAACACAGCGATAAAATCCGGACAGAACAATCAGGTTACATATAGCGGAACAGCCGGAGGTTTTGGCGGCTCATTACTAAATGGTTCTGTGAAAAACAGTAAAGTAACAGAATTAAGCAATGTAAGAGGTTTGAATAGTGTCGGAGGATTTGTCGGCTATTCTGGAAAGAGCGGAGTAGTTAAGGCAGACAAGATAGACGTTATTGGAGACAATACAGGACAGTTGCTTGGTGGTGCTCTTGGAGTTATGGACATTTTTGGTTCTCACATTGATGACTGTGCAGTTACAGGAACTGATGATGGTTACACTGTGCAGAGTACAAATGGAGATGAGCAGATTGCCGGAGGATTTATCGGATATGCAAATCTTGCAAGAATGTCGAATTGTACAGCGGGTGACAAGACGAACCAGAAAATTGGACTGAAACAGGTAGCGTCAGGTGGAACAGCCGGCGGATTTGCAGGACGAACAAGTTTCGCTTATCTTGCAGATTTAAAATTGGATTCAGGAGCAGTGAATGTAATATTCTCGGTTGTTAATCAACTTGTAAAAGCATTATATCTGGATAAAATCCAGGATTCCAATCTTCTGAAGATTAATCTTGGAATTATCAAAGTGGATGCACTGTATGATGGCAAACTGCTTCATGTAAATCTGCTTGGACTGGATATATCTGTAGGACTTTCAAAGAAGTCAACGGATAACAATCAACAGACAGACCTTGCAATTATTACGATCGGAGATTCATCCATCAAACTTCCATGCGATGAAAATGGACTTTTGAATGATAATGATGCCAAATCCAATATCAGTGTGAGTCTGATCAAGGCGAATCGAACAAAAATCACAGATAGTAATGTCTACGGTGTCAGTCAAGGATATGATGTCTATGCCGGTGGAGCCGGAAATAACAATGATGGTGATGCTAAAGACGGACGAAGTGGTGGCTTTGTTGGATTCAACGATGAAGGACTTTTGAAGAACAACAACATGTATTACTGTGATGTGGTTCGTGGAACAAAAGATCTTGTTGGACCATTTAGCGGAAAGAGTAAGTTGGATTCTGTATATGAAGCTAACACACAGGAGAAGGTGGAAGGCGAGAATAATAATTACCGTATTTACAGAAAGCTGGATGTAGCGCTGGATCAAATCAAAAAGGGTTCAGACAAGCTGAATCTAAGCTATGAAAAAGATACTTCCAGTGGATGGGATATTTACACGCTGGGTCATATGAATTCGATAAAAAGCTATGAAACTTTGCAAAATGCAAAGCTGACAGATGATACTTCGTCTACGACAGCAGAGCTTAAAGCTTATGAATCACCAGCAAAAGCAGTATTGATGTCAGATACAAAAACAACACTGAACACAGGAGATAGTGATACACCGGAACCATCCGAGTCGCAGGATCCATGTGATGAGTACATCAAGCTGACAATCAATAAAATCTGGAAGGATTTAAACAATTTTGATCATAAACGACCAGATAGTATCACGGTAACAATATCACGTACCTGGACAGATGCGAGCAGTATAGAACACACAGAACCAGTTTCGGGTTACGATAGTTACACCATAAAAGGTTCCAGCGATAAATCTAAGTGGCAGGAGGTGATAAAGAAACTTCCAGCATACAAGACAGTTGGAGATGATATTTATTATTACACGTATTCCATCACAGAAGCAAAAGTGGATGGTTATACAACAACGATAGATAAATCGCAAGATGGATTTACCTTCACAATAACTAATAGACATTTCCCAGGTCTTCCGGATACCGGAGGATACGGAAGCTATTTGATTTACCTGATAGCTGTTCTGCTTTTCCTGGTATATTTCGTAATGAGATATAAAAAATGCAAGGAAAATAAAAAAGCAGAAAAACTATAAAAAAAATTCTCAAGAAAAGGAGATAAAGGACATGAAGAGAATGAAAAAAATCATGGCATTAATGCTGGCAGCGATTATGATGATGGCTATGTCTGTCACAGCATTTGCCGCAGAAGGAGCAGCAGGAACACACACACTTACAGTTAATGTGAAAACAGGAGAGGGTGTTCCAGCACAGACACTTAAAGATCAGACAATTTATCTGTATAAATTGTTTGATGTGACAGAGTCTGGTACAACAGGAGCAAAGAACTATGCATATACAGTGAATACTGCAGCTGGTTATAAAGATGTATTGGTAGCTGCATTAAATACTGCAACAATTACAACATCTTCTACAGATGAGGACATTGCAAATGCTGTAAGAAATATTGGTAACAGTGATACTAAAGAAGTACAGGATTTTGCGAACGCTTTTACAACACAGGCATTAACTAAGAACCCTAAATTAGATGCTACAGCAAACTCTGGAAAACTTGAAGATGTAACATCTTATAAATTTACAGGCTTAGATGCAGGTTACTACTTAGTATATGTAACTGGTGGAAAAGAGATTCAGTCTTCCTTAGTTACAGTAGACGCTGATACAACTCAAGTAAACTTAAAATCAGAAACACCAAGCATTGAGAAAAAAGCTGACAAAGAGACTGTAAGTATCGGACAGGTAGTGAAATATACCGTAACAGCTTCTATTCCGGATACAACAGGATATGCAGAATATGTATACAAAATCCACGATACATTGTCAACAGGTCTTGATTTTGTAAAGAATGCCGACGGAGATGCTCTTGATAATGCAACTGAAGCAAATGTTACAATTGCATTTAAAGATACAGGCGTTACAGCGGTAGGAACAACACCTACAACAGCAGCACTTTCCGGTGAAGGCAACAGAACAATGGCTCTTGACCTGTCTGCATGGGTAAGAGATAACCAGGCAAACAAAGGAAAAGCATTCACCGTTACATATTATGCAAAAGTTAATGCTAACGCAGTTGTAACAGAAAAGAACAGTGCTACATTGGAATATGGTAATAAACCAAGTGAAACAACAAAAACAACACCAAGTGAAGCAAAGACACCTACATACCCACTTGATATCTTAAAGAAAAAAGCAGGTACGGGTACAGGAGAGGTTGCATTAGAAAAGTTAGCAGGTGCAAAATTTAAGTTATACAAAGATAGCCTTGATGATACAAATGTAATTAAGGTATCTGAGACAGCAGTTAAAGGGAGCTATGTTGTAGATCCAACCTCTGCTACTACAGAATTTGAATCAGTTGAAAATATTGAAAGAAAAGATTACAACCTTCGTGTCAATGGTCTTGCAGAAGGAACATACTATTTAGTAGAGACACAGGCTCCAGAAGGATTCAACAAGTTGACAGATCCAATTAAAGTTACAATTACAAAAGATGGCGATACAAATTGGACTGTTAAGAAAAACGATACAGCAGAAGATGACAAGATTATTGATGTTGAAAACAGCTCAGGTTCCATCCTTCCATCCACTGGTGGACGTGGAGCAATCGCATTTGCTGTAATCGCAGCTCTTCTTGTATTCGGTGTAGCAGTAAGCTTCATCCGTGATAAGAGAAAAGAAGCATAATAATTTTACCAGAGATACAAGATAATATTTAAGGAATGGGCGGTTATCTTCCACGGAAGGTAACCGCAATTCCAAGTATAACAACAGGGAGAATGAAATGAAGAGTAAGAAGAAAAAAAAGAAGATAACAATAAAAGATATTATTCGTTTGATCGTGCTTTTGGTTGCATTCTCCGTATTGTTATATCCAACGTTTAGTAGTTATTTGAATGAAAAGAATGGTTCCAAAGTTGTATCCTATTATGATGAGGAAAGCGTAAAGTTAAGTAAGGCAGAAAAAGAGCAGATGCTGGAAGATGCGAGAGCATACAATAAGGAAATGCTGGGAAATATTGATTTGATTGATCCATTTTCGCAGGAAGATGTGGAAATAGATGCTCGCTATGAGAGCCTGTTAAACGTAGATGGTTCTGGAATGATGGGATACATTCGCATTCCTAAGATTAATGTAGAACTTCCAATCTATCATGGAACAAGTGAAGCTGTGTTACAGGCAGGTGTCGGACATTTCTGGGGTACATCTCTTCCGGTTGGTGGAGAAAGTACACATACAGTTCTGACAGGACATAGAGGTCTTCCGACAAAAACACTATTTACCAATATGGATAAACTGGAAGTAGGGGATATTTTTTACATTAAGGTTTTAGATGAAACACTGGCATATCAGATTGATCAGATATTAACAGTTTTACCGGAAGAGACAGATGGGTTATCTATTGAACCAGGCAAGGATTATGCAACACTTGTTACTTGTACACCATTTGCAATCAATACACACAGACTTTTAGTACGTGGAGAGAGAATACCTTATGAAGAGGCAACGAAGCAAGAGCCGGATACAAATATAAAACCGGAGTTATCTTTTACTGCTAAAGTGCTGATTGTAACAATTATAGTAATTTTTATAGGGTTGCTGATTGCTGTAATTTATAGTATACGAGATAGAAAAAGGAGGAAAGTAAGGTGAGAAAGAAGATAAGAAGTATTCACATTATTTTATTCGTTATGCTTTTTCTTGTCGGTAGTTTTATAGATATTTCAACAATCCATGCTGAAGCAGGAAGCAGAACAGGAAGCATTCAAATTATTTACAAGGGGAGAAATAGTTCGGATAAAGAAGTGACTCTTTCCGGAGCAAAGTTCTCGATATTTCCAATTCAATATATGAAAAATGGTGAACTAGTCTGGGAAAATGGTTTTATAGATTCAGGTATATCATTACAAGATACCAGTGCAGAAGCAAGAGAAAAACAAGCAAAACAATTGTTTGCATTTGCGAAGGAAAATAATATTTCCGGCTTAATGCAAGAAACAGATACTTCGGGACGCACGAGTTTTGGTGAACTGAATGAAGGAATTTACCTGCTTGCACAGATCGGAAATGTAGAAAGTGGTACAGATAAATTTGAATCTGCTCCATTCCTTGTTAATATACCATCTGAAATTAATGGGAATGTAGAATATAATGTAACGATAGAGCCAAAAGCTGAATGGGTTTCACCAGAAACACCACCGAACAATCCAGATAAGCCTAAGGATCCGACACCTTCAAAACCGGATAAGCCAAATCCTATTCAGAAAATAATAAATACGGTAAAAACCGGAGATACAACAAATATAGTTGCATGGTTTTTAATAGCGATTGTTAGTCTTGGTTTGATTGTAGGATTATATAAAAAGAGAAAAATGAAGTAGGCATTATTTAAAGAAAACTGATCCATTGCGGTGGAATCAGTTTTCTTGTGTTATATGGTTTAAAACGTTTCTAATATTAATGTTGAAGTGGTGGTGCAACGGTACGATTGATATCGTTGTTTGATATTTGAGGAGCATTGAGCAGTGCTGTGAAATTCTGTTGGATGATATCTAGTGTCTTCTGTTTTTTCTGCAATTCCTGTTTTTCTCGGACAGTAGCAGCCTGTTCAGATTCAAGATTTTCAATCCGCTTTTGGATTTTCTCAGAGCTAGGGATTTTGGTAACACCCAGATCCTGAAGCTCTTTTTTTAGTGAATCGTGGAGCTGGTATTCTGCCTGATGTTTGGTGCGGTATGCTTTTGGATTTTTAGCAGATTTACAATCTTCAATTACTTTACGACAAAGCCGGTAAGAAGCGCAGTGTTTCTGAATGACTTTCTGCGTGCTCAGCTCACTGTTGATTTGTGCTATTCTTTGGTCGGCAACTTTCATAGAAGCTTCAATGTCAGATACATGCTGCCTGAAATCGTCATAATTCAGCAAGTTATTTTCGGAAAGATAGTTGAAGGTGCGGGCTGCCTCTTTTAGATTATTGAGCTTTGCCCATCGTTCAAATCCCTCTCGATTTCCAGTTGTGACATAAGTGGAGATATTGATATACAAGCGAGCTTCTCTGGACAGATGTCTTGGAGTTTTTACTTTGCTACGATTTTTAGCCAGACGGATGCGAACATTTTCTTCGGAATAATAGCTTCCGAGAGATTTCATATAAGTGAAGTTCTGCTGTTCCGGTGCACGGAATGACAGGTGCTTTCCCTGCCGGATTTCATATCCGGCTAACTGCATTTTTTGTAGAAATTCCTCATAGTTGATGGAAGTCCAGATTGCCTTATCAACTGCAACACGTAGCTTGGCTTTCCAACTGGTGCCACGATGATATTCCATATTCTCTTTATAGCTTTTACCTTTTTCTCCGGTTGGCATACTGGTGGCAAGTCCATTTTCATGGCAAATGCGATTACTGATCCGGCAGATTTTATGGTAGCTCCGCTTATTGGAAACATACTTGTGATAATCAACAAAACTTGCTGCGTTGAAGATGATATGGTTATGGATATGATTTTTATCAACATGGGTACTGATCACATATTCATATTTTCCTTTCAGTACTTCGTCTGCAAATTGCTGCCCTAAGCGATGGGCATTTTCGGCATCAACTTCTCCTGGCTTGAAGGACTGGAACAGATGAAATGCCAGGTTATCGCCCTTGTCCATTCCATTCTTTTTTGCATGTTCTCTCGTCATGGCAAATTCCAAATCTGCAGTTTCCGGGGAACAGCCAAAACTGGAAACTAACAGTTTTTCATCTGTCTTATCTGGATTTGTAATATAGTCCAGAGCTTTCTTGTCTGTTACTTTAATGGGGAAGATTTTAAGATACGCCATAATTCTTTCACCATCTCTTTCAATTCTTGCATTTCTTCCGGATATAGATCTCCGGTGGTATTTACCTTTTTTGCAATCTGGTTGATATTTACACCAATCTTGTGCATTTCCTCATACTGTTTCTTCAGTGGAGTGGTATCGGTGTTGACGATGTAACCGTCGATTGCCATTTTACGAAGGTAAGCTCCCATATTTTTTGTCTTTGATTCTATCATCTTTCTGCGGATAAGCTTCCGTTCTTCTTCTGTGACATAGAAATGGATTTCTTTGTTTCTCTTTCTTTCAGCCATTAGCAGTTTCTCCTTTCTGAGAGGGCAGTAGTATCGTTGCTTTCAGCGTTTTTCAATTTAGGGCAGGGTTCCCTAAATTGGGATTTCCCGGAAGTGTATCCTCACTTCCTGTCCTTGCTATTTACCGGTGGCAAAGCCGCCGGAAGAGAGTCCTTAAAAAAGATCTCTCTATAAATAAGATACTGAGAGAAGAAAAAGAGGACATCGAAGCTCAGAAGTATGACGCAGGCATGATTCTGTGGTATAGTAAAATCTGAATGAAAAAGAAGAAAAGAGGTAAAACCGATGTCACGGAAAAACCATAAGATGATAGATGGGAGACTACTGCAAACGAATAAGAAGTATTCCCAATTAAAAATGAAGCAGAAAGAAAAGATTGCAGAATGGATGTTTCAGGCAACCAGAGATTATTATATGAAAAAATGTACTTTTCCGAGTGACAAACATCTGGAAGAAGTGGTGGATTCTGTTTATGAAAAAATCGAAGATGCAGAAATCTGGATTCCGTATGGAGAGGTCTTCAAGCATTATAAATCCAAACGATCGGATATCAACAAACGTGTCAGAAAATCTCTGAATGAAAAAGAAGTGAGCCGGATTGAGAAGGTCTGTTTTATGAATATGTGTATGATTCAGGATCATAAAGGGAATGTACTGGCTCTGGATAAAGTAAATGATAGCTATACCGGTACAACTTTTCCAGGCGGTCACGTAGAAGCAAATGAGATTTTTCAGAAATCTATGATTCGGGAAGTCTGGGAAGAAACAGGACTTACGATTGAAGCACCGAAGCTTGGGGGATTATATCATTGGCATAAGAGCGGAGTGCATTATGTCATTACCCTGTATAAAGCGGATAAGTTTACCGGAGAATTGAAGAGTTCTGAGGAAGGAAGAGTTTATTGGATTCCGATGGAAGAGTTAAAAACAAGAGAACTTGCTACAGGTATGGAACACGTTTTGCAGATTCTGGAATCAGAGCAGGTAGATGAGTGCTATATGCATCTGGAATCAGATGGATATGTGGGAGATTTGTATTAAAGAATTTTATGAGAAATGGCTGTCTGATCATTGGAGAAAAAAGACAGCCATTCTTGACGAGATACATCATTCAGCTATTCTGTTTTTTGCGGTTCACTTTTGGAAGTGAAATTAATATATTTGGCACGTTGTAAAATTGAAATAACAGCATCAATGCTTTCTGGATTGGAAAAGCTCATGATAAAAGGTTCCTCTTTAAATTCCATGAGTTCAACTCCAGGAATCTGCTCTGGATTCTTAATTATATGGATGGGACGGGCACTCTGATTATAAAATGCCAGTTGAGCGGAGTCTGTAGTGTTTTCGATGACACCAATACCTACGTCACCTTTTCCAAAATCTATTCTACATTTATTTAAGTTGATCATATTCAAAACACTCCTTTTTCAAAAATAGCATATTTAGTAGTTTTCTATTATTCCCGAAGTAGGGATATCCTTTAAAAAGTCACTGTTGGAAGTGATCGGAGAATCTATAATCTGAACGCCGCTTCGTTTCATCATTCGGAATTTGAAATCAAGAAGTTCTGGTGGAACTTTCAGTTCAGCGGCAGCCTGGAAAAAGGACATATCAGCGTTAAGCATCTCCAGGACATCTTCATCCTCCAGAAGATAATCAGCGGCAAAGCAATTGGCTTCATATTCACATTGTGACACTCCATCGAATAATTCAAAATCATGAAAACACTTGATCTGAAGGGTTTTCTGATGAAGGAGTGCGTGTCCGATTTCGTGAATCAGGATAATCTGCTGTATGATTTCCGGCAGATCGCTGTTAATGACAATGCAGGTCTTTCGACATTCCCGCATACAGAAGCCTTTACAACAGTTTGGATTAGTTCCAAGCGGAAGCTTCTTAACAATAATATGCATAGCGGCTGCAAGGCGGTACGGATCACTTTCCTGATATTTTGTTTTTACTTTATTAACAGTGTTTCTTATACATTTTGAACTCATAAAAACACCTCGATATTTCATAAGATAGTTTGCTGCAAGTATAGAGTAGCAAAAGTGCTGTACGAAAATACGGACACCTATGAATCACTTTCTGTTTCAGTGTTTTTCTTTTTCCGTCCAAATGTCTTTTTCGCTTCCATCTTACAGGAAAGATATGCTTTGGTTACAGCCTGATAGAAAGCATCTTTTGCTTCTTCGTCGAGTTCGCCACCAGCAAAAAGAGCACGGTTGGCTTCGAGAATCTCATTGATGTCTCTGGCTCCTTTTTCACCAAGCTGTCCATTGACTTCATCAATATAATCCATTTTTTCAATTCCATAAGAAGGATCTGTGATCTCGTCATGTTTCAAATAATCGTAAGAGACATTCAATGCATGAGCGAGCTTTCTCATAGTAGAGATTCGTGCGATGGTGCCGGAACTTTCATAAGCTGCAATCGCACGCTGGGATACGCCGACTAGTTCTGCAAGTTCTTTCTGTGTCAGATGATTCTGTTCTCGTTGATATTTAATCTTGTCTGAAAAATTCATAGTGGGATCCTTTCCAAGTTTTTGAAATCGTAACTTCATCAACTTTATAAAAACTATTGACAGAGTTCATTATCACGTATAAAATACAAACAAATGTTCGTGAAGTTAGTAGAAATTATAATCTATAAACTTCACAAAGTCAATATGAAGCAAAGAACTTTTATTATGATTTTTAAGACTGGTAGGTGAATGTTATGA
>OGNN01000883.1_pt1 | contig 14309 bp, 10 predicted proteins | sample 1573461 | NCBI WGS metagenome assembly OGNN01 (sample SAMEA2581998, study PRJEB24529) | metagenome | biome: Human gut stool | place: China | collected 2011
ACCTTTACAGAGCCCAGCCTTGTAGAGATGATGTATGCACCTGCCGGCATGCTGCTGATGCTTATACCCTCCTGCGAGTTATATTTCTTCATGTCCATCAGCACGCCCGTCTGGCTGTACACCCTTACCGGCTCGTTTTCAGCCACACCCGTCAGGCGCACTCTGCCGTCGGCATAAACAGCCTGCACCATGTCCTTCACAGCCGGACGTATCACGTTGATTCCGGTAGATGCCACAGGAGCATATTCCATCACAAGCTCGTCATACACAGCCATCTCGCCCGTGTTTCTGTCCGTCTGATAAACGATGTTTGAGAGTATGGCGTTCTTCGAGTTGAGATAAACCGTTCCGTCCCATTCGTTCTCCACGGGATAAAGCGTGTTGACAGTCTCGAGCGACAGGTCGTGCGTGTATTCATCACGGCTCGACGGCTGCTCCTTCACTTCGCTGTATGTCATCCATTCCACAATGTTTCCGGCTTCGTCATACGTGCACACCTCGCCTCCGGCTGGCATCTTCGCGCCGGTGAAGAAGTCACCAATGGTGCTTATCTTCTCAACCATACGGTCCTTGTCGTCATAAATATACTTCGTGCCGCTCGAGAACGTCATCTCATCGCCGAAGAACGACGAATAGACATTCTCCTCGTCCAGACGTCCCTTGTCGTCATAAGTATAGATCACCTCCTCGAATTTCTCCGTCAGCGCCTCGTCAACGTAGGTGTTACGCTTAACGAGCTTGTCGCCTTCGTAGACATACTCATAGACACCGCCAAGTTCAAACTCGCCCTTCTTGCGGTTAAGGTTATAGTTGGCACGGCTTAAGATGCGTCCGTTCTCGTCGTAAGTGTATCTCACCTGCGTAGAATATGTATAGAAGTCGTCGCCCGAGAACTTCTGGTATCCCTTCTCGAGCACCTCGTTTCCGTTTTCGTCATAAATATATTTCAGCGTATAGTCGTAGATAAAGCCTGCCAGTTCGCGATACTGCACCGCACTGTCTACACGGCCGTTGGCATCGTCGTAGAAGTATTTGTAATAGTCGTTAGTGTGCTTCGATGTTATTCCGGTCAGCTTATATTCATACTGCTGGGCAAATGATGCCGAAGAAAACAATACAGCAATGATAAGGGAGATAAAATTTCTGTTCATAATGCGTTTGATTTAGAGGTTATACATGTTGTTTCTTAAAAGCTATAGCATTCCGAAAGCAAATATAAGCAAAATTTCATAAAAACAAAAGATATTTTGTAAAAATGTGATAATCTTTTACAAAATCAGCCCTTAAAGTTAAAATTAGTCGTCATAACAATACAATTTGCAGACAATTTCAAGGCAAAAAACCTGTCAGCCGTCGCATTGTTTCTATCCATTCAGCCCCAGCGTGCCCTCAGCCGTCCCTATGCTCTTTGCCGGCATCATGCCGTACAACATTTTTTGGGGCGTAACACACCATGCCAAAGAAAACATCCGGCGGCACGCTGCCATACATTAAACCGCAAACACAATATCTTATATTCAGAATACAGCCTGTATTTTAACCCCAATCTGTTATTATAATCCGGCCGGTATTTTTGCTTTAATACCGAGCGGAATTTTCATTTGACGTTCCGCAGGCGTGGCTGATATGCCAAGAAGAAGCCGACAAAAGACGGACGACGAAGGCAGGAATAAGCCGAACAGGCTGAGCTATATGCTGCCTAAGAAGCCTTTTAAGACAATAAATGCGGCAGCCCGGACACTTGTCCCGACTGCCGCATTCAACGCGTCATACCGCATTATATTATATCACGTCAGGCACCTGCCGCGCCCTGACTTATTATGTCTATAAGTATAGGCTTCATTCCGCCGACGAAACATTCAACGGCGATGACCATAAGCAGAAGGCCCATAAGGCGCATCATTACGTTGTTGCCCGTCTCGCCGAGCACGCTCACAAGGCGCGTGGAGGCGCGCAGGATGAAGTATGTAAGAACGTAGATAAACACTATCGAGCCTATCAGTATGCTCTTCATCGTTATTGTATGGGCGTCGCTCATCAGCACGATGGTGTTGGCTATGGCGCCCGGACCGCAGAGCATAGGTATGCCCAGCGGCGTTATCGATATGTCGTTGGCATAGGTCTTTATCTCGTCAGAGTTGAGCTTCACGTGTGTGTAGCGTGCCTGCAGCATGTCGTAGCCTATCTTGAAGATTATCACGCCGCCGGCTATGCGGAAGCCGTTGGTGGATATGCCGAAGAACATGAAGATAAACTGGCCGGCAAAGGTGAACACGATGAGGATGATCAGCGCCGTGATGGTGGCGCGCTTTACGATAGACTGGCGCTGCTCCTCGCTCATGCCCTGGGTCATGGTAAGAAACACGGGCATCGTGCCGAGAGGATTGGCAAGCGTGAAGATTGATGTGAGGCACAACAGTGCGTAAGGAAGTAATGTTTCCATGGTTTTTTAAATTTTTCTGCAAATTTATAAATAAATTAATAATAAAGACATAAATGTCATGAAAAATAAAAATAATAACCGCCCAATGGTTATTTCGGCTGCGCGTGCCGGCAAATACAGCCGCCCAAAAAGCACACAGGACAGCGCCGCAAGGACGCATATTAGGGGTTTCCCTATGCAATTTAGGCCTTTTCCTTTTGACATCTCGCCATTTTTTAGTTTCTTTGCACCAAGTAAACAATATTCAGAAACTTATGAGCACGAAAACAATTAAGAGATTTGCCATAGCCACTGGCAGCAACAGCACTCTCACTGCCGGCATCGGCACAGAATTATTGCCACAGCCGCTACTACAACGAGAGCACCGGAAGACTGGAATATTCTTACGGACGCCACGACAGCGGACTGGGCACGGGCAACATGTATTACGGTTTCCGCATAGGCCCGGCGTTCTCAACGGTCAACTCTGACGACCCAACGCTCGACGGCAGCGACTCGCAGACAGGCCTGACCGTAGGAGCAGTGGTGGGCATTCCGCTGTCGGCCGACATCCCGCTCTACCTTGAGCCGGGACTCTTCTACACCGAGAAGGGCGGAAAGAAGGACATAATAAACGACATGGGCGAGAAGAAGAAGATGACCTACGACCTCAACTACATAGAGGTGCCAATAGTGCTGAAATACATTTACAGCGTCACCGACCACTTCTCCGTGCAGCCGCAGTTCGGCGGATATCTGGCATGCGGCGTGGGCGGCAAGATGAAAAACTATGACGAGCGCAAGGCCTTCAGCTCGTTCTCCGACGATGCCTTCCAGCGCTTTGACGGAGGTCTGCGCGTAGGATGCGGCGTGGCTTACGACCTGTTCTACTTCGACATAACATACGACATCGGTCTGTCTAACATCTGTCACGACACATTCGACACGTCGCACAACGGATGCCTGTCGCTCAACTTCGGCGTAAACTTCTAAGTCTGCCGATGCCGTTCCAAAGTGTGTACCCGGACGCATGCCACAAGGCATGACGACAACATATCACAATTTATTTTATAATGTTATTTTAAACTGAGGCTGCCTGCCCGCAAGGGTCACGGCGGCCTTTTTCGTTGACAGCCTTACGGGCTGCGCCACCGCCCGTAAGACAAGCGGTCAGCCCAGCCAAAATCCGGCGTTATTGTTCAGCCAGAATTTTTGCCTCATAACAATCCCGACGCATATAACAACACACCCCACAATGCGCCCCACATGAAGCCTCTGTCCGGCCGAACCGCAACAGCCTCACTACACCAGTCTGCCTTCTGCCATAGAGCGCTCCGCCTGCAGCAGCCACTCCTTGCGCCATACGCCCCCGGCATATCCCGTCAGGCTGCCGCCCGAACCGATGACGCGGTGGCAGGGCACTATGAGCGACACGGGATTGCGCCCTATCGCTGCCGCCACGGCCCTCACAGCCCCAGCGCCACACTCGCCGCAGGCAGCCATGCGCAGCGTCAGTTCCTTGTATGTCAGCGTAGTTCCGCATGGAATGTCCATCAGCCTGCGCCACACGAGGCGGCTGAACGGCGTGCCCATAAGGCTCAGCGGCGGCACAAACTGCGGCTCATGGCCGCTGAAATATTCGTCGAGCCACCTCACGGCAAGCCTCAACACGGGCACGTCTGCCTCTTCGCTCCTACCGGTCAGCGTGCTGCCGTAGTGCTTCTGTCCGTCAAACCACAGCCCCGTAAGCCTGTCGTCGCGGCATGCCAGGGTTATCTCTCCCAGCGGCGAATGATATTTGCATGTAAATGAAATGTCGCTCATGCGGATATGTTTTTACCTGTTAAACGATTAATGCGGCACGACAGACTGCCCGTTTACATGCCCGGCGCCACATTTCATAATAATATATGGCACGACAGAAACAGACTATACACACCAGAAAGCCTCATGCCGCCATACGGCTTTGCTAATTCCACTAACAGCTGCGTTTGCTCTCAGCCACGAATCTTCGCAGCAGAAAGGTCAGAAAATATGGAAATGTATAGAATTTGCCGTTGAATCCGATGTTCCTGTAGCCCAGTTTGATGCCATACTTCACGTCATTATATTTGTCGTCATTCAGCAGTCTGTTCAGCGAAGCCGTAGCTCCGTCGTTGGCCTTCACCTCCACCGGTATGAGCGAATCGGCATCCCTAATGAAGAAGTCCATCTCAAGAGCCGGCCTGTCGCTGTGATAGTAAAACAGCCGATAGCCCTGCTTTACGAGCATGTCGCCTACGATATTCTCGTATATCGCCCCTTTGTACGTGCCGAGATTCCTGTTTGCCCTCAGGTCTTCCTGTGCCTCCTCGTCGAGCGAGGCTATCAGCAGTCCGGTGTCCTTAAAGTATATCTTGTACATCTTTGGGTCGTAGTTGCCTTTCAGCGGCAGCTCGGGCTGATTAAGACAGTAGCACACGTTCACCACTCCGGCATCGGCGAGCCATTCAACGCATCCCATATAGTCTCTGTTGCGCGCGTTTCTAGCTATCTTGGTTATCTGAAACCGCTTGTTTTCCTTTGCCAGAAAGGTCGAGATATGGTTATACACCGCCTTCACCTTTGCCTTGTCCAGGCCCTCAACATATTTTGTTATGTCCTCCTCATAGTCTTTCAGCAGCTGGCGCTGAATGTCGAGCGTGCCACTGAAATTCTTGTTCCTTACATACGTGCTGACCACTTCGGGCATGCCTCCGATTATGACATAGTCGCGGAACAGGCTCATCAGTGTGTCCATCTGCAGTTCAGACAGCGGCCTTACATCAAGCATGTGACTTAGCAGGTCGGCCGTGAACTCGTCATTATAGCCCATTGCCCACAAAAATTCCTCAAAGTCCATCGAGTGCATCTCGTAGTCCTCTTTATATCCTACGCTGTTAGATTCTATCTCATTGTAGCTTATCCCCATGAGCGAGCCTGAGCAGATTACGTCGAAACGGCCGTCGAGCTTAAAAAACTTCAGCGACGTGGCGCAGTTGGGGCACGCCTGAAGCTCGTCGAAGAAGAATATTGTGTTGCCGGGAATAAACTTCAATTCAGGATTCAGCAGTGATATATTCTTCAAAATTGCGTCCACCTCAAATCCGTCGTTGAATATCTCACGGTATTTTTTCTGCTCGATAAAGTTTATCTCTATCACGCTTGCATAATTCTGACCGGCAAACCACTCTACTGAGCGCGTCTTGCCTATCTGCCTGGCGCCCTTTATGATAAGAGGCTTCCTGTCTGGTCTGTTTTTCCAGTCAGTCAGATATTTGTCAATCTTTCTTTTCAGCAACTTCTCCATATTTCCAAACGTCTTGATACATCTGCAAATATAGTAAATTTCACATTTTCCGCATCATAAAAACCCATATTTTTCACACTTTCCGTACCATATTACCCCATTATTTTCACATTTTCCATACAATATACAGCCATAAATTTCACACTTTCCGCATCCAAAAGGCCTATAAATTTCACATTTTCCCCTTATTAAGGCCAAAAGTAATCAGCTGTATAAGCAGACTAAGCCAACAGACGATACTTATTCTGACGGTATCTGTGTAATGACATTATGAAGGTCATGCGGCACACCACACACCGTGGCGCCGCCGCATTTTGTAAATATTTCAGACAAAATCCATACCGTTTGACGCCTTCAGAATGCCCATGCTCCTCACGTCTCCGCGATTTTGCCTGAAAAACGTCAAAAAACAAGCATTCACACTAAAGCATTGACATACAGATATTTAAGCCATTTTGAAAGCAAAAGCCGCAGTGTTAAAATATATTACTCGGCCACTTTCGTTGCAAAACCCATAGGTTTACGCTCCAAAAGCAGTGCTATTGCAACGCAAAACAAGCCCTTCCATGCCCCAAAAACATCATCTTCACACTCTCTTTAGCCGCACAAAAGCAAACATAAGTCAAAACAAAGACACTCAGCACGTCATTTCTTTAACATCCATTAAAGTCTTCTTCTCCAGATTACAAAAAAATTTTGTCCTGACTTTTTACCGTGTTTTTAGTTTTTGTATGAAAGTAGTGAAATTATTTGTTGATACAATATGGGCAAATTTTATTATCAATGACAATAACGTTCCAGAAGAGACAAAAGCAGGGCAAATTCGGACAATTACCATAACTATAGAATTTTGTTTTTTACATAAACAAGCACAAAAAATAAGCTATAATTTGCCAAATCACATTAAATTTTAGAGATTTGGCAAATTATAGCTTATTTTTAATCAAAAAAGAGCCAAAATCTGTATATATCATCAAGACTCTTTATCTTCACGTTTGCAGTTCTCTGCTGTTACAATCATTTTGAAACAGACATAGCGCTCTATTATTTTGATCCGTTCTACACAATAATACATAAAATGTAACTACAAAAATTGTTGCAACAAAAAGTGTATATACATTTATTGTAGTATTTTAATGGTCTGTGTCGTTTTTATATAAATATCAGGCCAAAGATTGTACAACCATAATGGGCTTGAGCATTTTTATAGAAACAATATATTGTTTGTTAGAGGTGAAATACGAACCCTATGAATAAAATAATAGTGTTTAGTATTTTCGAAAATTTATAAGCGGACAAAAAGACGGCAGAAAAACATGAATGCACAAAATAGATAAAGCTATGCGCGGGATAATGACTGATTTGGGTTAAAATCATCATTATCCGATTCTTCGTATTCTAACTCACAAGATGTATTGTTCGGGGATATTATGTCGTTCTATTTCTCCTTCAAACCGGCAGATATAAATAGAGCCTTGGGAACGAAACTTCGCTCGCCTTATCACGTAGGAAAAAAATACTATTTACGCCTATTTGCCGGGGGAGACTGCGGAAGAAGATGTAAATTGTCGGGGGACTGGCTCTACTTTTCACCGCGTTCGGGCCACAGGGTGTAGTCTAAGGCGCGGTTGCTGTCGGGAGCAATCTCTATCGAAGCATTGTCCTGCCGTGCGTCGTCTGATGCCGTGGAGCGGTTGTAGAGCGTAACAGCCACATAAGCAGTGAGCGCAGCAACAACTAATGCCAGCAATGCAACCACGATGCGCTGACGGTTGTCTGTGCGCGGCAGCGACATCACGGCCGACATGTCTGCCGGACGCTCAGAGGCGTTGCGCCGGGTGCAGGCTGCGGCTATGCGGCGCAGATAGGCGTCGCCAGTAAGCCGGGCCATGTCTCTTACCACCATTCCGAACGAATAGATGTCGGCCTTTATGTCGGGCTTGGCGTCGGGCTGAAGCTGCTCCGGGGCGATGTAGCCCGATGAGCCGGCAGGACATTTCAGTACGTTGAAATAGTCGCTGTCCGACAAGCTGAAGTCTATCAGCTTGGTGTTGTGGCCGTTGTGCGTTATCATTATGTTCGAAGGCTTCAGGTCGCGGTGTATTATCTGCTTGCTGTGTATGTATCCGAGTGCGTCGGCCAGCTGCTCGGTTACTCTGCGCGCCATGTCGGGCGTCAGCGTCTTGCTGTCAATGAGGCTCTTCAGCGTGTCGCCGTCGATATATTCCATAACAATGACCGTACCCAGCTCTGCCACCTCCTCCATGCTTATGGTGCGGCAGATGTGCGGATGGTCCATCTGCAGCCCAATCTCAAACTCCTTGGCAAGGGCCTGACGGTAGACGGGCGTGTAGGCAAAGTCGGGCTTCAGGCATTTCAGCGTATAGCGCTTGCCGAAGCGTGTGGCTGTCAGCAGGCGCGTATGTCCCGACCTCGACACGTAGAATTCGCTTATGTCTCTGAAGGCGTTCTGCACGGGTATGCGCACGGCACTGTCCATCTCGCCGTCTATGTCGCTCATGTATCCTGAGGGGCTGTCGTCCAATATTTCGGTGTCTGAATTGTTCATTTCTCGATGTTGATGACGTTAATTATGGTTAGTCCGCCGTTGCGGCCTGCCACAAAGGGCGCCGTGCGGCCGTCAGGTCGCTCGATGTAGGGCAGATAGAGCGGCTGCTCCTTGATGAAGCATCCTGTGACGAAGCTGTCGCCGGGCACGAGCTTGCTGTTCTGCGACAACACCACCTCATAGCGGCTCTCGCCCACGTAGCGCAGGCGCACCAGGCGGTTGGGGCTCCAGCCTATCTCCACCTCCGTTCCGGCATCGAGCTCGTTGCTGATGAGCTGCTTGGCGTTGAAGAACGACGAGTTGTAGCGTGTGCTTGTCTTGAGCCACGAAACAAAGGCGTAATAGTTGGCATGGCCAAGATACTGGGCCAGGATGTCGAGCGTAAACATGCGCGGCTTATGGCTGTCGTTGACATATCCCCAGAGCCTCTTGAGCGTCGACGCCGACACGTTCTGTCCGGTGTCGTGGCTCAGATGAACCGAAAACTCCTCAAAGTCGGTTGTCGTGCCGAGCGTCTTTCCATATTTCTGTTCAATGAGCAGCTTCAGCTCCTCTATTTCAGGTGTATTCATTGTCATAAACTTAAATGCTGTTTTGTTTGTAAATGAGCAGCACGCGTCATTCCTCCACGATGGTACCGAAGCGCTTCCAGCTCGAGTCGGCACGATAGAAGTTGCGCCGTCCCTTGGGCACGTGCAGCGTGCATGTAGGCAGAAAGTCGGGCGTGCTGGTCAGGGCGTTGCTGTTGCACACGGGCGGATACTGTGCGTCGACATACAGATGCTCGAGCGGACAGCCGTCGAACACATAGTCGGATATCAGCTCTGTGGCTGCACCGAGGCGCACCGTGGTGAGCTTGTCGCACTTCTGGAAGGTGGCTGTGGGTATGAGTCTAAGCCCTGACGGCATGACCACTTCCTCTACGCTGCTGTCGTAGAACACGGCCTGCCCTATCTCCGTGAGGTTGTCGGGCAGGGTGAAGCGTGTTATGTGGCAGCCCTGGAAGGCATAGTCGCCTATAGCCTTGACTGTGGACGGCAGCGTATAGTCGCCCTGCTTGCCTATGGGGAACCACAGTATCTCTGTGGCACCGGCGTCGAACAGCACTCCGTCTATGCTGCTATATGCAGTGTTGGCTGCCGACACGTTGATGGCGGCGAGCGCCGTACAGCCCGACGACGGACTGATGTCGGTGGCTGATGCCGGTATGGTTATCTCTTTGAGCGCCGTGCAGTTCATGAAGGCGTCTTTCTCTATCTTGACGGCATCGGAAGGCAGAGTAACGCTTGTAAGCAGGGTGCAGTCGGCAAAGAGGCCGTAACCCACTACATTATTCTCAGTGTATCGCGACGAACCGTACACTCCTCCGCCCTCCACGATATGGGCGTCGGCCATGTTTACCTGCGCAAGGCGGCCAGCCGTGGCAGAGCCGTCGATGTCGCGTCCCATCATCTGGCGCAGGCACCGCAGGTCGTCGCCGTTCATAGGGCCGGCAATAGACAACGTAATATACTCGTATTTGCTGTCGCCCATAAGTTCTTCAAACTCGCCCGCATCGGCCAGCAGAACGGCATCAGACGTGGTTATGGTCAGCGCCTCGCCCACACTCTCGCCCTCGCCGTTGGCGGCGTAGGCCTTTATCTCGTAGGTGGCGTTCTGGCGCAGTCCGCCTATGCGCACCCTCATGCCAACGCCTTCGGCGCCCGGCGTCTCAGCCTCTACGCTCTGCGTGTCGCCCGTCTCAATGTCGGTTACGTAGCATCCCGTGGAGGTTATGGTCTCGTTGCCGTCGTCCGTTATTTCATATTCTACAATGACGCTCATTGGACCTTGGCTCAGCACTGCCGGCACGCCCACCGTGGGCCTGTCGTTTGGCACGGTTACAAAGGTCATCGTGTTGCCATGCAGCTCCACGCGGCCGTTGGTAGCATGGAGTCTGTAGTAGTACATCGTGCCCGGCTGAAGCCCCGTCAGCTGCATCTTCACCTTGTTGCCGTCGGGGGCAAGCACGCCCGTGGTGTGGTCCATCTGGTCTGTCGTGCCGTATCTGAAGCGCAGCTCCGGCATGTCGGTGCTTCCCTGCAGCAGCACCTCGCCTGCGATGACGGCCTCAGTGCGCGTTATGCCAGAAGCCTCACCCGTTACGAGGCGCGGCTCAAAGTTATCCGGAGCCTCATCGCTGCTGCATGCGGCCAGCGTAAGCAGCAGCGCTATCAGTGTGGTGAGTGATAATATCCTTGTCTTCATCTTTTGCCAATGTTAATGCCTACACCTATGCAGCCCTGCCACTGGCGTCCGGCTATGGTTACGGCAGATGCCGACACGCTTATCCGTCCGAACGACAGCATCACGCCAAGCTCGGCTGCGAGGCCCTTGTGTGTCAGGCCGTCGTTGAGCGCAAGTCCGCCTCCTTCGCTCTCAGCCAGCTCCCATGCCGTGGCCGTGCGGCCATAGCCAATGCCCTCAAACAGGCTTACCATGCGCCCGAGGCGGTGTATTGCTCCGGCCGTCACGGTGTATGTCGAGTGGCGTGTCTGTCCTGTGTAATATGGTTTTATGCTGCTTCCGTCGGTAAATCCTTCCTTGTCGCAGGTGGTTACGGTCTTGCCTATACTGCGAAGGTCGGCACTTGCATGAACGAAGAAGCCATGGCGGCGCATTAATGCCACCATGACACCCCACGAAGGTCCGTTTTCGTGCATCGAAACTGTAAACAGGGCATGAGTCCTGAGCGGCAGCTTCGGCCGCCGCTTCTTCACGGCTATTGTGTCGACGATAGTCTTTGTCAGCACAATAGTGTCGTGCTTAAGGGCTATGTCAGGCTTGGGCGAGTTGATGACCATCTCGTAGGTCATGTGGCTCTCAAGCGGTTTCTCAAACTTATAGTCGCGCATGACGCCCCATTCAGGATGTTTTATGGTAATCTTTTTTGTGCCTTTGGGCAGATAAAGCCATATCTCGCCTACATTGTCCTTACGCATGACAATGCCCAAAGGCGACGAGAAGGCATACTCGGGCGTGGCCGTAACCTTCAGCAGGGCGCACGCCTCGTCGTTGAGGTCGCGCACCGGAGTGATAAAGGCGCTCACGTCGTTGGGCAAGACGCGAAACTTAGTCACGCTGAACTGCTGTGCCAGGGCCGTGCCGCAGCCTGCCATGCAGAGCATGAGCGTCAGCAGCAGTGCCTTTAACGTGCGTATATGTAACATCTTGCCTGTCATATAGGTTTGTTTAAAGTGATAATGTCGTTTGTCTTAGCTTAACTTGTCTTTAGTTACTCCAGGTTGAAGTCTCTGATGTTCATCACTTCGTTGTCATCGCTGATGGTCTCTGTCGGCTGCCATGTGCGCACATGTATCAGCGGCATCGACTCGTTGCGGAAGTCCCAGAGCAGGAAGAGGTAGCCGTCGTCAGCATAGCGGTCGCTCTTGTACTGCTGGCGGAGGCTGACGCCGTAGATGCCGTCCATTGTTGGATGGCGCATTATGCGGAAGTCGGAGAACTTTACGCTTATGTTCTTGCTGGCGGCAAAGGCCTTGCTTAGCCGCGATATGTATTCTTTCTTGGTGCGGATGTTATACTCAACACGCGACGCCGGCATAAACTTGCCTTCGCTGCCGGCCTTGGTCTTGACCACGTTGCCCACGATGATGAGGGCCTGCTCGCTGCACACCTGGCGCAGAAAGTCGATGTCCTTGGTAGTGTAGGCCATGCGGAAGTGTTCGCAGTAGTTGAGTATCACGCGACGGCGCTGAGCGTCGTCAACTGACAGTTTGCCTGCAAGGATCTTGGCAGCCTCCTTATAGAAAGGATTGCTGCGTGCCATTTGTTTCAGGTCACCGTCGGTCATGCTGCCCGACCTGTCTGCCTTGCCGCTATTCTGTCCGCCTTCGTATGTGCTCTGTCCGGGTGCCTGCGCCATAGTGCTGCTCTCCTCTTGCTCAACCGTAGAGGGTATGCCGGTGCCTGTGCTGAAGAACGTCACGTTGCCGTTGCGGTCGACAAATCCCTCGCGGCCTGTGCCGTTCTCGCGGAAGCGCAGCTGTCCGTTGCGGTAGCGCACGTCGAACATGCAGTTGCGCAGCGGTATGGCGAAGAGCAGTCTGTCGTTTTCGTCTACCACAGCAAAGGTCTCATATCCCTTGCCGTCAACGCGGCCAACAAGCTCGAGCCCCTCATGCAGCCCGTATCTGTTGATGTTTTTTTTGCTGTCAGTCTGTCCGAGGGTGGGCTGCAGCCCCAAAGCCACAGCCACACCCCCTAAAATGAGAGTTAGTATGGATAGTATATATATTGTCGCTTTCATTCAAGTTGATAACCGGCAAGACTATTGCCAACCGACAATCTCGCCTCCTATTTCTATTTTAATCTGTTCAGGGTTGCCTGATATGATGAAGTTTACAAGATGTTCCGTGCCGGGCTTAAACTGGAACGTGCTCTCGTAGAGATACGACACGCCGTCCATCACAACCTCTATCAGCGGCATGCGGTTGGCCACGCGCTGAGGCACTATTATGGCCGAATAGATATAGCTGCTCATCTGTCGGGCCCTTATCGTGGTGCCGTTGCCCCTTACATATTTTGTGGCAACGCCGGCACTTAGGTCTATGGTCGACTCAGGCACAGTGTTGTGCACATACACCTCGGCGTATGTAGGCATCTCGCCCTCAAAGTCCTCGCCCTTTATCAGGCGTATGGTGAGCTTGCTCATTATGTGCTTGAAGGCCAGGGTTACGGGAGAGTTTGACGCACTGACGTTGTTGGTCTGTGCATACAGGAAGTCGCTGGCCTCATAGCCGCCCATCGTGCCGTCTTCCGATGGTTTGCTCTGGTCGCGCTCTACGGTGAACGGATAGGCGTCTATGCTCTCGGGACTGCCGAAGGGATAATATCCGTATATGTCCACGTGAGTGTGGTCGTCTTTCCAATAAATATCATAGGCCGAGTTCCATTTATAGGCTGCTTCGTCGAACGTATGGCGCACATTGTCTGCCCTGTTGCCGTTCAACTGCAGTGTTCCCGGCGTGTTGCCGTTGTAGTCGACAATATACACGCCCATCACGTCGCCGTCGGCAAAGCCGTTGTCGTTTACTCTCGTAACCGCCAGCTGGTCAATCTCGCCCGACAAAGTTATCTTCTTTCCGTTGCCGCGACCTGTGTCGTCAGTAAACAAATCATCAGAGCATCCTGCCAACAGGTGGCAGAATGCTAATATATATATTAAAATTTTGTATTGGTTCTGTCTTCTCATAATCTTATGGCTTTATCATTTGTTTAAGACTTTAGCCGCCATCTATATAGACCCGAACGTGGTCAGCGTCTGTGCCTGCGCGCTTTCCTTATGCTCTTTAGCGGACTGCCCTTATGTATCTTGGGCGGCATCTGTCGTCCATGATATGTTGATGTTGAGCCTACGCCGCGTGTGGCACTGACTGCACTACTTGCGTCAGTCTTGTCGTTGGCCACAAATTCCTCAAACGAGAATGTCTCACCGGCATATTTCTTTATTCGCCTTACTATACTCTCGCGGCTTATGGCGTTGAAGTACGGCACATTGTTGTTCATGCATGAGTTCTGCTCTGAACGGAATACACCACGACTGTACATAAATCCGCCTTCATAAATATCTACAAGATTGCTGTAGCGGTTGTCGAATATCAGATGACTCCATGGCACTTCGTGCATCTTGCCCGTAAGTGACAGGTTGTCGTACCAACCAAGCGATTGTGCTGCTCTTATAGATGCAGCTGAAAGCTCATCAATAAAAGCATTATAATATATGTACTCATCGCCAAGCTTGCCGAAGGCATGGCCGCCTGCCTCATGCTGCAAAACTCCACGCGAGTCGTAAGGATATGCGTCCGTGCTGCGCGGACATATGGCTATGGCAGATCCGTCTTCCCACATCTGCGTTATGCCGCCGTATTCAGTAGTGTTGGGCACAATGATTATCAGCGTCTGGTTCAGGTTGTTCTGATTTACTGTAGGGG
>OGNN01000892.1_pt1 | contig 14208 bp, 15 predicted proteins | sample 1573461 | NCBI WGS metagenome assembly OGNN01 (sample SAMEA2581998, study PRJEB24529) | metagenome | biome: Human gut stool | place: China | collected 2011
AAAGCTCCTAAAATGTTCGGTGGTAATTTCAAAAAATCAATAAAATCCTTCATACATTTCCTCCGCTTTCAATTACTATATAAAGAAATTATACCACCATTCTTAGTTTATCTCAATTATCATATACTATCATATTACATCTTCTTTCTTTTGGGGAGTTACGCTCCCCAAGCCCCTAGTGGACTTCCGCCATGAAGCAATCAGAGCTTGCTCCATAACGGAAGTGTAAAATGGGTTTTTCTATGCACCGATAATCTTATTGAACAGTTCCAGTAAGATGTCCTTTACACCGTCCGCATTGAAGACCAGCCCAACCGCTACAAGGGAAACTACCAGAAAACCGATAAGTTTGGAAAATTCCCTCTTAAATCCGAGGTACAGTCCAATTACCACGATTGCCAGCAGCACAAGGGACTGGGCGTTGGATAAAAACCAGTTGTAAAGATTCTGTCCGAAATTCATAAAAGCTCCTTTCTTTCCTGTAAGAGTTCTTAGGTTCCAAAATTGCCGCCGTTAAAGCACCACCTCTTTTGCAGCGGCGGCTTGCTGCTTCAGGATTTTTTCGTGCTTCTCCGTCAGCTTTGCATGGGTGATGATGTCATGGACAATCTGGGTGTGGTTCATCTTATCCAGACGGAGAGCCAGCTTTAATGTGGGTGCTACCTGATGGGAGAGCCAGTGCAGGGTGCGTTCAAAGGAATAGGGTTCCGGTTTGGTTGTCAGTTTCAGGCTTCCCCTGTGTTCCCCAATGAACCACGCCCATTCCTCACTGATACGCCAGTCAGAACGGGGTTTCGTATCGTCCTTGTCCACGAACCGGACATAGCGGTTGATGATTTGAAAGGCTGTCCGTTCTGGATTGTCATGTTCTAACAGGTCACGGATGGCGTAAAAGGCACGCTCATTTTTCAGCCGGATTTCAAAGCGGTTCTTTACCTCTGCGTCCGCAATGGGAATATCATGCTTTTTGTACTGCTCATAGTCCTTTTCGTAAATGCAGAAGTACACCTCACTTTGGAGGGAGCCGATATACAGGGTGTTCCCCATACATTCTTTTTCCTCACGCCGTACCAGTTCGCCGCTGCGGTAGCTTTTGAAGCTGCGGAAGACCGAGATACATTCCTCATTCCGGCACTTCTCTGTCAGATGGGGAATGTTCAGGATTCCCGTTTTGTCATTGATGGCGAGGTCAAGCCGCTTCATCACGCCGTCCTCCATGAGAACATCCATGAAAAACTCATACCAGCTCCGTTCCTGTGCCAGCAGATAGCTTTCAAACTGGCGGCAGCCACGCCCTTTCAGTTCCAGCAGCACCCCTTTTTCCAGTTCCGGTGATACCAGAACGAAAATATCCCCCAGATAGTAATGCTCTGTGTAAGAGTAGAAACCGTAGTCTTCATGGATAAAGTAGGGGAGCTTTAGCCGCAGCACGTCTTCCACGATATGCTTCACATCCGTAGTGGGAAAGCGAATCCGCACATAGTCAAAGAGCATTTCAAGGGGAGCGTCTGGGTTGAATCGTTCCAGAGCTTCCGTGATGGCTTCCTGTAATACTTCGGACGGGTGAGCCTTGCCTGTTTCAATGTCGCTCAGGTACGGACGGGTGATTCCGGCAGCTAGGGCAAGTTTCTGTTGTGAGATACCGTAACTTTCCCGTTTTTCTTTGATGTCCCGTACCCATGTTTCTTCATTCAGTGAAAATCCCTCCTGTCTAAAAAAGCGTATGTCAACTTTCAGAGCCTTGTTGACACACGCCGGATATGGGAAAATCCCTTGTGTACCATGGGATTCTGCCCTGTTGTTTGGTTGTTGCCTGTCGATTTGTACCCCTCTGTTAGATACGAGGGGTTTATGCTGGCGTGCCTTGCGGCACACCAGCCACAGCAGGTCAGTCCGCTTCTGCGGCTTTCGCTTCGCACGCCGCCTGCACTCCCTGCCTGCTGTCTGTCAGTTTTTTTATTTCTTTGAGGAAATCGTGTCCTTTTTGTACAAGGGGCGTGTAAAACTCCGAGATAACGCTAGTTCCCACATCCACATAGCCACGCCCCTTTATCTGCTTTAGGAAGAAGTCCTTTGTGGTTTCCCCGAACATCATCCCATAGCCCATTTCCGACATCCGCCCCAGAGCCACACGGAAATTGAACTGGTCACGGATTCCGTCCCCCAGATACTTTGCGTCCGGACGCTGGCAGGCGAGAATCAGGAAGAAGCCAGCCTGCCGCCCAAGCATAACGATTTGTTTTAACTTGTTGAGGACAGCGGCGTTTTCTTTTGTGCCGAGCATTTCCATAAATGCCACATATTCATCAAAGATAAGGAAATTTGCCGGAAGCCCCAAGTAAGCGTAGTTTTCCCCTGTCCGGTAATTCTCCATGAGCTTCATGTCTTCGCTGCGTTTCATCATTTCCTCATAGAAACGGTCAATGCAGGAAAGCATATCCTCCTTTTTGTAGTACACATCCGGCATAACCGCCTGTAAATCCGCAAGGTCGGCGTTTTTGGGGTCTAACACGAACAGGATGGCGTTGGTGCGGAGCAGGGCTTCAATAAGGGTTAGGATAAAGTAGGTCTTTCCACCGCCGGTTCCTCCGGCAATGAGCATATGGGGGAGCTTATCATACTCCCACCAGACATTTTCCATAAGCCGAAGCCTGCCGTCCTTTGCCTGTACATCCTCAATGGAAATACGGTTGGCAATGGTATCATAAAGCAGGGTGTATTCCACATAGGAATCTTTTAATTCCTTATCCGTCAGCTCACAGTACAAGCCGCTTTCCAGCTTTTTCTCCAAGTTTAAAAGCTGCTCCTGATATTTCCCCAAGGTGATTTCCACACGGATATGGAGCAAGCCCTGTTTCATCCGGTAGTAGATTTTTGGAAAGTAAGTGATGGCTTCTTTGGAACGGCTGGAAGACAAGTCCTTGAAAAAAGTGTCTTCCTTTCTCTGTTCCGATTCATACCACTTGTTTTCCAACACCATCCTTGCCAGCTTTTGGCGGTGGATGAGCTGTTTTACTTCGTCCCTGCGGTATCGCCAGAACAGAAGAACTGCTGCAAGACACACCAGCCCTGCCACGCCCATACTGAATAACAGGTAAGGGATATTTACATCCTGTATTATCTGGGAAAGGGACACTTCCTGCCAGTTGGTTCCGGCAATCTGCCGGATATGAAACAGCAGGACAACCAGCAGGAAGACAGGGAACAGGGCGGCAAGGGCAGTATGGAACACAAGGTCTTTATCCGTGGGGCGGATACGTTTTCCACGGGGGAAAAGCTGTTTCATGAGAACAATCCTCCTTTCGTTTTTTTATGTTCCTGTTATTTTACAGGGGGAGCGTCTTTCTTCGGTGGCTGCGGATTCATGGCAGCCCCTTTTTTCAGGACAATATCCTCTGCCTTGATGTACCAGTCCACCTCTGCCCCCTGAAAGGTAGCTGTTGCCACGGTATCTGCCACAGGATTGATAAGTTCTACCTCTGCGTTATAATCGAACTCTTTTAACGGCACGCTGGCAGGGACGGAAACCTGAATCATACGCCCCTGTCCTCTGGATTTTAAGTCATAGGTACGCTCCTTGATTTCTTCTGATACCGAGCCGTCTTCATTCTGGAGGTGAACCTCACGGCGGAGGGCAGAAAATTTCAATGCCCCGAATGTTGCTTCCTTGTCAATCACGATTCCGTTTGCTAATCTCATAGTCTGATGTCCTCCTTTTCCTTATGCTTTTACCATATCGTCAGCGTGTAAAATGTAGTTGGTAAAGCCCCTTGTGCCGATTTTATAGCCCTCTGCGGTAATACGGGGATTGACGAGCTTTACACGTTCCTCAAAGTCAAAATGTTTCTCTCCGGCTTCGGCAGGGAGGATAACCACAATATCATCCGCCCTCTGTACGTCTGAATAAAGGTTGAAGCTGCGAGAGAGTACCGCTATGCGTCCGTTGATTCTTCTCTGTTCTGTTTTGTCTTCTCCGGCAAACTCCAAGTTGCCGAATGTTTTTTCCATGTTGGGGATAACAAATTTTAATTCCATATAGATGTACCTGTCCTTTCTGAATGTTGTGTTTGATGGTAGGTTTCGGGTTCCGGTCTGGAAGCCGGAGGGGAACGCTCCGGCGGTGGTGATTTCTTCGTGGTATCACATCCTTTCTGGGGCTATTGAAGAAATTACAGGGTTGTGATATTATCTAGGTGTTAAAAATTAAATAGTCATGGTTAGGATTGTTAGCTTGTGTTTTCTCATGTAGCTCTGTCATGTACTCCCAACAACTTAAAAGTAGATTTCAGTGGAGATTTATAATATCAGGAGGTACGCTTATGACAATAATAACAACTGTAAAAAGCATTATGGTGGGCGACGGAATTTCTGGGAATTTTTGCTAAAATGTGCAGGGGCAATGGAAAAAATTACGGCTGGCATGACATGAAGAATCCGGGAGGGTCAAATCTCCAATTCCCATCGGGGCTGTTTTCAGCCCCATTTAATTTTGAAACAAAAAATAGACGCTCATTGTTGAACGTCTATTTTTGGATGATATTGAGGTTTGCTGGTCTATCTTATAAAATCTGAATGTACTTCGATTGCATTTTTATTGCATTTTTTATTTTTTTTCACATAGATTTTAGTGGTTGATAGTTCCTGAAAATGCCTTAAAATCAATGATTTTCACTTATATAGCATACTGTCTGTCTGGAGTTTGAATAAAAAGGTTATTCCTGGGGCAAAGCTTTTATCCTCATTTGGGGCAAAACCTTTAGCCTGTGAACTGAATGAATTTGTGGCAAAACACGAAGCAAATATGTATAAGAGAACGACTTTGTTGGTTCGGAGTTCCTTCCGGACTGGCAAGGTCGTTTTTGCGTTCTACAGTGTAGAAGTGGAGAAAAGCCTGTGTATATGCGGTTTGTAGCGTCATCGGTAACGATGTCCGAGAGAAGTAGCGGAGAACCTGTAGTAATTATGTGCGATATTAGCGTTAAGGCGTTGCGAGGAAATCTGTGTCAAGATTTGGAGAGCCGAAACCGGTGGAGAGGATAAAGGTTTTGCCCCAAAAGACGATAAAGAAGGTTGCCTCGAAACATAGAGTATTTTATAATATGTGTTTTTGGGAGAATCAAAATCTACAGGGAAGCTAGTATTTATGCGGGTTTAAGAAATTCTACGGTTTCCCCAAAAGCCATTGTTGAAAATAAAAATGTTCTAAAAATCATTTTTGGGAAAGCTTTTTGGGAAGAATCTGTTTTTGGGAGGATGTAGTATGCGTAAGAAAGGATACAAAGGACGGTGCGAAAAGAAGAATTTAAGTAAGAGTATGGATGTGTGTAGAAGCTATGATGCAATACAATCAGTATATGCAGACATACTACAGCAGGATGAGAATATACAGGAAATCAGATGTAATGTTCTGCTGGATGGCTTATCCGAAGGAGACTAGCAAAACCTGCATAAACGTCACTATTATCTTGTACAAAACAACCTACATTTACTTGTTTTCCTTTTTCACCAAATGACGAAAACCAATGTTCATGCGAATGTCCACAAAGGTACAATGCAAGACTGATTATCATTGATATGAAACAGTACCTATCAAGTATCGTGCAGGGTTATGGTTATAAGAATGTGAAGGAGTTTTTGACTGAATACAGAGCTTCCAAAGCAGGGTATAGTGATTATCAATCGGCAGTTGTAAAGTGGGAACAGCAGACTGGAAATAAGGCAGAGTCAGACAGCCTAAAAGCAAAGTTGCAAAGAAAGCAACAGGAAGCAAAGGAACTGAATAGGCACAATAAGAATCAGAAAAAGTACAGTAGAGATGTTAGGTAATGTAGGAAGTGGAGCAGGAAACTGCTCCCTTTTGTAATACAATAGGACTTTGATTCAGTAAATAATTTGATGAAGCTAAAGAGAACCTAAAATTATATTGACTTATATAGATGGACGATATATACTATAGGTAACCAATATATAGACTATCTACACAAGGAGGTTAGATATGGCTGTTGATAAGGCATTAATTTCTGGAAGTATGACAATGCTTCTACTCAGATTACTTGCAGAAAAAGATATGTATGGTTACGAGATGATTGATACTCTGCGTAAAAAATCCTGTAATGTGTTTGAATTGAAAGCAGGAACATTATATCCTTTATTGCATGGTTTAGAAGGAAAAGGATTGCTTAAGGTATATGAGCAAGAATATGTTGGTAAGACGAGGAAGTATTATACCATCACGAAAGAGGGAAGAGCATTGCTGGAAACAAAGAAAGCAGAATGGAGTGAATATCAATCTGCTGTAGCCAACGTTCTTGCAATGGGGGTGTAAATATGGAAAAATATTTGGAAAAACTGTTATTGCAAATTCGTTGTAAAAAAGCAAGACCATATATTGCCGAGGAGATAAGGGGACATATTGAAAGTCAGATAGAAGACAATATTGCTGATGGAATGTCATATGAAGAAGCAGAAAAAAATGCTGTTGCAGATATGGGTGATCCGGTTACGGTTGGTATTTCATTAGATAAAATTCATAAGCCCCAGATTGCTTGGAAATTACTTGTTATTGTAGGAATATTGAGCCTGCTAGGAATTTTGCTACAGCAGTCTATATTTTATCAAAGTGGATATAGTAATTTGGAACCGTTTATGCAGGAGATGTATCAACTTGAGACGGAAAGTTTTGTTTATTCTGTTTTTATTGGTTTTGTCTTAATGTGTGGGATTTATTTTATTGATTATACTGTAATTGCAAAATACTCCAAGATAATAGGTTTATTCATAATTACTATGGGGATTTTGCTTTTGGCCGGTTTCTTTGGTGGCGATATTAATGGAGTACGGTATAGTATCGGATTTGGAATGTTCAGAATCTCTGCTACTTCGCTGATGATGTTTTATGTACCAATTTATGGAGCAATTTCATATAAATATAGAGATGGTGGTTTTTCTGCATTGTTAAAGTCGATTGTTTGTCTGATTATTCCTGTTTTTATCACTTTTCGAATGCCGAATCTTATTGTTGCGATAATTATGATGATTAGTATGCTAATTCAGCTTACGGTGGCTATTCTAAAGGGGTGGTTCAAAATATCGGTAAAAAAGACAATTGTTAGTCTGTGGGCAGTTTTCATGTTTTTGCCTATTATGTTGTTGTTTGTGATGTACACATTTCATTTGTTGGCAGAGTATCAGGAAGCAAGGATTCGCTCCTTTTTTTCTGCTTCAAGAGAAGGATTTTATCTTACTTCAATGCTCAGAACATTTAGCAAAGATATTTTGTTTGTAGGTAATAGCGGAAATGATGTGATTGGCAGTCTGCCGGAGTTTAATAGTGATTACATTTTTTCTTATATTCTCAATAGCTATGGAAGTATTGCCGGAATCGTTGTTGTTGCTGTCTTGGCAGCACTTGTAATGTTTATTTTTGGTGCTTCTATTAAACAAAAAAATGAACTTGGCATGGTTATGGGATTCGGTTGTGGAATGATAATCCTATTAAATATTTTATTAAACTTGTTAGGTGCTTTGGGGATAATTCCACCAGCATCCTCCTTCTTGCCATTTTTATCCATTGGCAGAAGTAATATTTTATTGTGCTATGCATTGGTAGGAATTATTATGAGTATTTACAGGTATAAGGACGTGTATCCTAAAAAAATCAGAGCATCACAGGTTTCGTTTCAGAAAACAATATATAACGTGAAGATGGATTAGTGGCTTGACCTTTCTGTAGTCAATAGTTATAATTTGTTTCATGGCAACACTTTGGCAACAGAAAATCAGTAAGCCAAAATAAAATGTGCAAATGAGGTAAAATATCAGCAGATTTTAAATAAAACTTAAACAAAATAGTTTAAGTCAAAGCGACAACTTGCCGAGTTTGAATAACGGATTTATAAAAAGGCAACGCCCTTTATCCTCAAGGGGCAAAAATCTTTAGCCTAGGGAATGAATAAAATAACGAGAAAATAAAGACCTTGTAGAGCGGAAAAACCGTTCTATGAGGTCTTTTTCTTTTACTTAAAACCATGGAGAAAGCCTTGAAAATAGAGGAATATCGAGAGATAAGAGAGAAGAAAGAGAGAGTAAGCCAAGACCTTGAAGGAAGTCCTAAGATGCCTTGAAAGAGAAAATAGGTGAGGATAAAGGATTTTGCCTTTCGAGGATAAAGAGGGTTGCCTGAATATATTTCAAAAGCTCGCAAAGCCTAGTAAAATGGGCATTTGCGAGCTTGTTTTTTGCTCATTGGTACTAAAATGGTATTACATATTAAACTTTTCTATCTTTGATAAAACCCGTATATATTAGAATTGCTAATATGTCCGCAGGTATATATAGGGCAAGATTTGCTACAAAAGCAGTTACGTTGAAAGTGTTATTATCGGATTTTGTAAGTAAAAAGCATCCAAAGATGTGTATTGGAAACAGTAATAAGTAAAAGAGTATATTTTTGTCTAAGGTAATTTTTATGAATTTGTACTTTTCAGGTTCTTCATCTAATATTGCATTTATATTAAAATCAAGTGTTTGCATATCATCAGATGAATTGCATAAGTCTTGTGAAAGTTTAATAAAAGACTTCTTGTGCTTAAAGGCGATGCATAATCTATCATTATTTTGTGGACGAAGTATTAAATGTAATTTATTTATAATTTCGGTAAATATGTCTTGTGTTTCTGCTTTTTGTAGATATGCAGAATGGATTATTCGTGAAAACCAAGTTATACTTTCTGTATATTCTAAATCAGAAATTGTTGATGAAGAAAAATATTCTAAATAATTTGTCAAATCGCGTATGTTGCTGATTTGAGGTAATCCAAATCGTTTTTCGTAAATTATATTAAGTAATATAGCAATAGCGAACATTACAATAAAAGTAATGAAAAAATGCATAAAATAATCTTTATAAGCAAATTGAGTAACGATTAGTCCGATTATAGGTACATATAGTAGTAATAAAAATACTAAAGTAAAATATTTAAGGTAAAATTTTCTTTTAAGAGTTTTTTTAAGATTCATAGTAGATATCTCCTTATATTTGCGGCCAAGTAATTTTCCACTCAAAGTATTCGTTTGGAGAAATCTCTCCATTATTTAATTTCGTTTTCATTTCACACCAGTCTGACAAGAAGTCATTTACCAATCCATATTCAAAAGTTAATGCAATGGGTGAGCCTGCACTGTCATAATCATCTTCGTTGTAAGTTGGTCTGGCAGTCTCGGAAGATTTTGCCGGAGCCATTGCAGTCAGATGAATCAGGTTGCCGGGAGCTGTGTACTCTGGGAATCTTGTGCCTTTTCCACGGGCAGGAAGTGATGAGGCACTTTCTTCAAGCCAGAAAAGTGTTTCAATGATATCTTCAGCAGCACCAAGGCTGTAATCAGAGATTGCCTTGTAATTGCAGTGCAATGCATCAGCAAGCTTTAGAATCATATCTTCACCGGGAATGCGGGCACCGGTTTCATACTGGGATATGCGGACAGACATATTTTTGCCCTCAAATCCAAGTGCACCGCCCAGCTCGTCCATTGTCATTTTACGGAATACCCGTATTTTCTTTATTCTTTCACCAATTGTCATAGTGTAGTCACCTCCGTTTATCTGTCCCTGATGGACTGTTAAAGACAGTATAACACGGAAAAAATGAAAATGGAAGTTTTTCTATACGAGAACATTAGAAAAACTTCTTAACAATTCAATACAATACGGTATAGAATAGTATCAATTCAATTATCTATACGATATAGTATTGAAAAACAACTAAATGAGCGGTATCAGAAATTTAATAGGCATTTGCCATGACATTCATAGGAATCGAGCGAATGTAGACACTCCCCCAAGCGGACCGAGTACCTCGAGCAGGAGCGGGCGGTATTACAGGAGATTATCTCAGGTAAGGAGGCTGGTTGTGACATCAGCAGAACTGGTATGGAGAAACGCCAAAACAAATTTATAAAGGAAAGGTGGTGAAAGGGCATGAACGAAAAGTTTTTAGAAGTAGGAGATGTGATGCAGATTCTTGGAATTTCAAGATCAGCGGCATACAAGCTTATGAGACAGATCAACAGTGAACTTGAAAAGAAGGGTTACATTGTAATCCGTGGAAAAGCAAGCAGAAAGTATTTTGAAGAACGCATTTATGGTATGAGTGATGCAGTATAAGCAACAGGTAAGAAGATTAAGGCAGAGGCAGGTGCAGAAGCGATACGGTTTAGGCATCTGCTTCTGCATATGGAAAGAAGGAGATGATGAAAATGCCAGCTTATAAAGACAGTAAGACAGGCACTTGGTTCGTCAAATTCTATTGTAAGGACTGGACTGGGGAAAACAAACAGATAAAGAAAAGAGGCTTTGCTACAAAGAGGGAAGCACTTGATTATGAGCGGAATTATAAAATACGGCAGGAGAATAATCTGGATATGACATTCGGAGAGTTCTGGAAGCTGTATACAGAGGATGTGAAAAATTATGTCAAACTCAACACATGGCTTACCAAAGAACACATTGTGGATACAAAGATACTTCCATATTTTAAGGTATCTGTGAAGCTGTCGGAGAATGATATGGATATTCTAAAAGCGGCACTTAACCGGACGGGAATGACAGCAAGTGCCTATATAAGAGAATTGATCCGGACAGGAGGCAACATTGATACAAGTTATCCAGAGGACAGGGCAAAAATAATTCGTGTTATTGCAGGTATTGCAAATAATATTAATCAGGCGGTAAAGCTTGGCAATTCACAGGGAAGATTGTATTACAGCGATATTGATAAATTGCAGAACAGTCTGGATGATGTAAAGAAAACATTCGGGGAGGTGCTGGAAGTATGGCGATTACAAAGATCTTAAATATAAAAGAGTCAGAAGGTAGAAATCCAGCATCACACCTAAAGAATGCTTTGGAATATATCCAGAATCCGGATAAGACAGAAGAATGTGTACTGGTGGGCGGTATTAACTGCCTGCCGGATACGGCATTTGAGCAGATGGAGGAGACAAAGAATATATTTCATAAGACAGGTAAAAGACAAGGCTATCATGTGATCATATCGTTTTCACCGGAAGAAAAAGTGACGGCAGAGCAGGCAATGTATGTGCTGGAGCACTTTGCGAAGGATGTGCTTGGTGATGATTATGAGGCTGTGTATGCAGTCCATACTGACAAGGAACATATGCATGGGCATCTGATCTGGAACAGTGTCAGCATGACAACCGGCAAGAAATACAATTCACCTAAAAGCAACTGGAAGAACCATCTCCAGCCTATTACAAATAAATATTGTGATGAACTTGGACTTTCCATAATGCCGGCAGAGTACAGCAAGAATCCAAAGAATATCAGCAGGGACAAGTGGGAAAAGGAAATGTCCATGAAAGAGATAATTCTCAGGGATGCCAAGATGTGTGCATATGCAGCCGGGAATGTGGAGCATTTTAAATATCTGATGAAACGGCTTGGATATGTATTCAAGAAAGACGCGTGGATAGAAGTGCAGGCACCGGGATTTCGATATTATCATAAACTGGCAAAGCTAGACGAAATGTTTTCAGAGGAGACGTTAAGGCATCATGTGGATATGCCCTGGATGGCAAAGCCTTACTTTTATTCGTCGGATATCAGAGGATTGCACAGGGTGAAGCTGTCACCATTCCAGAAGAAGTTTTATGCAAAGCTGTATCGGTTAAGGATTGTAGAACAGAAGCGTTTTGTAGTTGGTGGAGCAAAGTATACAGAGGATTTGAAGAGGTTTCATCAGTTACAGGACGAATATCTGCTGATTGTAAATAATGACATCAAAAGTGTTGTGGATCTTGTGGATTTCATAAATGAGCAGGAAGAAAAGATTCAGCAGCTTGAGGACAGACAGCATGAGATATACAGAGAAAGCTCTAGCCGGAAACGCAGTATAAAGAATGAAGAGCAGTACCGGGAATATCAGATATGGCATATGGAAGTGCAGGAAGAACTGGATGAACTGAAGCAGGAGAAGAGAAATGTTAAGAGGCAGATACAGCTTGCTGATGACATTATAAAAGGAGATTTGTATACAGTTTATTATGCGGTGTCGGAGAAAAAAGAAATTGTTCCTGACAGGGATGTTGAGATACCGGGGATGGAAGAGGAGGCTGTGTCAGAGAAAGATGTGGCTGTTGAGCCGGAGACGAATGTTGAGGTAGTGAATCCAGACAATAATCAGAATGAAATAGGCAGACAGAAAGAGCAAGCTGATAGTGCGAGAAAACAACAGACTGATTTAGATGGCAAAGAAATTTCAGAGATTCATAATTCGTCTGATGTGAATGTGACAAGAATCGACGAAAGTATAACTGATGTGACAGGTAAAAGTGAATTTGTAGAAATTAGAGAAACTGAACCTGTGGACAAAGTTGGACGGATTGTCAGGAGAATATCAGAGCTTGGTGGTTATGAGAATGTCAGTGATTCTGTTAAGGCTGATATATTCGGATTTGATATTGCTGATGTAAGTGGAAGTATGAGACTGTTTTCGGATGTAATGAAAAGGATGGGGATAAAGCTGGATGGTGATGAGCTTTATGAGGAGTTCCAGAGGATTTATGATGAGAGTGTTGATAGAGATGCCTGTAAAGATAAGGCGGAAGATAAGATGTGGAATAGGGGCAGAGGAAGGTAATTCCTCTGTCTCTTCCAGTTATGTATTAGATAGAAAAATATTGATTCATTAAGTTTTATATGCTTAAAAATTATTTTGACATTATCAAAAAATAAGTTTATAGTATAAAAATAGATAGTAAGCAGGAGGATTGGTGCATGACAATATCAGAACAAATAAAAGTATTGTGTGTTAGATGTGGTGTAAGTGAAGCTGAATTGGCAAGGCGGCTGGGAAAATCGCCACAAAGTTTTAATTCGAAAATGAAAAGAGAAAGTTTTACAGTAGACGATTTAGAGAAAATTGCAGATGTATTGGGTGTCGGATTTAACAGAGAATTTATATTAGCAAATGGAGATAAAGTTTGATGAAGAATATTGTAAAAGAATTTAAACTTGGAGAATTATTTTGTGGTCCTGGTGGATTGGCATTGGGAGCAACGACAGCGAAGATTGAAGATTCAGATTATAAGATTATTCATAAATGGGCAAATGATTATGATAAAGACACATGTAATACATATACGAGAAATATCTGCCCAGATGATGGCGATAGTGTTATTTGTGGTGATGTAAGAAAACTTGATATTGACAGTCTTGGAGATATAGATGCATTGGCTTTTGGATTCCCATGCAATGATTTTTCTGTTGTAGGTGAGCAAAAGGGATTTGATGGTGTATATGGTCCGTTATACACATATGGAGTAAAGGTATTAAAGAAATATAAGCCGCTGTGGTTTTTGGCAGAAAATGTTGGCGGATTAAAGAGTGCTAATGATGGAAAGGCATTTCAGAAGATACAGGAAGATTTGAAGAATGCTGGATATAGAATATATCCTAATTTATATAAATTTGAGGAATATGGGGTGCCGCAGGCAAGACATAGGGTAATAATTGTTGGTATTAGAGAGGATCTGCCATATGAATTTAAAATACCTAGTCCAAAACCATATAAAAATGTTGATGTTACTTGTAAGAATGCAATAGAGAATCCTCCAATAGGAAAAGAAGCTTATAATAACGAGTTAACAAAGCAATCTGAAATAGTTGTAAAGCGATTGAAATATATTAAACCAGGAGAAAATGCGTTTACTGCGGATTTGCCAGAAGAATTGCAGCTTAAAGTGAAAGGGGCAAAGATAAGTCAAATTTATAAGAGGTTAGATCCAGATAAACCTGCATATACAGTAACTGGTTCAGGCGGTGGTGGAACGCATATGTATCATTATTCGGAGCCAAGAGCATTGACTAATAGAGAGAGGGCAAGATTACAGACATTTCCAGATAATTATATTTTTGAGGGGTCTAAAGAGTCTGTTAGAAAACAAATCGGTATGGCGGTACCTGCAAAAGGAGCTAAAATCATATTTGAAGCTATTTTAAGAACATTTGCGGGAATTGACTACGAAAGTGTAGAACCAAGTATAAAGGAGTAAGGTATGTATACTGATAATTTTGAAGAAGAAATATTATTTACACCAGCCAGAAAAGATGGTGAAGCATGTAATCATTTGAAAATTGTTACAGCATTTACCGATGTTGAGAGAATATCAAGTCACTTGATAAAACTATTT
>OGNN01000895.1_pt1 | contig 14159 bp, 9 predicted proteins | sample 1573461 | NCBI WGS metagenome assembly OGNN01 (sample SAMEA2581998, study PRJEB24529) | metagenome | biome: Human gut stool | place: China | collected 2011
CGCACGGTTCAGCAGGTCGCGGTAGTAGTCCATGGTGTTGAAGCCCTGAATGAAGGTGAACGCATACTCCGGAAATTTTTCTTCCAGCCACGGAGTAAGCGCTTTCATCATAGAGCGATCCCACAGATAAAAGGTGATTTGAATTTTGCCGTTCTGGCTGCTGCTCTTGTCGGCTTCAGCCTTGCCGCCGCAGGCGGTCAGAGCCGCCATGGCTGCCAGTACGCCGGACGCCTGCAAAAACGAGCGGCGGGAGAGCTTTTTCATCATAGTATCGTCCTCGCGGTTTCCTGATATTTCCAAGACTGTCATTTCTTCATTTTACCGCAAAGTTGCAGCAAATGCAACATAAAGTTCGTTAAGAATTCCGCAAACCCATGCGAATTTTGGCGAAATGCGGCGCAGCGGAGCGACCCGAAAAAAGACGTGCGCCTCTGACTTGTGTGAAATGCTGCGCCCAAAAGGCTGTCGGATGCTGCAGAATGCGCGGGCAAGCATCCGAAGCAAATCGAAACAGTGAGCAAAAACAAACGTATTGTCGCATCTTTTTTCTTGACCTTGCGGCGGATACCGCTTATAATTGCCCTAGCGGAACGCCCCTACCGGAGAGGGGGCGGGCCGGTAGAACGTTGAGGATGAGTGAGGAACTGCTGTGGAGATTCTATTGACCGGGAACACCTGTTTCGTGACCCCTGCCTGGGTGGAGATGGCGTTCCCAGAGGACCATGTCCTCATTACCTGCGCACGGGGCCAGCCGCACCCGCCGCGCATCCGGACCATCACGCTGGACAGCAAGGAGCGCATCGGCCAGCTGGTGGACAGCTACGAGTTTGACCGCATCGTCTATTTCTCGGAGTATCTGACCCCGCACAGCGAGCAGGAGGGCGAACTGGACCGCCTGCGCCGTGTTTTGCAGGCCAACCGGGAGCGGCCCAGCCAGCTGCTTTATCTGGCTGGGCCGGAAGCCGTGCTGACGCCGTTCATCGGCAAATCGGTGCTGGCGCAGGCGGCGGAGGCTCTCTGCCGCCATTACGCCGAGACGAGCAGGGTGCAGATCAAGGTACTGCACCTGCCCTATCTCTACGGCACCGACTGCACCGGTGCGCCGGTGGGCATCGCGCAGCTGCTGACCCGCCCGAAGAGCGGGGAACTGCATTTTGAAGAGCAGGCCCTTGCCCCGGTGGCGGCTCTGTGCATGGAAGACCTGTCCGAGCTGGTGCTGCGGGTGTTCGACAACTGGACGCCGGAGTGGGAGAGCCTGACCGCCCCGGTGGTCTTCCACTGGAACTATGAGCAGCTGGGCGAGGCGTGGAAAGCCCTCTGCCCCGGCCTGACCGTGACCTACGGCAGCGACCTGATCCGGGAGTACCCGCCCGACGACGGCCAGCTGCGCCGGGCGTATGGGTGGTTCCCCCGGTACGACCTGCTGGACGACCTGCCCCGGTTCTTCCGGCAGGAAAAGCAGCCCCGCCGCAAAAAATGGCCGGAACGGCTCAGCGGCTTTGCCGCGCGGCACCGGCTGCTGGTCCCGGTGCTGGAACTGCTGGGGGCCTGGGGCGTATCCGAACTGCTGGTGCGGATGACCAGCACCCAGGCGCAGTTCCGGGTGGTGGATTTCCGGCTGGCGTTCATCGTGCTCATCGCCGATGTCTACGGCCTGAACGCAGGCGTGGCGGCGGCGTTTCTGGCGTCGCTCTCGCTGGCGGCGGGCTATTGGGCCGAGGGCGCGTCGCCGCTGCTGCTCTTCTATGAGCCGTCCAACTGGCTGGCCTTCCTCGTGTATTTCGTGGTGGGGGCGGTGTGCGGCTATGTGCAGCTGCGCAGCGCCGAGGACCTCCGCTTTGCCGAGGAGGAGCAGAAACTGCTGGAAGAGCGGCTGCGGTTCGTGCGGCAGCTGTATCAGGATACATTGGAGGACAAGCGCTCGTTCCGGCGGCAGATCCTGGGCCGGAGAGACAGCTTCGGCAAGGTGTATGCCGTGACCAAAGCGCTGGACGCGGCCCCGGCGCAGGAGCTGCCCCGGAAGATCGTGGAAGTGCTGGAAGATGTGCTCGAAAATCACAGCGCGGCGGTCTACCGCGTGGACGCCCGGCGGCATCTGGCCCGGCGGGCCGCCTGCAGCGCGGACTTTGCCGCCCGCTGCCCGCAATTGTTGGAAGGCACGGGCCTTGGCCCGGTGCTGCGTGGCATCGAGCAGGACGGGCTGTGGGTGAACCGGGAACTGACGCCCGGCCTGCCCATGTTCGGCGCGGCCGTGCGGGAAAACGGGGAGCTGCGGGCGCTGATCCTGCTGCACGATGCGGCAGGGGAGCAGCTGTCGCTCTATTACCAGAACATGTTCCGCATCCTCTGCGGGCTGGCCGAAACGGCCATGGTGCGGGCCGGAACGAAGCCCGCAGCAAAGCAGGAGGTGCGGGTATGAGACGGAACGGACTGCACGCAGACCTTGTGGAAAAACTGCGGGTAGACGATGAGCTCCACCGCAGCATCCGGGTCGAAGACCGGGCCGGCACGGCGGCAACGGTGCCGCTGGAAGAGGCGCTGATCCTGGACACTGCCGAGCAGCGGCGGAAGCTGATCCTGTCGGTGCTCACGGAGGACCCGGTGCAGTATTACGACCTGCTGCAGCGGGCCCGCATGAACGACGACAGCGAGGTGGTGCACTACGCGGCCACGGCCATGGCACAGATCTCCAAGCAGGCGGACCTTGCCTTGCAGCAGGACGCCCGCCGCTTTGCCGACGACCCGAACGACCGGGAGGTGCTGGCGGCTTACGCCAACGCGCTGGAACGCTCGCTGAAGCTGGGGCTGGCGCAGGGCCGCGCAGCCGAACTGCAGCGCCGACAGCTGGAGCGGCTGCTCAAGCTGCAGCTGGCCGACAGCCCCAAAGAGGAGGGCTACAGCCTCGGCTGCCGGTTGGCAGAGGTGCAGCTGCAATTGCAGGAGTACAAGGCTGCGGAGCAGACGCTCGAAGAGCTGGTCCGCCGCTGGCCGGTGCGGGAAACGCCCTGGCTGCTGCGGCTGCGCAGCGCCGCCGCCCGGAAAAGCGGTGCCGAAGTGCGGAGCATCCTGCAGGAGATGGAGCGCACCCAGGTCTATCTGAGCGCTGCGGGGCGGCAGGAACTGGCGTTCTGGAAAGGAGGTGCCGCATGAACCGGCTGTGGAAGGGGCGGTTCCGGTGGGGCAGGCTGCTGCTGGTCTGGCTGGTGTTCCTGTTGTTGGCAGGGGCTTTGTTTGCGGAGCGCAGCGGGGTGCAGTACACCGCGGCCCATGTTCAGATCGGGGCGCTCGACCATGCCCTGACCAAGGAAGAAGCACTGGCGGGGCAGGCCCCCGTCTGCCTGCTGCTCTGCGACAGCCGCCAGGTGAGCGTGGCAGAGGCAAAAGAACAGTTGGAACAGATCCTGCAGGATATGAAGGTCCCCGCCGAGGCCGCAGACCTTGCCGACACCGCCCCGGAAGCACTTCCGGCCTTTGAAAACTACGAGACCATCGTGGTGCTGGTGCCGAACTTCGAGCCGCTGGGCCTGCGCCTGCTCGACCTGATGGACTGGGTGGAGCAGGGCGGCAATGTCCTCTTTGCGATGACGCCCGAAAAGTGCGGGGCGTTCGATGTGGTGGCCCAGAAACTTGGGGTGCTGGCCTCGGCGTGGAACTGCAAAACGGCCGAGAGCATCGTGCCGGCCGAGGGCTTCCTGCTGGGCGGCGGGCAGCGGTATGAGCTGAGCGACCCGTTCGAATCTTCCATGGCGGTGCAGCTGCGGGACGATGCGACGGTGTATGCCGTCACCGGGGACGAGGGCGTCCCGCTGATTTGGAGCACCGAACTCGGCGAGGGCCGGGTGGTGGTGGACAACATCGGCGTCTACGACAAGGTCATGCGAGGCTTTTATGCGGCCTCGTACAGCCTGCTGGGGGAGGCCTGCGCCTACCCGGTGCTCAACAGCGCCGTCTTTTTTCTGGACGACTTTCCCTCGCCGGTGCCGGAGGGCGACGGTCAGTACATCCGGCAGGATTACGGCCTGAGCATCGCGGATTTCTACGCCAAGGTCTGGTGGCCGGACCTCGTCCAGCTGGCCGAGCGGTTCGGCATCCGGTACACGGGCGTCATGATCGAGAACTATGAGGACGACACCACCGACCCGCCCCTCCGCCAGAGCGATACCCAGCCGTTCCGCTATTTTGGCGGGCTGCTGCTGCGGCAGGGCGGGGAAGTGGGCTTCCACGGCTACAACCACCAGCCCCTCGTTCTGCCACAGACTGATTATGCCGGTCTGTACGACTACAACCCATGGCCCAGCGCCGACGCCATCGTCGCAGCCATGGACGAGCTGACGGCGTTCCAGCGGGCGGTCCTGCCCTATGCCGCCGGTTCGGTGTATGTGCCGCCGTCCAACATCCTGTCGGCCTCCGGGCGGGCGATCTTAGGCCAGCGGGTGCTGCAGGTGCGCACCATTGCCAGCTCCTACCTCGAAGACGGCACCGACCTGCCCTATGTGCAGGAATTTGGCGTGGCAGCGGACGGCATCGTGGAAGAACCGCGCATCGTGTCCGGCGGCATGGTGAACGAGCCTTATATGCAGCTGGCCGCGCTGAGCGAGCTGAACTTCCACTTCGTCAGCACCCACTTCATGCACCCGGATGACCTGCTGGACGTGGACCGCGGCGCAGCGGAAGGCTGGGAGGTCTACAAGGGCGGGCTGGAACGCTACCTGACCTGGCTCTCGACGGCAGCGCCCGGCCTGCGGATGCAGACGGCCAGCGAGTGCGCCGGGGCCATCCAGCGGTTTTCGGGCGTGAATGTGACGCTGCAGAGCGCCGCCGACGCCTGGACCCTGACGCTGGGCAATTTCACCGACGAAGCGTGGCTGCTGTTCCGCGCGAACGAGGGGGTGCCCGGCCGCGTGACCGGCGGGCAGCTGACCTGCCTGACCGGGGAACTCTACCTGCTCAAGGCGGAAAACACGGTCGTGACCATCGAACGAAAGGAGGGGTGAACCATGCGCATCTGTCTGGTGCTGGAAGGTTCCTACCCGTATGTCTATGGCGGGGTATCCACCTGGATGCACAGCTGCATCCGCTCCATGCCGGAGCACGAATTTGTTCTCTGGGTCATCGGTGCGAACGCGAAGGACAGGGGCCGCTTCGTCTATGAGCTGCCGCCCAACGTGGTGGAAGTGCACGAAGTATTTCTGGATGACGCGCTGCGGCTGCGCGGGGAGGCAAAGCCGCAGCCGTTCACCGAAGAGGAGCAGGCCGCGCTGGAGGAGCTGGTGCGGCTGGGCAGCCCGGACTGGGCGGTGCTGTTCCGGCTGTTCGGCGAAAAAAAGGCGCACCCGCTGGCCTTTTTGCAGAGCCGGGCGTTCATGCAGATGTTCACAAAGATCTGCGCGGAGGAGTACCCCTACACGGCCTTTGCGGATGCGTTCCACACGGTGCGGTCCATGCTGCTGCCAGTGCTCTATCTGCTCACGGGGGAGGTGCCCAAAGCGGACCTCTACCATGCCATCTGCACCGGTTACGGCGGGCTGCTGGCCTGCCGGGGCGGCAGTACCTTTCACCGGCCGGTGCTGCTGACGGAACACGGCATCTACACCCGCGAGCGGGAGGAGGAGATCATCCGGGCCGAGTGGGTGCGGCCGGATTTCAAGGAGCGGTGGATCCGATTCTTCTACATGCTGTCGGAGCAGATCTACCGGCAGGCGTTCCGGGTGACGAGCCTGTTCACGAGCGCCCGCAGCATCCAGATCGGGATGGGGTGCCCGGCGGAAAAGTGCGTCGTCATCCCGAACGGCATCCCGTACGAGACCTTCTGCGGCATCCCGCTCAAGGCGGAGGACGGCTGGGTGGACATCGGGGCGCTGGTGCGGCTGGCTCCCATCAAGGACATCAAGACCCTGCTCTATGCCTTTTGGGAACTGAGCGCCCGGCGGAAGAACGTCCGGCTCCACATCCTGGGCGGGGTGGACGATGCGGAGTACGCGGCCGAGTGCACGGCACTGGCCCGGCAGCTGGGGCTGGAGAACGTCCGGTTCACCGGGCGGGTGGACAGCGCCGCGTACCTGCACCGGCTGGACTTCACCGTCCTGACCAGCATTTCGGAGGGGCAGCCGCTCTCGGTGCTGGAATCGCTGGCGGCCCGCCGCCCCTGTGTGACCACCGATGTGGGCTGCTGCCGGGAGCTGCTGGAAGGAGCCCCCGGTGACACACTGGGCCGGGCCGGGTACTGTGTGCCGCCCATGTACCGGCAGGGCCTCGCGGACGCGATGGAAAAACTCTGCGCGAGCCGCGCCCTGCGGGAGAAGCTGGGCGCGGTCGGGCAGAAGCGGGTGGCGCAGGATTACCGCTACGAACAGATGCTGGAGCAGTACCGTGCCCTGTATGCAGAGACCGCGCAGGCGCACGGCCTGCCGGATCAAACGGATTCGGAGGAATTATGGCTGGAATTGGGTTCGAACTGAAAAAGCTGTTCCGCCGCAAAGGGCTGCTGGCGGGTCTGCGGGCCTACGGCTGCGCGGGCATCCTCTGCACCGGGCCGATGCTGCTGGGTGTGCTGCTGCAATTGGGCATCCTGGTGCTCTGCGGCTGGGCCGGGGCGGCGAAGACCGAGCAGGACCTTCTGGTCTGCATGGTGACGGACACCCTGCTGGCTTCGCTCACCGTGACGAGCCTGTTTGCCATGCCGGTGACCCGGTTTCTGGCGGACATGCTCTATGAAGAGCAGGAGCAGCTGGTGCTGCCCTCATTCTGGGGCGCGAACGCTCTGCTGCTGGCGGGCGGATGTGGGCTGTATGGGCTGTTTCTGCTGGTGTCCGGTGCAACGCTTTTGCAGGGGCTGCTTTGCCTGGCCCTCTTTGCGGAGATGATCGTGAACTGGAACGCCATGAGCTTCCTGACCGCCCTCAAGGACTACCGCAGCGTCCTCATCGCCTTTGCGGCGGCGGTGGGCACGGCCTTCGGGGCCGGGGCGCTGCTGGTGCTGCTGGCGCGCGCTCCGGCGCTGGAAGGCTTTCTCTTTGCAGTGGCGCTGGGGTACGGCGTCATGATGATGCTGGACGTCTGGCGGCTCTGCCGCTATTTTCCGGACCGGCAGGGCAGCCCCTGGCTCTTTCTGCGCTGGGTGGACCGCTTTCTGCCGCTGGCCCTGACGGGCCTGTGCACCGACATCGGGCTGTTTGCCCACCTCGTGCTGGTCTGGCTGGGCCCCATCGGTGTGCAGGTGAAGGGGCTGTTCTACGGGGCACCGTATTACGACGTCCCGGCATTGCTGGCCTTTCTGAGCATCCTGGTCACCACGGTGAACTTTGTGGTGTCGGTGGAAGTGCAGTTCTACCCCCGCTACCGCACCTACTACAGCCTGTTCAACGACGGCGGCGTGGTGGGCGATATCACCGCCGCCGGGGAAGAGATGCTGGCGGTGCTGAACCGGGAACTCTTCTACACGGCCCTCAAGCAGCTGTTCACCACGGCAGGGGTCATCTCGCTGGAAGCGCTGGTGATGGGGTATCTGCCGCTCGGCTTCAACGACCTGATGCACGGATATTTCCGCACCCTCTGCGTGGGGTACGGGCTGTATGCGGTGGGCAACACGGTGCTGCTCATCCTGCTCTATTTCACAGATTACAAAGGGGCGCTGGGGGCGGCGCTGAGCTTTGCGGGGGCGGCTGCGGGGATGACGGCTCTGTCCCTGCGCTTTGACCCGGCGTATTACGGCTTCGGGTTCCTGGCCGGGGCAGCGGTGCTGTTCCTGACGGCGCTGCTGCGGCTGGACCGGTTCACCCGGAACCTGCCATACCGCATCCTCGGCCAGCAGCCCGTCGTGGCCGAGGAAAAGGCCGGGGCATTCACCCGGCTGGGGCTGTTTCTGGAGCGGCACAGCCTGCAGAAAAAGGAGGAAGCATGATGCAGGGAAAAACGATCCCCCGCCGCAGGGTGCTGGCCCTGGGGGTTGCACTGGCGGGGTTCTGCGTGGGGTGCAGCGTTCTGCCCACGGCGGAGGAAACGGCGGCGTCGGAGGAAGTTTCCACAATTTCGGGAACGCCGGTGGAAAAACAGCCCGATGACAGCATTCACCTGCGGGACAATGACGGGCTGTATACGGTCTATGACGACAGCGGCGTCGTGACCATGTATCTGACCGTCACCCGTGGGAACGAAGCCGAGAACACCGACCATACCTGGGCGGAGATCAATTCCTATTCGGTCTACGACTACGAGTACATGCAGGTGCCCCGCTACCAGACGGCGGCCTTGCTGCAGGTGGGAGACGAGAACGGCCCGCTCCTCTCGGAGGTGGGCTATGGGGAGACGGTGCCGAACGCGACGGTCCAGATCCGCGGCCAGACGTCCAGCCGGAATGCCCAGAAAAACTATAAGATCAAGCTGAAGAAGAACAAGGGGACCTGGCGGGGCCAGCGGACCATAGCACTGAACAAGCATCAGGGCGACGGCCTGCGCTTCCGCAACAAGATGGCGTATGACCTCATCCGGGGCATCCCTCAGATGGTGGGCCTGCGCACCCAGTTCGTGCATCTGTATGTGAAGGACCTGACGCAGGCGGACAGCGGGGCCTTTGTGGACTATGGACTTTATACCCAGGTGGAGCAGCTGAACCCGACAGCCCTGAAGGCCCATGGGCTGGACCAGAACGGCCAGCTGTACAAGGTGAACTTCTTCGAGTTTTTTCGGTATGAGGACGCCATCCGCCAAAAGACCGACCCGGCCTATGACCCGGTCGCCTTTGAACAGCATCTGGAGATCAAGGGCAGCGACGACCACACAAAGCTCATCGAAATGCTGGAAGCGCTCAACGACGAGACCGTGCCGATGGAGGAACTCTTTGAGACGACCTTCGACACCGAGAACATCGCCTACTGGATGGCGTTTCAGCTCCTGATGGGCAACACCGACACCCAGAGCCGGAACATGTACCTCTACAGCCCGCTGAACAGCGCACGGTGGTATATCCTCGACTGGGACAACGACGCCATGCTTTCCCGCACCGAGTGGGCGTTCCGGAACTATTCCGACAGCCTGAGCTGGGAGCGGGGCGTGAGCAACTACTGGGGCAACGTGCTCTTCCGCCGCTGTCTGCAGACCCGGTGCTTCCGGGAAGAGCTGGACGCCGCCGTGGAGGAACTGTTCCGCTTTTGCAGCGCGGAACGCATCGGGGAGATGACGGCGCAGTACCGCAGTGTGGTGGAGCCCTTCGTCTGGCAGCAGCCGGATATCCTCCACGAGCCGCTGAGCCGGACGGAGTACGACACCGTGGCCAGAGGGCTGCACCGGGAGATCACCGAGAACCGGGACGCCTACCGTGAGAGCCTGCACAAGCCGATGCCGTTCTACATCGGGATGCCGGAGCCAGCCGGTGAACAGCTGAGGCTGCTGTGGGATGCCTCGTTCGACCTGAACGCCGAGGACATCGTCTACACCGCCGAGCTGGCGAAGGACTACCAGTTCACGACAACGTTCTGGTCGGAGGCGGACATCCGGCTGCCGGAAACGGTGGTCTATGCCCTCCCGGCGGGGCACTATTTCCTGCGGGTGCGGGCGACGAACGCCTCCGGCTACACGCAGGATGCCTTTGATTACTACGTGATGGAGACCGGCAAGGCCTACGGCATGAAGAGCTTTTTTGTGGAGGCCGACGGCAGCGTGACGGAGGACCTGTATGAAGAGTGAGACCATCTTCCCCGCACCGGCCCACGCAAAAACGCAGCCGCGCACCTGCACCGGCGAACGCTACCGCCATGAGCTGAAGTACCGCATCTCGTACGGCGAAAAGGCGGTGCTGGAGCTGCGGCTCGCGCCGCTTTTGCAGCGGGACGCCCACGCCGGGCCGGGCGGGTATCTCATCCGGAGCCTTTATTTTGACGACTGCTGGAACTCCGCCTATGCCGAAAAGGATGCGGGCATCCTGGCCCGCAAAAAATACCGCATCCGCATCTACAACGGCAGCGATGCCGTCATCCGGCTGGAGCGGAAGAAAAAAGTGGGCAGCTGGATCTGCAAAGAGGAGGCCGCCCTCACTCGTGCGGAGCTGGAGAAACTTCTGAGCGGGGACTACGGCTTCCTGCTCGCTTCGCCGCAGCCGCTCTGCCGGGAGTTTTACTTCGAGTGCGTCTCCAACCTGCTGCGGCCCCGCGTGGTCGTGGACTACGAGCGGGAACCGTGGGTGCAGAAGGAGGGAACGGTGCGTATCACCTTTGACCGGGACGTCCGGGCGGCAGTGGGCGGCTGGGACCTGTTCGACCAGCACCTGCCCACCCTGCCGGTGCTGGACCCCGGCACCCTGGTGATGGAGGTGAAGTTTACGGAATTTCTGCCCCAGACCCTCCGGGAGCTGCTGCCGCCCAAAGCGCAGGAGTGGACGGCCGTGTCCAAATATGTGCTCTGCTGCGACAAAACGGCCTACTGCCACGGCAGTTCCGGCTGGCAGGGCTGAACCAATGCGAAAGGAACAACGCTATGAGTGTGAAGGATTTCATCAAAAAATCGGTGCTGGAAAATTTCAGTCCCTACAATGTCCCGCAGATGGCGGCGGCTCTGCTGGCGGCTGTGCTGCTGGGGGCGCTCATCTACTGGGTCTACCAGCGGTTCTATGCGGGGGTCCTCTTTTCCCGCAGTTTTGCAATGACGCTGGTGGGCATGTCGGTGCTCACCTGCATGGTCACGCTGGCCATCAGCTCCAATGTGGTCATCTCACTGGGCATGGTGGGCGCACTGTCCATCGTGCGGTTCCGCACGGCGGTCAAGGACCCGCTGGATCTGCTGTATCTGTTCTGGGCCATCACGGCGGGCATCACCACCGGCGCGGGGATGTACCTGCTGGCCGCGTCGGCGTCTGCGGTGATGATCGGGGTCCTCGCCCTGCTCTCCCGCTGGCAGACGGCAGGCCGCATCTATGTGGCGGTGCTGCACTATCAGGGCGAAAAGCCGGGGGATGAAATCGTCCGTGCCCTGGGGCGGAACCGGTACGCGGTCAAATCGAAGACGCTTCGGGGCGAGGCGGTCGAGATGGCGGTGGAGGTCTGCTGCAGGGACGATGTCCGGGATGTTACCGACCGGCTGCAGGAGATCGAGGGCGGGGAGGACGTGACCATGATCCAGTACAACGGAGAATACCATGGCTAAGCGGCACACCGCTGCGGCGGCCGCCTGCCTGCTGCTGGCCGGGTGCCTGGTCTGGGCGGGGCGGAAGCGGACCGTGACCTATCTGCCGGACGAGAGCGCCTTCCCCAATGCGCAGATCGGCTATGCGCCCGGTGTGCTGGACAGCGGCACCGAGGGTGCCACCCTGCGCTATCTGGGCCTGACCTGGCGGCAGCTGGAACCCGAAGAGGGGGCCTACGCCTGGGAGGCCATCGAGCAGACCTGCCATCTGGCGGAACTGCGGGCGCGGGGTGTCCATCTGGTGCTGCGCATCTCCTGCGACGAGCCGGGGGACGAAGCACATCTCGACATCCCGGACTGGCTCTATGAACAGACCGGCACCGGCCGCTGGTACGACATCGCCTACGGAAAGGGCTATGCGCCGGACTATACCGACCCTGTGTTTTTTGCCGCCCACGAGCGGCTGCTGCGGGCGGTGGGAGAGCGGCTGGGGGCCGACGGTTTCGTCAGCTATGTGGAGCTGGGGAGCCTCGGCCACTGGGGCGAGTGGCACGTCAAGTCCGGGGAGGGGCTTCCCTCCATGCCCGATGAGGCGGTCCGAGACCGCTATGCGGCGCTTTACCGGGAGGCATTCCCGCAGGCTGCGCTGCTGATGCGGCGGCCCTTCCGGTTCACGGCCGAACACGAGCTCGGCCTTTACAACGACATGACCGGCTTGCCCGAAGACACCGAAGAGTGGCTGGGCTGGATCGCCTGCGGCGGCTGGTATGAGGGCGACCCGGAGGGGCTGGTCCCCATGCCGGACGCCTGGCAGACGGCCCCCATCGGCGGGGAGCTGACCAGCCGACTTTCGATGGAGCAGCTGCTCACCACCGACCTGAGCCGGACCGTTTCCCTCATCCGGCAGTCGCACATGAGCTTTCTGGGGCCGAAGACGGCGGAGACCGCTTTCCGGGAGGGGTATGATGCCGTATTGGCCGCTCTCGGCTACCGGCTGCGGGTCACGGAAGCGTCGCTGCGGCGGGTGACGGGCGGCACGGTGCTGACCCTGACTTTTACGAACGATGGCACGGCCCCGTTTTACTGGGACTGGCCCGTGAACGTCTATGTGGAGGAGGCGGACGGCACGACCGTGGAGGCCCAGCCGCTGGCGCTTTCTCTGCCGGATCTGCTGCCCGGCGGCTGCCAGACCGTGAAAACGAAGCTGACCGGTGTGCCGGGCCGCTGGTGGGAGGAGCAGGACCGGCGCATCACGTTGGGCATCGTGGACCCGATGACCGGGCGGGATGCCGTCCGATTTGCGATGCAGACGGCGCAGGAGGACGGCCGCACCGTCCTCTTTGCGGGAGAATAGAGCCCAAAAAGCCTGAGACCTTGCAGAAAAGGCCTCAGGCTTTTTGGGCTGCGGATGCAGCGATCAGGAATATAGGAAACGGAGAATGGCAGAAAATTACAGGATGCGCACCCGGATGACAGCGGGGATCGCCGCCAGCTTGTCGGCCAGGGCCGCGTTCACGGCACCGGTGGCATCCAGCATGGTATAGGCCATGTTCTTTTTGCTCTTGTTGACCATATTCTCAATGTTCAGACCGGCCTCGGTGGTCAGCGCTGTGATCTGGCTGATCATGCCGGGCTCGTTCTTGTGGATGATGCAGATGCGCCTGCCGCCCGCACGGGGCTGGACGACCTCCGGCAGGTTCACCGAGTGGGTGATGTTGCCGTTCTTGAGGTAATCGCTGATCTCCTGCGCGGCCATAACGGCGCAGTTGTCTTCGGCTTCCGGGGTGGAAGCGCCCAGATGCGGGGTGCAGATGACGCCCGGCCTGCCCAGCAACGCTTCGGCGGGGAAGTCGGTCATGTAGCCGGAGACCCGGCCGTTCTCCAACGCTTCCAGCAGGGCGGGGGTGTTCACCAGTTCGCCGCGGGCGTAGTTCAGGATCTTCACGCCGTCCTTGCACAGGGACAGCGTCTGGGCGTTGATGGTGTCCTTGGTGGTGGGCAGATAGGGCACATGGATGGTGATGTAGTCGCACAGGGGGAGCATGTCGTTCAGGTTCACGCAGTGGTGGACCTGGCTGCTCAGGTTCCAGGCGGCATCAATGGAGATGTAGGGGTCGTAGCCGTAGACCTCCATGTCCAGCGCAATGGCGCAGTTGGCCACGCGGGAGCCGATGGCACCCAGACCGATGACGCCCAGCGTCTTGCCCTTGATCTCGTTGCCCACGAACTGCTTTTTGCCCTTTTCCACGCTCTTGGCCAGAGCGGGGTCGCCCGCAAGGCCCTGCGTCCACTGGGCGGCGGCGGCCACATTGCGGCTGCCGGCAATGAGCATCCCGATGACCAGCTCAGCCACGGCGTTGGCGTTGGCACCGGGGGTGTTGAAGACCACGATGCCCTGCTCGCTGCAGCGGTCCAGCGGGATGTTGTTCACACCGGCACCGGCGCGGGCAATGGCCAGCAGATTCTCGTTGAAGGTGGTGTTCAGCAGGTCGGCGCTGCGGACGAGGATCCCGTCCGGCGCGTCGGCATCCACCGAGACGTCAAAGAGGTTTTTGTTCAGCTTCGCCAGGCCCACCGGGCTGATGGCGTTCAGAGTCCTGATCGTAAACATAGAAGCATATCCCTTCTGTAATCGCAAACGGTTGTTTGAAAACAAGGTCCGGTCGAGCGGGAGCGAGACGGAGAGGTTCACGCGTTGTTTTTGCGGAACTGCTCCATGAAATCGACCAGCTTGTCAACGCCTTCGGCGGGCATGGCGTTGTAGATGGAGGCGCGCATTCCGCCGACGAGGCGGTGGCCCTTCAGGTTGACGAAGCCTGCCTCTGCAGCCTCGGCGCAGAACTTTTTGTCCAGATCGGCGTTGGGGCTGGTGAAGGTGACGTTCATCGTGCTGCGGTAGCGGTGCTCGACGGGGTTGGTGAAGAAGTCCTGCCCATCGAGGTAATCGTACAGCACCCTGGCCTTGGCTTCGTTGATCTTCTGCATGTTGGCCAGACCGCCGATGTCGTTTTCCAGATACTTGAGCACCAGACCGGTCATGTAGATGC
>OGNN01000898.1_pt1 | contig 14133 bp, 4 predicted proteins | sample 1573461 | NCBI WGS metagenome assembly OGNN01 (sample SAMEA2581998, study PRJEB24529) | metagenome | biome: Human gut stool | place: China | collected 2011
CAAGGCACATCGAGGTGGTGCAGTGCGATAAGCCTGTCCTGCACATTGGTTCCGGCTCCCCTCTTCTGTGTGGAACCAAGTAAAAAACGAACCTGTCCGCTTCTTACTTTTCCGAACAGCTCCGCTTTCCTAAGCTCCGTATTTGCTTCATGTATAAATGCGATTTCTTCCGGTGGGACACCCTTTTCGATCAGCTTGTTGCGGATGTCATCATAAACATTAAATGTACCATCTCCTTTCGGTGTTGACAGGTCACAGAAAATAAGCTGCATATCATTGATAAGCCTCTGGTCTAATGCCAGCTTTCTTCCGTCATTGGTAATCTTTAGCATATTGTCCTCATAAGGCTGTACCTGTCTGTCACGCACGGCTTCTGCCCTTTCTGCCAAAGATCCCACCATGTCTTTCTGATATTCACTTGGCTTTAGCACCACATTTTCATACTCTGCTTCCGGCACAGGGAGATTTAACATATCCGGTGTCTGAATATCGGCACTCTCCTTAAAAAGTGCAATCAGCTCCGGGAGATTAAAAAACTTTGCAAACCTTGTCTTTGCCCGATATCCGGTTCCCTCCGGTGCAAGCTCAATGGCGGTCTGCGTTTCTCCAAAAGAGGATGCCCAACTGTCAAAATGTCCCAGACCTAACTTCTGAAGCGTACCATACTGAAGGTAACGCATATTGGTGTAAAGCTCCGTCATACTGTTTGAAATCGGCGTACCTGTTGCAAAGGTCACGCCCTTACCGCCCGTCAACTCATCTAAATACTGGCATTTTGCAAACATATCCGAGGACTTCTGTGCCTCAGACTGTGCAATTCCTGCCACATTACGCATCTTAGTATAAAGGAACAGATTTTTATAATTATGGCTCTCGTCCACGAAAAGCCTGTCCACACCAAGCTGCTCAAAGGTCACTACATTATCTTTCCTTGATGCATCATTCAGCTTTTCAAGCCTTGTAAGAAGTGATTTTCTTGATTTCTCCATCTGCTTAATGGTGTAGCGTTCTCCGTTGTCGGCTTTTGCCTGTGCAATGGCAAGCTCAATCTCATCAATCTGTTTTTCGATTGTGGCTGCCTGTCTTTCCTGTGATAACGGGATTTTTTCAAACTGACTATGCCCGATAATAACGGCATCATAATCACCTGTTGCAATACGGGAACAAAATTTCTTACGGTTGGCGGGTTCAAAATCCTTTTTCGTTGCCGCAAGGATATTTGCTCCTGGATATAACCGTAAGAAATCACTTGCCCATTGTTCAGTCAGGTGGTTCGGCACCACGAATAATGACTTTTGGCATAGTCCCAGACGCTTGCTTTCCATTGCCGCCGCTGTCATTTCAAAGGTCTTTCCGGCACCAACGCAGTGTGCAAGCAGGGTATTATCCCCATACAGCACATGGGCAACCGCATTTTTCTGATGCGGCTTTAATTCAATATCCGGTGTCATGCCTGGAAATTTCAGATGCGAACCGTCATATTCTCTTGGTCTGGTGGAATTGAAAAGCTCATTATATTTTGCCACAAGTGTCTGCCTGCGCTCCGGATCACGGAATACCCAGTCCTTAAATGCTTCCCTTATCGCTTCCTGCTTCTGGCTTGCAATCATGGTTTCCTTTTTATTAAGAACTCTTTTTTCCTTTCCATCTTCCTCAATGGTATCATAAACTCTTGTGTCTTTCAGATTTAAGGAATCTTCCAGTATCTTATAGGCATTTACCCGGCTTGTACCATAGGTCATGTTGACAAGCGTATTTCCAAAGTCAGCGTTTTTCCCTTTAATGTTCCACTCTCCGGTCACACCCGAAAACTGCACCCCAATCGTATCTCTGCGGAATAAATGCTCCGGTGTCTGGAACGTATCACGCATGAAATCATTGATATATTTTGGATCAATCCATGTGGCACCAATACGCACCTCAATCTCCGATGCGTCCAGCTCCCTCGGCTGTACCTGCGTAAGAGCCTGCACATTTGGAGCATATTCCGGATGATTTTCTGCATAGGTTGCTGCAATGGCAAGTTTCTCACGCACATTTCCGCTGAGATACTGGTCTGCTGTCTCCCAGACATCGGTAAGCGGGTTCTGGAAAATAACACCACGAAGCTCCTCAATCAGCGTATCCTTGTCCTTTTCAGTCAGCTCTGCCATATAATCAAGGTCGATTTTAGCTTTCTCTGCTAAAGATACTGCTAATGCTTCACTTGCAGTATCCACACTTGTGACCACCTCTGCCCTTTTAATGGTACGCTTCGTGAACATATCCGCTTTTCCCTTGAAATTGCCCTCATCATCAAGTTTTTCCAAAGAACACAACAGGCAATAACTGCTGTCCTGATTAAAGGCTCTCTTATTCGTCTGCGAATTGATCAGACCATATTTTTTCGAGAAGGAATCGTATAATGTGTTTAATTCCGCCTGTTTTCCCTTGATTGCCGCATCGGAATATTCCTCAAGCTGCATATCAATCAGCTCCTGCGTACAGTTACGAATTGCCACCATTCCCTTGATACGTTCTTTTGCGGTGTCTGATACTTCCACAGGCTTCATGACAGAATTTTCACGGTAATACACTTCATTCTCAACTACGGTATAGCTGAAATTTTTAACGGACGGATCAGCCGGAATACTCTGCCTGCTCATATCATCCGCAAGCTCCTCATCCAGATCAATCGTATCAATCTGTCCCGTAATGTTTTGAAGTGCTTTCGCTAACTGCTCCGCAAATGGTCTGCTGTCATCTGCCTTACAGGTGCTTTCCATGCCATAAGGACCGGATACCATTTCCATCTTTCCTACGATCTGCTCCGGATGCTGTGCAAAGTAAGCGTTCATTGCAATGCCATCTGCATCCTCTCCCAGATGTACCCAGTCCGGCTCACGCTCTACCATGCGGTCACGCTTCTGGAAAAATAATATATCCGAAGTCACTTCTGTTCCTGCATTTGCCTTAAATGCGGTATTCGGAAGTCTCACCGCACCTAGCAGGTCTGCACGCTGTGCAAGGTATCTTCTGACCTCCGGACTTGCCTTGTCCATAGTTCCCTTACTTGTGATAAAAGCAACCACACCACCGGAACGCACTTTATCCAACGTCTTTGCAAAGAAATAATCATGGATCAGGAAATTATTTTTATCATACTGCTTATCTGCCACCTTATACTGACCAAAAGGCACATTTCCGATTGCCACATCAAAGAAATCATTCGGATAATCGGTCTTTTCAAAGCCTTTGATCTGCACATCTGCCTGCGGATAAAGCTGCTTTGCAATGCGTCCGGTAATGCTGTCCAGCTCTACTCCGTAAAGCCTGCTCTCTTTCATGGAATCCGGCATCATACCGAAAAAGTTGCCGATACCCATGGAAGGCTCCAGTACGTTTCCTTTGGAAAATCCCATTTTCTCCAATGTTTCGTACATCTGGCAGATAATGACCGGACTTGTATAATGGGCATTCAAGGTACTCTCCCTTGCCATGCGGTACTCCTCCGGCGATAACAGTTCCTTTAACTGCTGATATTCCGCTGACCAGTTTGATTTGCTCTCGTCAAACGCATCGGCAAGACCACCCCAGCCAACATATTGTGACAAAATCTGCTGTTCCTGCGGTGTAGCATAACGGTTTTCGCCCTCAATCTGCTCCAACAGCATGATTGCTGCAATATTTCTCTGGAATTTTTCTTTTGGAGAACCTTCACCCAGACGATCATCGCTGATATGGAAATTGACAGCGTTGCTTTTATCCGGTGCAGCCACTGATCTTTCCTGTACAGTCTTATTCTCCTCTGCCGAAGGTGTAAGCGGCTCCCAGTCTCCGGTAAGCACCTGTGACAGCATTTCCTCTGTCTGCCGGTCTGCTTCTCCATTCTCCAGACGCTCACGGGCAGCCTTCGTGTCTATGTTGTCCAGTTTATCTTCGGTCTGTTTCCTTTCATCAGAGAACTCCCTCTCTGCTTCCCTGCCACTTTCTGCAAGCTCATTGCCCCAGTCCATTGCTTCCTGCAAAGTCGAAAATGTCTCCAATGCCGGACGGGTAGTGTCTGCCGTATCATAAATCGCATATCTGTCCGCTTCCTTATCAATCCAAAGAAATACTCCCTCTGATAAGGTGGCACTCCACTGTGTCGGATTCCCATATTCATCATCAGCATCATGTACCACATGCCAGGATAATTTCTGCGATTCCTCTTGTGAAAATTCTTGTTGTGGCTCAGTTTCATCCGGCTCAGCGATACCATCCGTCCCGTCAAAGCTTGAAAACACTTCTGCTTCGTGCCTGTCAATATCTTCCTCTGCAATGGCATTGATATAATCGTCCTCTACTTCGCCACGCTCCGGCTTATGGTCGTATTCAAAGGTTTTTCCATTGACCTGTGCATAATAAAAACTGCTGTCCTCAATGTCATTTCCAAGCAGATATTTCTCTTTTTCACTGCCCCACTCATCAACCAGAACACACTCATATCCATCAATCGTGATCTTTTGCTGTGCTTCCTTTTCTTTTTCCCGAAGCACATTGATATATCTTCTCGCCTGATTGGTAAATCCGTCCAGCACTGCCGGATGTGAGCTTAAAATCAGATCATTGTTCTGCCACTCATTTTCCGCAACAATGCCCTTTGCCCAGTCCTTATTGTTCTGCGAAAAACGACCGTCATAATCAAAATGCGTAACCGTATTTGCAAGGACAAATTCCACACAGTCAATGCCATATTTATCTATGATCTCATCTGCGGTATTCCTCGGAAGAACAAAACCATTGAATTTCTCAGCAATCAGTGCATCAATGTCTTTCTTACACTCTAACCGCTGTCCATGCTCCAGACGAGAAAGCTCACGCTGTCTTGCTTTTTCTGCCTGTTCTTCCTTGTAAGCCTTATAGTTTTCCTTTCCCTGTGGAGATAAGTATTTGTCCTCTTTGATCAGCTCACGAAGCCTTTTCTCTACAACATTCCAGTTCAGAAGCACTTTTGCATACGGATTGCCATAACTGCCTTTCTCCAGACGGATACCTTTTCCATCATGTTCATTATGGGAATCATCATTACCCGGCAGTCCGCCGGAACCACCACCAATGCCATATTCATTTTTCAGAAAAGCAACTGTTTCTTTCTGGTCATGTCCTTCCATGAAATACTCATAAATGCGGAAAGCTCCATGCTCATAGCCGCTTCCTCTGCCAAGTGCATAGTCGATTTCATCCTGTGTGATAAAATCTTCCTGTGCTACCTCCACCGCATCCGGCAATGGAAATTCCAGTCTCTCCCTGTCAAGGTCTGCTATCTCCGATAAAAGATATTCCGGTGATTTCACATGCCGCCATTTTAATTCGGCTTCACCCGATGCAAGACGTTCCGCCGCATCTTCCAAAATATTTTTAAGCTGCTCCCTGCCCTCATGGGTAGAAAGAAGTTCCATGAGTTTTGCTTCACTCTCCGGATAGTTTCCGGCTTTTAATCCAAGCTCCTCCGGCATTTCATCCATGCCATCCCGCAGAAAGAAATAGATCTGGTTGGCAACACGGTTCCGCTCCTGTGTATCCACAAGAAATGCTTCACTGGCACTCATATAAGTACCATTTTCGATCATAGAACGGATATGGCTCTCCACATCTTCCCAATCCATCGTGACAATCGGCGTTTCCCTTGCCTGTGTTCCATAGCCGACACTCATACCATGCTCATCGAACCACACTGATACGGGATTTCCATTGATTTCAAAACCTTTTCCGGTCTGTCCGTACTCATTTTTCAGAAAATCCACCATCTGCTCGGCATTTCTGCCCTCTGTGTACTTTGCAAAGATACGCTTTCTGCTGTGCTGTTTTCCTCCGCCACTGCGAAGAATGGTTTCAAGCTCATTCTGTGGCAAAGAAAAAGCAGCGGGCATGGTATATTTCATACTTGCTTCCGCTGCTGCGACTGTTCCGACCTGCTCCTCAAAAGAAGGAAACAGGCTGAGTTGTGTAAAGGTGGGTTCCGGTGCTTCTCCCCGGAGAAGATCATCGGTGTCTGTTACAGACTGTAAACCAGTTCTCCCAGAACCACTTCCTCTGCTCGGTTCCGAATGCTGTTCATCTTCGCTACCCAGAGCATCTGATCGGCTTCCTTGAGTTGTTCGGTCACTCCCTCGGTTGCCGCCATCTGGCTCGTCAGCTTCTCCATTCTCTCCTCTGCCTGCTTCTGGATCGTCAGCAGGTGTTCTTTCAATGTTCCTTTCAGAAGAAACGCTGAGTACACGCCCCTGTGGTTCTCCTTCAGATAAGTCTCTCTCATCATTCCGTACTTCGTTACCGTTCCCTCCGGCTGAATGTCCGCCTGTAATGTCGGAATCAGATAATCCCCGTTCTTTTCGTATGTCAGATTCATCGCTATTGCCCCTTTCTACGCTGTTTTGATTGTTGTCAATATATTCCTCATGTCCGCTCTCGCTTTCACGCTTTAACGCATTGTAGTCTATTTCAGAAGTATTTGCAAGTCCTTTATGCGTTAAATTTTCTGTTTGTTCCTGTTCGTGGCTTCTGTTATATGCCCTTATGGTTCTTCCAATCTCTAAAAGTACCGGTTTTGCAAGCTCATTGGCTGCATCTCCAAGTACTGCTAGGGTATCCATGGAATTAAATTCATGGATAAAATCGAAAGAAAATTCCGAACCATACTCCTGCATATCTGCACCACAGGCAGATAAAAGTGTAAAGGAAATGCTGTCCGATAATGTCTCCCTCAAGCGGATACCGACATTCTGCTCGTCCAGTCCTTCTAAAAAACTGCCCTCGATCATGTACTGCAAATCCGGCAACAATTCCTCATAATAATCTGCCGCAATCCTCTCAGCTATCTCCATAAGTCTTTCTTCAAACAGCTTCTTATCATCGGTAGCACCATAAGTCTGCTCCAGACGCTTAATTACATCTTCCTTATGTTCCTCATGTAATTCCCAGAGTTCCGGATACCGTCCGATTCTCCTTGCCGCATGGACATCTGAAACATCAAATACATATTTCAGACGCTTTCCATGTGCATCATCCTCGTCCAAAAGTGCGATACCCTTTGCCCCTTTGTTTACCCAGCAGTGCATACGCTCATTCCACAACTCTATGGAAGCACACGCTGTTGCGTCCGGTCTTTGTGCATAGATTAAAAGCTGTTCCCGGAACGGATACTTGTATAATCTCGCCGCTGTAGTAAGGTATTTCATCCATTCCTCACGATTTTTGATAACCTCGGCTGCTGTCTCTTTTGCCAGAGCCGATATAAAATCATATTTTCTCACGCAAAAATCTCCTTTCTCTGATTTCAGATAGCAGAAAAGCAGCCCCTGCGGACTGCTTTCACTCTACCCTTACTTTCCTTTTCTCGGTGGAAACTCCATCTTAAATTTGTACTGTGAACCATTGATTTCTTTTCCGTCTTTGGTATAAGAAAAATCTTCAATGCTCTCCGGGATCAGATATGCATCATAGTTCCCTTTTTTGCCTTTTAGCCCTTTAACCAGTATCTTTTTCCCTGCCAGCAGGTTCTTTACCTGCGCATCGGAAAGCTGTACGCCCAATGCCCTGCTTACATTCATGCCGCATTTATTTTTACAGTAAGCTCCAAATTTGCCTTTTACCACATCGCCGCCACACTTCGGACACGTTCCAAAGACCTCCTGCGTGTTTCCTGAACCAAACATATTTTTCTGTTCCTCACTGACACTGTGATAGGTTTTTACAAGGTCACTTACCATAGCCTTAATCCCCGCCATAAACTGCCTGGCAGACACTTCTCCTTTGGATACCTGTGTCAGCTCATTCTCCCAGTCTGCGGTCAGTTTCGGGGATTTCACAACATCCGGCAGCACTGTGATCAGCTTCATGCCATCCTCTGTCGGGATCATCTGCTTTTTCTCACGCTTTACAAAACCGTCCTTTACTAGCTTTTCAATAATATCTGCTCTTGTAGCAGGTGTACCCAATCCCTTACGCTCAACATCATCGTCCATATCTTCACTTCCGGCTCTCTCCATTGCAGATAAAAGGCTGTCCTCTGTAAAGTGTTTTGGTGGCTGTGTGAAATGCTCAGAAACTTTTGTCTGCTCCACCTCTATTGTCATGCCCTCGGTAAGTTCCGGCAATTTCTTTGTATCATCGGAATCTTTCTTATCTTCCGTGGTCTTATAGGAATTTTTGAAAAAGTCCTCGAAGTCCTTCCATCCATTTTTCCATATCTCTTTGCCGGAAACCTTGAAAACCATGCCATTACAGGTAAGTTCTGCTTTGGTGGAGTTATAAATATGTTTCTCGGCAGTGGCGCAGAGCAGGCGGTTGGCGCAAAGGGAAAGTATCTTCATTTCACTCTCCGGTATCGCCTTTAAGTCCTGCTTTACGATCTCCATTGTCGGGATAATGGCATGGTGGTCTGTTACTTTTTTGCTGTTCAGAACCTTTTTCACATCCGGGTTGAACATGATATTCTGCTCAAACAGCAGGGAATTGAAAATCGCTTCAATCACATTTCTTGCTGTCCCCTCCATGTCATCCGAAAGATACTGGCTGTCTGTTCTCGGATATGTCACCAGCTTTTTCTCATAAAGGCTCTGCGTATATTCCAAAGTCTGCTTTGCGGTAAAACCAAATAAGCGGTTGGCATCCCTCTGTAACGTGGTAAGGTCATAGAGCTTCGGCGGTGCAATCCACTTTTCTTCCTTAACCACAGCGGTCACAAGAGCCTGTCCGTTTGCACAGACTCCTGCGATTTTTTCTGCCTCTGCCTTGTCACAGATATGCTCCGATACCGCATCCAGACCGTTACCGAGGATATGTACCACATAGTAGGCTTCCTTTTTAAAATTCATAATCTTTGCTTCACGGTCTACCAGCATGGCAAGGGTGGGTGTCTGCACCCGCCCTACCTTCAATGCCTTGCCGCCATATAACACCGTAAAAAGCCTTGTGCCGTTGATACCGACAAGCCAGTCTGCTTCCTGCCTGCACAGTGCGGATTCATACAGATGGTCATATTCACTTCCCGGTCTGAGATTGGAAAATCCCTCTTTGATGGCACTTTCCTCCATCGAAGAAATCCATAAACGCTGCATCGGTTTGTCACAGCCTGCCATGTTATAGGTCAGACGGAAAATCAGTTCCCCCTCACGTCCGGCATCGGTGGCACATACTACGGAGTCCACCCTGTTATCGTGCATGAGCTGATACAGCACCTTATACTGCGCTTTTGTATCGCTCTTAACCTCATGCTGCCATGTATCCGGAATGATCGGAAGGCTCTCGTATGTCCATTTCTGTAAGGCTTCATCATAGCTTTCCGGCTGTGCCAGTTCGATCAGATGTCCCACACACCATGACACGATATAATCATTGCCCTCCATGTATCCGTCCTTACGTTCTGTTACGCCAAGCACACCTGCAATGCTCTGTGCCACGCTCGGCTTCTCTGCGATCACTAACTGCATCTTTTATTCCTCCTCATTCTCTGTATCGTTTTCCGTTGTATCTATTTCCTCATCATCGCTGTCAGGTTCCGTATTTTTTAAGAAATCTTCGTCCGGATCAGCTTCTTCCTCGTCCTCATCGTCGTAATCTTCCTCGTAATCGTCCTCCAGCTCATCCTCATCATCGTCAATGAAGTTTTCTTTTTTCTTCTTTGCTTTTATGACGTAAACCACACCGATTACGGCTGCCGCAGCAATCCCCATGATAAGATAGGCAAAACCGGAACCATCCTGTTTCTGTTCTGTGGTTTCCGGCTCACTGGCTTCCTCGGTACTCTCCTCGGTATTTTCTTCTAGCGTTTCCGCATCCTGTTTCTTATTTCCCGTGGCATCGGTATTGTTATTGTCAAGAGCCGCATCCTTGACCGGGATTGCCGACTCCAGAGCGGCAGAGTTTTTCGGAAGTGTCTCACTGTTATCAGATGTGGTGTTAAGCAGGTCATTTTCGCTCACTTCCGTAAGGAAATATACCTTTTCCTCGTCACCATTCCTGTCAATGACAAGATAAAACACCTTTTCTGAAGCAGTCTGGATCGTATAAAACTCTTTGCCCTGCTCCGATATACTGCTTTCACTGTTTTTTTCTGTACTGTCTGTGGTGTCTCCCATACCCGGAGACTGTTTCGTGGATGAAGTGCCTGTTCCTGTCTCGGAAATGGTATTCCCATTGCTGTCTGTTTTGGTATGCTCCGTAACCTGTGCGGTTGCGGAACTAGGCTTAGTTGCAGACGCATCCACCGGGAGCTGTTCCGCCGGATCTTTTTCATTGCTGTCTTTCGTCTCCGGATCGGTGTAATAAGGATTGGCAGTTTTGTAAATCTCCGATATATTTCCTGCATTGTCCATAGCGGAAATCGTAAAATACTGATACCCGGCATCGAACTGTTGCAGGCGGATATTCAATACCCCATTCGTATGCTCCGTAAATTCATATCCATTTATATAGATTGCCTTGATACCGGAATCCGTATCATGTGCCTGAATACTCAAAAGACCGTCGCTGACTGCCGCATTTAAGGTAGGCTTTGTGAAATCAAAGCACTTGATATAGCGGTTTTTCTCATAGGTCTTGCCCTTTTGGTCTGTAACCTGCACATAAATGGTGCTGTTCTCGGAAATCTCCACATACATATCCTCTGTGATGTCCGTCCAGCTTCCATTCTGCGCCACCTTTACCTGCACTTTCTGAATCGTAAAGTTGCCGGACTTTACTGTATCTTCCACTGAAATATGTACCTTTGTGGTATCGTTATGCCATCCGGTCGGTGTGGCGATCGTGATTTTTACACTGGGATTTACATAGGCACATTCCTTATAGTCTTTACTGCATACTGCACAGTCCTTGTCCACCTCATACTGGCTGCACTTTTCCGTACAGGTACACTTCGCTGGCTCTGTCTCCTCGGTTGTTTCTTCCGTCGTTCCTTCCGCTGCGCCCTCTGTGGAATTTTCTGTTTTTCCATCCCCGGCATTTTCTTCCTTGCCATTACCGGGTGTAACCGTGTTCCCTGTACTGCCTGTATTTTCTGTACTCTCTGTCTGCTGTTCTTCGGTATCCTCCGCATGAACCTCTACTGTATTTGCCCTGTTTGCAAAAAATGCTCCCATCGGCATACAAAACAGTATTGCCGAAAGTATTAGGGACATTAGTGCCTTAACGGATAACTTCTTCTTTTCCATTAGTCGAACCCTCCTTTTCCTGTTCCCGTTTCTGTAATAAATTTCTCACTTCATCCTCACTGAGCTTATTAAGCATCTGTAAACGCTCAGATGAGATTTTATATTTCTTTATGATCTTCATGGTTTCGGCATCCTCTGCCATCTGTTTCTGCTCTGCAAGGTCTTTTTCCTTTGCCTGAAGCTGTGCGATCTGTTCCCTGACCTTTTTAAGCTGTGTACTAATTCTTTCTACTGACAACCTGTGTTTCCTCCCTCCGTTAATTTAATCTTCCAAAGCCGTAAAAATGGCTCTGCCAGTAAGAAGTATTGATTGAGGTATACTGGATTGGATCGCCACAATGCACCATCGTACCGTTTCCACAATAAATACCAACGTGTGTGACCGGACGCCCTGCGTTGTATGTGCCTGTAAAAAAGATAATATCCCCTGCCTTTGCATCTGCTGCTGACACCGGAGTACACTGGTCATAAATGCCCTGCGCCGTGGTTCGTGGCAGGTCATGCACCCCGCTGTTGGAAAATACCCAGCAGACAAATGCTGAACAGTCAAAACTTGATGGCGGTGTGCCGCCAAAGGTGTATGGCATACCAAGATATTTGTTGGCTTCTGTCATGAGCGCCTGTACGGTTGCATCGTCATAGGAATCCGGCGGTATGACATTGCCTGTTCCCCCTCCGGTTCCGCCCGGTGTCTCCCCGTAAATTGTCTGTGTGCCTGCTTCAAAATAAAATAACGGGTTATAATACTCCCCGTTATACAGACACTCAATATGAAGATGGCTTCCGGTACTGCTTCCCGTATTACCGCTTTCTCCAACCGTATCGCCCTTTTTTACACTCTGCCCTGCGGATACCGTTAAGCTGTCCATGTGGGCATATTTTGTGGTATATCCCTTACTGTCCGTGATCACCACATAATTCCCGTAATAGGAATCGTAAGCCGCCTGTGTAACCGTTCCGTCATGCGCCGCATACACAACCGTACCTGTCGGCACTGCAATGTCCACACCCCTGTGAAGCTCCTCCGCTCCGGTGTTCGGGTTCTTCCGGTATCCATAATAACTGCTGATATAGTAATACCAGTAGTAATCCGCGGGTGTTCCAAATACCTGTAACCCGCCTTTTGTCTCCGTATAGGCGGCAAAAATTTCTGCCTGTTCCGTATCCATGCGTCCGGCAACAATGCTCTCAAGAGGTGTGACTGTAAGCGTGACACGCAAAATAGTTACTGTGTATTCTTCCTCTGTTTCATTTCCCTCTGCATCTGTGCCTGTCCTCGTCCTTGTTTCTTCCACTTCCTCCGTGGTAAGGGAGTACATGGCATCAAATAGTTGCTGTATCTCATGTTCCACATCCACTGCGGTAAATTCTGTATGGACTGCCGAAAGATAACTGATCAACGTAAACGGATCATGCCCGATTGCACCGAGGTTATAATCATACTCATCGTATCCCGGATGATCGGTTTCCATCGAATCAATTGTATTTTGCAGTGTCATTTCTTTCTGTGTGAAGGATAAATCTGCCGCATCAATCTCTGCCGGAAGGCTCAAATATGTACTTGCCATAGTTGTTGTCACAGTTCCCGTAAACATGGAACCGCAGCTTGATAATGCAGACATAATCATGATAAGAAGCAACGAAAAAATACCGATTGTGATGATAAGCGTTTTATTCTTGACCGCAATTTCCTGTAACTTCTTTGCAATCCCGGTTGCAGCATTGGCAGTCTTTGTAAATGTTTCCTTTGCTGTCTTTGCTTCTGCTCCTGCCCTCCTCGCTTTTGCATACTCCCGCTTAATACGTTGCTTCTGTAACTGCCTTTGCAACTGCTTTTTCGGACTGTTGCCTTTTAAATGTGGATTTTCGCTCAGGAATTTCTCATACTCCAGCTTCATATCTGCTGTGACCTGCTTTTTCTGCAATCGCTCTAGGCGGTCACGCTTTCTCTGTGCCTTGCTCTTGCGGTGATACTTCATATAGTGGTAAATATCCTCGGCTCGCTGTTCCGTCTTGTGTGCGCCCTCCACAGCAGAATTATCCTTTTCTGTCTCTGCAATCTTGCGATGCACAAAATACATATTTTCGGTCTGGAGCTTGTGAACCGCAGTTTTTCCCAGTCCATCCGGTTTAAATGGCTTCTCCACATCCACCGGAACCACAACATACTTTGCTTTTCCGGTCTGTTCATCAAAGACACGCTTCATCTCATACTGCCGCTTTGTCGGCATCTTGTCCTTTGCTTTCTGCAACTTTCGGCGGTTCTTTTCCGACTTATCAAAAGCCTTCTGTACTTTTTGGTCTGTAAATTCGTCCGCCTGCCCCTGCGAAAATGTGGCGTCCTTTGTCTGAAGATCTCCATAATCGGACTGCTTTGCATTTTCTGACTTTGCACGCTCTCTGTGTGCGTGTTCTCTCTGCACACGCCTTTTGTGATATTTTCCTTTTTCCTCAGACCGTTGGTAGGTATTTCTAACGTGGTAATTGTCCTGAAAACTGTCTGCGTCCTCTGTATGGAAATTTGTAGCATTACCGTTTTCCTCATTGATAAAGCTGTTTTCCTTTAAGAATGTCTTTTCCGCTTCGGCTTCCGACTTCTGGACATTGTGACCAGAAGTGTCCTGTTGTTGCTGTCGGTAATATTTTTTCTTATTATTTTTCCTGTATTCTGTCCCAGTATTAAACTCTGACTTCTGGACGCTGTGACCAGAAGTTGCTTTTCCTGTACGACTGCCATGGTTCGCATCCCTTGGCAGATTGCTCACAGGCTTCTCATTGGCACTATACTGATTTTCCGCAGAAAAGGTGTTGTCCTGCCTGTGTTCTATATGTTTTACTCCAGTCACTTCCTTATCTTTGGAAAATGTCTCTTTTTCAAATGCCTTTACTGCCTGCTTCTTCTGTCTTTTTTCTGCCATTTTATACTGCGTCCTCCTTCTGCACCGATTCCTCCGGCTTAGTA
>OGNN01000908.1_pt1 | contig 13905 bp, 12 predicted proteins | sample 1573461 | NCBI WGS metagenome assembly OGNN01 (sample SAMEA2581998, study PRJEB24529) | metagenome | biome: Human gut stool | place: China | collected 2011
CCTCGTAACCCTCAGCATCAAACATCTGACGGAAAGCCAGACGGCCAATACGACCAAAACCATTGATAGCAACTCTAACAGCCATGTTAATAATACCTCCTAAATGTTCTTACCCTTTTCATCGGATAATCTCACGGTGTCTTTATTGTAGTCCAAAACGCGAAAAGTTTCAAGTGTCTGCTAAAAAATTAACAACTTGTTTGTTCACTTTTTGGCTTTTGTATGATTTTTGCCCCTTATCTGGGCCGGTTTTCAGCAATTCAGCCAACAGAGTGCTGGCCTTTACTTCTTTCTGGCCGCAGGCCCTGTGGTGCGCACAGTGCAGAACACGCCCAGCGTCCCAAGGCAGGCCATGCCCAGACCAAAAAAGATGGAGGGCAGCGCCGTGAGGACGAACTGTGAGGGCATCGCCAGCGTCAGGGTCTGGGGCAGCTCCCAGCAGAAGCCGAGGACAAAGGCTGCCAGACCGGAGGCGCACAGGGCTTTTCCATCCGACGTTTCGGGCAGCCAGAGCGCCCGCACCAGACTGGACAGAAAGACGAGCATCCCCAGCAGCACCCAGACCTGCGCCGTGGGTGAAACGCGGTGCCAGCTGGAGCTGTTCTCCATGAAGCGGCTCAGAACGCACCAGTAGAACACCAGTGTGCCCCAGATGCCGGAGGCCATGCTCTTTGTGGGCGGCTGCCAGTCCTTCCGCAGCCAGCTCTTCGCCAGCCGGGCCAGCCACTGGCCACACAGAATTTCCAGTATCGCGCGAACAAACGAGCCTGCGCCAGTCATTCCAACGGCGAAGCGCAAAAATCCTGCGGCAGTAAAGAATGCCCCTGCCATCGCCGTGACGATGCCGGACGGTTTGCAGTGGTCCTGCAAGTTCTTCGGCTCACAGGCCAGTTTCCGGCCCGCAAACAGGCTCACCAGCACCGCGATGCCCAGCGCAGCATACCGCAGCCAGACCGAACCGGCGATGCACAGGCCGCTTTCCAGGTCGGTCCAGAAGCCCAGATCCAGGCCTCGGCCAAGGGCCAGTGCCGTTCCTACAACAAAAACAAGTGTGAGTAATGGATTCATCAGCGTTCCTCGATCGGTTTATATTTCTGGCGTACGCCCAGATACTTGTAGGCGGGCCGGATGATACGGTTGGCGAAGATGACCTCCTCCACGCGGTGGGCGCACCAGCCCGGCACACGGGCAATGGCAAACAGCGGGGTGTAGATGTCCTCGGAGATGCCCAGCATGTTGTAGATCAGCCCGCTGAACAGGTCCACGTTGGCGCAGACGGGCTTCGTGCTGCCCTTTTCCTCAGCGAAGATGCCGGGGGCCAGCCGCTCGATGCTGCACAGCATGTTGTACTCTTCCTCAAAGCCTTTCTCGTAGGCCAGGTGTCTGGCGCGGTTCTTCAGGATGACCTCGCGGGGGTCGCTCATGGTATAGACCGCGTGGCCCATGCCGTAGATGAGGCCGGAGCCGTCGCCCGCCTGCTTACGGAGGATGCGGCGGAGATACTCGCGGACCTCGTCGTCATCGTCGGGGTGCTCGACATGCTTCAGGATATCCTGCAGCTGACGGTTGACCATCAGGTTCGCGCCGCCATGCTTGGGGCCTTTCAGTGCGCCGATGGCCGCTGCGATGGCCGAATAGGTGTCGGTGCCCGAAGAGGACAGCACACGGGTGGTGAAGGTGGAGCAGTTGCCGCCGCCGTGGTCCGCGTGGACCAGCAGACACATATCCAGCAGCTTGGCCTCCTCGTGGGTGAACTTCTGGTCCGGGCGGTAGGTGCTGAGGATGTGCTCCGCCGTGCTCTGGCCGGGCTTGGGCAGATGGAAGAACATGCTCTGCTTATCGTAATAGCGGCGCTTCATCTGGTAGGCGTTGACCATCATGGTGGGCATGCTTGCAATGAGGTTGATGCTCTGGTTCAGGATGTTCTCCAGGCTCAGGTCCTCGGCGTGCTCATCGTAGGAATACAGCCCCAGCACACAGCGCTGCATCTTGTTCATCACGTTGGGCGAAGGCGCGTTCATGGTGTCCATGAAGCCATCGGGCAGTGCGCGGTGCTCGGCCAGCAGCGCACAGAAATCGTCCAGCTGGGTCTGGGTGGGCAGGCTGCCGAACAGCAGCAGCCAGATGACCTCCTCAAAGACGAAGCGGTCGTTGCGGTAGGCTTCTTCCACGATCTCCTCGATGTTGACACCGCGGTAGATCAGCTTGCCGGGGATGGGGATGACATGCCCCTCCTGGTCCTTTTTGTAGCCGACGACGTCGCACACGTTGGTCAGGCCTGCCAGCACACCGGTGCCATCCGGATTGCGCAGGCCGCGCTTGACCCCCAGCCGCTCACTGGTCTCCGGGTCGATGTAGTTGTTGGCAATGTACTCTTCGCAGAGTGTCTGCATCGTCTGCGGGTCCAGCGTTGCCACTTCTGCATGTTGATAGTTCATGCGCAGATTCCCCTTTCTGTTTCGAATTTCTTATACCTTTCCCTGCCATCCGCTCTGATGGCACATGTCTATCATAGCGCTTTTGTGAAATAAATTCAAGAAGAAGATGAAATCTGCGCTTTTTCTCCGCGTGTTCCTGCTACACTGGCCCAAACGAAACTGCCTGTCCGGGAGGGGCTGCTATGAAACGTTCCTTTTTTCTGCTCTGTGCCGTGCTGTTCGTGCTGGGCAGTCTGCTGCCGCTGGCCGGATACCGGCTGGCCAAAACCGTGCTGGGGCCTTCGGCACCGGCGTCGTCCGCCGCGGCCCCGGAACCGGAAACGCCCGATGCCGCCTCTCTGCCGCCCTCCGACCGGGACAGCGAGACCTTCCTCATTGCCGACCAGAGCGATGGCGCGGTCGTGTCGGTGCCCCGCCGGGACTACCTCATCGGGGCCGTGGCGGCGGAAATGCCCATCACCTGGCCGGACGAGGCGCTGAAAGCCCAGGCCATCGCAGCCCACAGCTACGCCCTCTACTGCCGGGACCACGCACAGGACCCCGCCGCAGGCTGGCTCACCGCCGACCCGGCCCGGCGGCAGGGCTATCTGACCGATGCCGTCCTCCGCAGCTATTGGGGCACGGCCTATGAGGCCAACTACGCCCGGCTCTCGGCTCTGGTGGATTCGGTCCTGACGCAGGTGCTCTACTATGAGGATGCCCCCGCCGGGACCAGCTATTTCGCCATCTCCGACGGGCAGACCGAAGCCAGCGAGAACGTCTGGGGCACCGTCGTCCCCTATCTCATCCCGGTGGACAGCAGTACCGACCAGAACGCCGACAACTACATCTACACCGTCTCGTTCTCTGCCGCACAGCTGCAGCAGCTTCTGACCGGGCTGGGCCTCACACCCGACCTCTCCGCACCGGAGGGCTGGTTCGGGGAGGCTGCCCTCACCCCCTCCGGCTATGTGGCCTCCCTGCCCGTCTGCGGCCAGACCGTGACCGGCCCGGCGCTGCGGAAGGCGCTGGGCCTGCGGAGCGCCTGCTTCACGGTGCAGTATCAGAACGGCAGCTTTTTCTTCACCACCAGAGGCTACGGCCACGGAGTCGGAATGAGCCAGTGGGGAGCCAGAGCGCTGGCCGAGCAGGGGCAGACGGCTTCGCAGATCCTCGCCCACTACTTCCCCGGCACCCAGCTGCGGCAGTGAGCCGCGCCGACAAAAAACCGCCGTGTGCATCTGATCTGCACCCGGCGGTTTTTCGGTAACTTTTACTGGAACAGACTGTCCAGCCAGCTCAACACGCTGCTCTGGGTCGTCGTCTCCGTTGTGGGGGTCTGTTCCACCACGGTGATCTCGGTGGCCGTCTCTGCAGCCGTCTCCTCGGCCACGACTGCGGCCTCCAGCTCTTCCAGACCGACGCCGTCGTCGTTGGCGTCGGAAGTGATGTACCAGTAGCAGGACGCCCCAGCGATCGAGATGCTGGCGCTGGACAGCGGCACGCGGCCCGTAGAAACGCCGTTCGCCGGGTCTGAGCAGTAGAAGACGCCGTCCGTGTAGTCGGTCAGCAGCACCGCGTGGGGCTGGCTGCGGTCATATAAGACGATGCCCTCCGGGTGCTCCTGCAAGATCCGGATGAGGGCTTCGGTCTTGGCCGCCTTGCCGGAAGGAAGGGTGGCGTAGCCAACGTGCATCGCATTGTATGTAAAACTGTGGGACAGACCACCGGCCCACGCCGTGCTCTTGATGCTGTTCTCGGTCACATCGACCCAGCCGTCCAGACCATCGAGGTAAGCGCGGCGGCGCAGCATCATCGCGGCCGAAGCCAGTGTGCAGGTGCCGCCCCGACTCTGCTTGAAGTAGAACCCGGCGTCAACGTTTAAGTCCACAGCCAGAGCCGCAGGCAGAAGCGTCATCATCAGCGCCAGCGTCATGAGCAGCGCCGACAGTTTTTTCCATGCGTGATGCGGTGCAGTTTCCACGTTGTTCCATCTCCCTTGAATCGCGTCGTTATTCACTGCCGTAAAGTATACCAGTTTGTTACTCTTTTGTAAACAGTTGCTCAGCTTTTTTCTCATTTTTTACACGCTTTGGTCACAATTCAGGAGCAGATTGCACAAAAGGCACTTTTGTCTGTTGTGGTTTTCGTACAAAAGTCTGTTGGTTCTTTCCGTTTTCTTTTTGTGCAGATTATGGTATACTTTCAAACAGGATCAACGAAACCGAAACTTTGCAGGAGCAGGTAGATATGAAAGCAACCATCGTCATCCCCAACATCAACGGCAAGGGCTGGCTCAGGGACTCCATCGAGTCCATCTATGCCCAGACCGAACAGGATTTTGAACTCATCGTCGTGGACAACGGCTCTACCGACGAAAGTCTGGAGCAGGCCCGCAGCTATTGCACCCGCCCGAACTTCACCCTCATCGAGAACGGCCGCAACACCGGCTTCTCCCATGCGGTCAATCAAGGCATCGCCCGCGCCAAGAGCGAGTTCGTGGTGCTCTTCAACAACGACGCCTTCGCCGAGCCGCAGTGGCTGGCGGAGCTTATCCGCACCGCCGAGACCGACCCCCGGATCTTCGCCGTGCAGAGCCTGATGATCCGCCACTTCGACCGCGAACTGGCCGACGACGCCGGGGATTACGTCACCTGGATGGGCTTTGCCTGCAAGACCGGCGACGGCCGCCGGGCCAGCCGCTACACCAAAACGAAGCGCATCTTCTCGGCCTGCGGCGGCGCATCGCTCTACCGCAAGAGTATCCTGGACGAGATCGGCGGCTTCGACGAAAACTTCTTCGCCTATTTTGAGGACGTGGACCTCAGCTGGCGCGCCAACAATGCGGGCTATCAAAATGTGCTCTGCCCTGCGGCCAGATGCTACCACATCTGCGGCGCCAGCACCGGTGCCGTCAAGTACAACGCCTTCAAGAGCCAGCAGAGCGGCCGCAACAGCATCCTTCTCCCCCTCAAGAACGAGCCTCTGCTGATGCTCATTCTCAACTTCATTCCGCTGGCGCTGGGCTATCTGCTCAAGTGCTACAAGTTCCACAAACAGGGCTTCGGCGAGGCGTGGGACAAGGGGATGCGTGAGGCCTTCGATTTGCTCAAAAACGACCAGTTGGGCAAGCGTCCCTTCCGCCTCCGCGACCTGCCGAATTATGTTCTCATGGAGCTGTGGATGATATGGAACATGGTGCCGTATCTCTGGTATCGGCTGGTGGTCGTGCGGTTTGATCTGAAGTAATTCTGGATATGCAAAAACCGGGAAGCTCTGAGAGCTTCCCGGTTTTTGTTTGTGATTCGTTTTACGCCGCCGCGCTGGCCGCACTTTCGGCCTGCGGCTCTGCATCCGAGGCGGCTTCGCTTTCGGCGGTGCTGTCCGCTTCCTCGCTGGCGGCTGCAGCCTCGGAGGATGCAGCGTCAGACTCGGCAGGTGTTTCGCCGCCGGTGGCGAGGATGGCGTCCTGCACCTCGCTGTCTGCCATCATGGCAGGCTCGGCGGCAGTGGACGCCGCCGTTGACTCGGGCTTCGTCTCGCTCTCGGTCAGGCCGGTGAGATACCAGCTGCCGCTCTGGCGGCTGAACAGATAGTCCATATACTTGACCGGCGCATCCGAGGTGGTGGTGAGGATGCTGTCCGTTGCGTTCTGGTTGGGGATATAGCCCACTGTGACGTGGAGGAGGCCGTCCTTCTTGAACAGCTTGGTGACAGTGGCGCGGTAGCTGCCCACGCTGCCGGTGACGGGTATCTTATAGCACTGGGTGGTGTCGTCGAACTCGATGGTCATATCCTCCATCTCGAAGGTCTTGTGGGTCATGCGGAAGCTGGGGCCGACAAGCTTTGCGAGGTAGGCGTCCACGTCCACCGAGGGGATGAGCAGCTGCTCGGTATCGGGGTCGGTGTTGTAGCCGTCGAAACCGCCCTGCGTCTCCTGGATGCTGTACACACAGCCCCAGACCGCAGCCTCGCGGAGGGTCAGGTCGTCGATATTCTCGATGCCCTCAAAAGGCACTGGGTCGAACAGCACCAGACCTTCCAGCTTGTCCTCGTATTCCTGCTTCTGGGCCGTATCGTCAAACAGTTTTGCCACGGCGTTCACGCCTGCGTGCAGCACGGTCAGCACGCCGATGAGCACCAGCACCGCGATGACCAGCCCGAGGGCCTGCCGACCACGGCGGCGGTGGAGCCGGGCGTGTTCTTCCGGGGTCATTTCTATCTTCATATGGTTATCGTCTCCTGCGTTGTTTCACTTTTCAGATAAAAACAGTATACCACAATCATGGGCAGGGTGCAAAACCCTGCCCGTGTTATTTTGGTGAAACTGGCTCAAAAGCTGTTTTCATAGCCAGAGTATGTGCAATGGTTATGAAAACTGCTTCTTATTCCCAATTCTTCCAGACGTCGGGCTGGTAGCCGACGGTGGCCTGACGGCCATTGCGGACGATGGGGGTGCGGAACAGCTGCTGGTTCTCGAAGAGCTTGTCTTCCTTCTGCCAGTCCACCAGCGCGTCCAGCAGAGCGAGGGTCTGCTTGTCCTTGGCGTTGGGGTCCACCAGCGCCTGCCATCCGCCCAGAGCGCGGGACACATTTTCAAACTCGCCCCGGCTCATCTCTTTTTCTTTCAAATCGATCATCTGGAACTTGATGCCGCGCTCCTTGAAATAGCGCTGGGCCTTTTTGGTATCGAAGCACTTGGTAGTGCCGAATATCTGGATGTTCATGGTCTTGCCCTCCTGTTCATTCTGCTCTATTGTAACATATCTGCGCCCGAAAGCCTATAGCATATTTTTTGCTCCGCCGGGCCACACTGCTCTCAGCGCCTTTTCTTATTCTGAATGGAGGTAGTACCAACATGAAAGCATTCGTAGACCCTGAACTCTGCATCGGCTGCACCCAGTGTGCCGGGCTCTGCCCCGAGGTATACCAGATGGAAGGGACTCTGGCTGTCGCCATCCCCGGCGACATCCCGCCCGACCAGGTGCCACTGGCTGTGGACGCCGCCAACGCCTGCCCGGTGAGCGCGATAAGGGTAGAGTAAAACTTCCCGAAAGAGGCTGAGAGGTTTATCCCTCAGTCTCTTTTTTCTTTGGGCCATTCGTGGTATACTATAGGATGTGAAATTATGGAATGGAGGACCACAAGCTATGCGTTTACTGGTCATTGACGGCAACAGCATCGCCAACCGTGCCTTTTACGGCATCAAGCTGCTGACCACCAAAGACGGCCGCTATACCAACGCCATTTTCGGCTTTCTGAATATCCTGCTCTCCCTGCTCAAAGAATCTGAGCCCGACGAGGTGGCTGTGGCTTTCGACCTCAAAGCCCCCACCTTCCGCCACAAGATGTACGACGGTTACAAGGCCACCCGCCACAAGATGCCCGACGAGCTGGCCGCGCAGATGCCGGTGCTCAAAGAGCTTCTGGCCGCGCTGGGCTACCGTGAGGTGACAGCTGAGGGCTGGGAGGCCGACGACATCCTCGGCACCCTTTCTGCCGCCTGCGCCGCCCGCAGCGACGACTGCTTCCTCGCCACCGGAGACCGGGACAGCTTACAGCTCGTCAGCGACACCACCACCGTCCTGCTGGCCACTACCGCCATGGGCCGCAGCAAGACGGCGGTAATGGACGTGGACGCCGTGAAGGAAAAGTACGGTGTCTCTCCCCGCCAGCTCATCGACGTCAAGAGCCTCATGGGCGACACCTCCGACAACATCCCGGGCGTGAAGGGCATCGGCGAGAAGAGCGCCATCACCCTCATCCAGAAATACGGCAGTCTGGCGGGCGTTTACGCCCATCTCGACGACACTGCTGACAAGACCATCAAGCCAAAACAGCGGGAGCATCTGGCCGAAGACCGCGCCATGGCAGAGCTGAGCTACACGCTCGGCACCATCCGCACCGACGCCCCCATCGACACCGCCGAGGGTGCTTATGTCGTGGGCGAGGGCAACAAGGCCGAAGCCGTCCGGCTGATGCAGGAGCTGGAACTTCACTCCCTTATCCCTCGCTTCGGTCTGAGCGACATCGCCCCCGCCTCCGACCCGGAAAGAGCGTCGACAGAGCCTCTGCAGGAGGCGGAGGTGACTGTTCTGCCCGCCGAGCCGAAGGGGCATTACCTCGTGGCCGCGCGGCCTGCCGTCATGGGCAAGCAGGGTACCCGCAATGTGGAGCTGCAGCCCGCCGCATGGTACGCCGTACAGGACAAGACCGTCTTCCCACTGGAAGACGGCGACCTGCTCCGTCTGCTGGACAACAAAGACGTCACCCTTGACGTCTTCGACAGCGCCCCGCTCTACGCCCGCGCCATGGCTGCGGGAAACTGGGGCAGCAGCATCGTCTGGGACGGCAAGCTGGCGGCCTATCTGCTGGACGCCTCGGCTTCCAAGTACAACCTCTCGGAGCTCATCATCAGCTACCGCGCCGACGCCGCTTTTACCTGTGAGAAGTGGCCGGACGCCGGTGCGCTGGCCGACCTGTTCGCCAAGATGAAGGCAGAGATCACCGCGCTGGGCGAAGACTCCCTCTACAACGACATCGAGTTCCCGCTGGCGCAGGTGCTGGCCGACATGACCCGCATCGGCATCCTCGTGGACAAAAAGGGCATCGAGAAGTTCGGCGTGAAAATGCGCTCGGAGCTGGAAGACGTCCTCACCCGCATCCACATGGAGACGGGCAGCGCCAGCTTCAACCCCAACAGCCCCAAACAGCTGGGCGAGATGCTTTTCGACACCATGGGCCTGCCCCACGGCAAAAAGACCCAGCGCGGCTGGTCTACCGACGCCGAGACGCTGGAAGCCCTGCGGGACTACCCGTTGGTAGAGGATATTCTGCAGTACCGCGCCTACCAGAAGCTGAACTCCACCTACGTCGAAGGCCTGCTGAAGGTCATCGCGGAGGATGGCCGCATCCATACCCGCTTCAACCAGACCGAAGCCCGCACCGGACGGCTTTCTTCCGATAACCCCAACCTGCAGAACATCCCCATCCGCACCGAGCTGGGCAGCCAGCTGCGGGCCTACTTCATCGCCAAGCCCGGCTGTGTGCTGGTGGATGCCGATTACAGCCAGATCGAGCTGCGCATCCTCGCCCACATCACCGGCGACGAACACATGCAGCAGGCCTTCCTGAACGGCGAGGACATCCACCGCAGCACCGCCGCCAAGATCTACGGCATCCCGCAGAGCGAGGTGACGCCCCGGCTGCGATCCTCTGCCAAGGCCATCAACTTCGGCATCATGTACGGCAAGGGCGCTTACAGCCTCTCGAAGGACATCGGCGTGAGCGTCAAGGAGGCCGACGCCTTCCTGAAAAACTATCTGGCCACCTTCCCGAAAGTCAGCGGCTACATGGACAAGACCATCGCGGACGCAAAAGCAAACGGCTATGTGTCCACCCTGTTCGGCCGCCGCCGCACCCTGCCGGAACTGGCTAGCACCAACTTCAATGTGCGCGCCAGCGGCGAGCGCATGGCCCGCAACACCCCCATTCAGGGCACCGCTGCGGACGTGATCAAGCTGGCCATGGTGCGGGTGTGGAAGCGCCTGCGGGACGAAAAAATGGCCAGCCGCCTGATCCTGACCGTCCACGACGAACTGATCGTGGAAGCCCCGCAGGCTGAAGCCGAAAAGGCTGCGCAGATCCTGCGGGAGGAGATGGAGGGCTGCGTGCAGTACGCCGTGCCCCTGAGCACCGATGTGCACGCAGGCAAAAACTGGCTGGAGGCACACTAAAATGATCATTCTCGGAATCGAGTCTACCTGTGATGAGACCGCCGCTGCACTGGTGGAGGACGGGCGGCATCTGCTGAGCAACGTCATCTCCACCAGCGTCAAGGAGCAGGCGCTGTACGGCGGTGTTGTGCCGGAGATCGCCAGCCGCCGCCACTGCGAATTTATCAGTGCTACGGTCAAAAAAGCCCTGCTGGACGCCGGCAAGACCATAGACGATGTGGACGCCGTGGCTGTCACCTTTGCGCCGGGGCTCATCGGTGCGGTGCTGGTGGGCGTAAACTTTGCCAAGGGTCTGGCCTACTCGGCGGGCAAGCCGCTGGTACCGGTGCACCATCTGCGGGGACACATCGCCGCGCTCTACCTGACCCACCCGGAACTCAAGCCGCCCTTTTTGTGTCTGGTGGCCTCCGGCGGGCACAGCCATATCGTGGAAGTGCAGGACTACACCCACTACCACATTTTAGGTCACACCGTGGACGATGCTGCGGGCGAAGCCTTTGACAAGGTAGCCCGCACGCTGGGTCTGCCCTACCCCGGCGGCCCCAGCGTAGCCGCTGCCGCCAAGACCGGTGACCCCAAGGCCTACCGCCTGCCGGTGCCCCATGTGGAGGGCAAATACAACGTGAGCTTTTCCGGCCTAAAGACTGCCGTGCTCAACGAGGTGAACAAGGCGCAGATGAAGGGCGAGGAAGTGAACGTACCCGACCTTGCTGCCAGCTTTCAGGAGCGCATTGCGGGCATTCTGGCCGAAAAGCTGCTGCTGGCTGCTGCCGATACCGGGGCAAAGCAGGTTTGCCTTGCCGGTGGTGTAGCCGCCAACGGCCGTCTGCGCCAGCTGGTAAATGACGGTGCCCAGAAGCTGGGTGCCAAGGTTTATCTGCCGGAACTGAAGTTCTGCGGCGACAACGGCGCGATGATCGCCGCGCAGGGCTACTACCAGTACATTGCCGGGCACACCGCCGGGCTGGAACTGAACGGCCTGCCCACCCTGCCCATCGACTATGAATAAACACAACACGGAGGTGTTCCCATGACTGAGTGCAACCCCATCCTGCAAAGCCTGTTCGACCGCAAGTCGGTGCGGGTGTATGAAGAAAAGCCCATCCCTGCCGAAATGAAGCAGGCCATTTTAGAAGCCGCTGCACAGGCACCCTCTGCGGGCTGTCAGCAGCTGTATACCATTTTAGACATCACCGACCCGGCACTGAAGGAAGCGCTGGCCGAAAGCTGCGACCACCAGCCCTTTATTGCCAAAGCGCCGCTGGTGCTGGTGTTCTGCGCCGACTGCAAAAAGTGGTACGACGCCTACTTGGAAGCGGGCTGCACGCCCCGCACTCCGGGTGTGGGCGATTTGATGCTGGCAGTCACCGATGCCGCCATTGCTGCCCAGAACGCCGTAGTCGCCGCCGAAAGCTTTGGTATCGGCTCGTGCTACATCGGGGATATCATGGAGAACTGCGAAACCCAGCGCAGCCTGCTGCACCTGCCGGACTATGTGTTCCCAGCGGTGATGCTGGTGTTCGGCTGGCCCACCCAGCAGCAGAAGGAGCGGACAAAGCCCCAGCGCTGCGCCATGGAGCACATCGTGCACGAAAACGGCTACCGCACCATGGACGGCGCGGAGCTGCGGGACACCTTTGGCTACAAGGCTGGCAACGCGCCCTTTGAGCAGTGGTGCACCGCCTTTTGCAACCGCAAGTATAACTCCGATTTTTCCAAGGAGATGACCCGCTCGGTGGAGGAATACCTCGGCCAGTTACGGTAATCTGAACCGCAAATTACAGCAATAAAAAGCGGCAGCTGCACGGTGTTTTGTGCAGCTGCCGCTTTTCTCGTTTATCTCTGGTTTTCCGCAAACAGTGCGCCCAGCTCCGGCAGGATATCATGGGGCAGCATCCCGTACTCGCCGCGCTTTGCGGCGGCACGGTCGGCGGCGGCACCGTGCAGGTATACCGCGCAGGCAGCGGCTTCGTAGGCGGGCAGACCGCAGGCCAGCAGCGCCGCCAGCATCCCCGCCAGCACGTCCCCGCTGCCGCCCCGGGCAAGCCCCGGGTTGCCGGTGGGGTTCACGCACACCCGCCCGTCCGGGCTTGCCACTACAGTGCGTGCCCCTTTGAGCACCACCACGGCATTCCACGCCTTGGCATAGTGCAGGGCGATGCCCTCCCGGTCGGCGGCAAGCTCTGCCGCCGAAAGGCCGGTCAGGCGTGCCATCTCGCCGGGGTGCGGGGTGACCACCAGCTCCCCCGCCGGGTGCGGGAAGGACCCGTCCTCAGTCAGCAGCTGGGCGGCGGCGTTCAGACCGTCTGCGTCCAGCACCGCAGCCCCGGCAAAGCCGGGCAGAAGCTGCTGCACCAGCGTGCGGGTCTCGGTGGCCCGGGCGGCGCTTTGCGCTGTGCCGCCAAGGCCGGGGCCCAGCAGCAGCACGGTGGCCTTCTGCCGCCGGAGCAGCGGCACATTTTCCGGCGCAATGCCGCCCTGTGCGCCCTCCTTACAGGGGCACAGACAGCACTCCGGCAGACGGGTAACGGCGGCGCTGACCACCGGTTCCACACTGGCAAGGGTAACGATGCCCGCCCCGGTGCGCAGTGCGCCCTCGGCTGCCAGCAGAGCAGCGCCCCGGTAAAAGGCACTGCCCGCCACCGCCAGCACGCTGCCAAAGGTGCCCTTATGGCTGTCCCGGGCACGGGGCGGGATGCTCTGCCAGACAAATTCTTCGGTAATTTCCACAGCCATGGGTGCACCTCCAGAGAACGGTTTTAAATGCCCTCCGTTTCACTCTGGGCATTTCTAGCGGAATAATTATTTTAGATTTAGCATTTGCAGCGGCCAATAGGCCGCTGCAAATGCATTCTCTCAAAATCAGGGGCGGCATTACGCCTGCCCCTGCACAAGGGCGCGGATCTGCTTTTCCACGTTCTGCACTTCCTCGTGAAACATCCGGGCGGACACGCGCAGCGCGCCGTGACCAAGGATAATGACCTGCTCCATGCCGTCCGAGGTCGCCACCCGGACGCGGCGGCTTTTGCCGATCTCGTGGGTGACCCGCTCGATGAACATATCGGCGGTCTCGGCCTCCTTGGTATAGACCACATGGATGTTGTGGTACTGCTCAATGGCACCCGGGCTGCCGGGCACGCGGTAGGCATCGAACACCAGAATGAGCACACACTTCTGGTAGCCCTGATAGTTGCACAGAATATCCATCAGCCGACGGCGGGCAGCATCCAGACTTTCCTTAGACAAAGCGTTCAGCTCGTCCCACGCAAAGATGATGTTGTAGCCATCCACCAGCAGATACTCCGGGGCAATTTCCCACTGTTCGGCGGCAAAATCCGGGCGTTCGGTCTTTTGCACCGGACGGAAAGCCGCCAGCGGATCCCGCTTGATGGGGCCGTAGGTGCGCTCAAAAATCTTGAGCAGCTCGGCATCCTCTTCCAGCGTGGCGCGGTAGGCCATGGCGCGGCGCTGGGGCGCAGCCTGCACCTCCGGGCGGGCAGGCTTTGCCTTGCCCCAGCCGCTTTCCACGTGCATATGGCTGCGCACCTCGCTCCACGGCACCACAAAACCGGCACCATGGGCGCAGAACACAGAGTCTGCGGGGTTTTCCAGATCATGCTCCGGCTGGTAGCCGCTCTCTGCAATGACCTCCTGCGCGTTATGGCAGGGACGGTAGCCGTCCAGCGTCAGACTCAGATGTCCCCTGCCCCGGGTGTAGCTGACCACCTCCATGGGGTAGCTGCGCATGGTGG
>OGNN01000917.1_pt1 | contig 13760 bp, 10 predicted proteins | sample 1573461 | NCBI WGS metagenome assembly OGNN01 (sample SAMEA2581998, study PRJEB24529) | metagenome | biome: Human gut stool | place: China | collected 2011
GTTTGCGGCGTAATACGAGCGCGCTGCGCTTTTTGCGTCGGCGGGGAGACGGTCTCGCTGCAGCCCGCGAGGAGCAGCACCAGCATGACGGAAACAACACCTTTCACCACGTTCTCCTCCACCGCCTTGTTAGCAAGTTGTTATCTTAAAGATTCAGTATTACAGGTATTTTGCGAATATCATGAAACTGCGACAAGTCTGTGACCGAAAACTCAGACTAATCTATTGCGACACCGGGAAACCGGGCAGGTCATATCTTATTTCGCCAGCAGACATTGAGGGACTGATGCAAGAAAAGATACACTGGATCACCAACCTGCGCGGCATCGCCTGCATGATGGTGGTGATGATCCACAGCACCAGCTGGTATATCACTCACCCCCATGCGATTACCCTGCTGCAATGGGATATCGCCAATCTGCTCAATTCCGCCTCCCGCGTCAGCGTGCCGCTGTTTTTTATGATCTCGGGCTACCTCTTTTTTGGGGAACGCAGCGCCCAGCCGCGCCATTTCTGGCGGATTGGCCTGTGCATTGCGTTCTATAGCGCGCTATCTCTGCTGTATATCACGCTGTTTACCCATATCAACGTCGAGCTGTCGTTAAAGAATTTGCTGCAGAAGCCTGTCTTCTACCACCTGTGGTTTTTCTTTGCTATCGCCGTCATCTACCTGCTCTCGCCGCTGCTTCAGGTTAAGTCCACCAGTAGCACAATGCTGCTGGCGCTGATGGCGATCCTCGGCATTCTGGCCAACCCCAATATGGTCAGCGTTAAAGCCGCCGGAATTGAGTGGCTGCCAGTCAACCTTTATATCAACGGCGACACCTTCTACTACGTGCTCTACGGCGTGCTGGGCAGAGCCATTGGCACCCTGGACACCGATAAAAAATGGCTAACACCGCTCTGCGCCGCGCTGTTCATCGCCGCCGTGTGGGTCATTTCCCGCGGCACGCTGCATGAGCTGCGCTGGCGCGGAGACTTCGGCGACACCTGGTATCTCTACTGCGGACCGGCGGTGTTTGTTTGCGCGGTCACCCTGCTGACGCTGGCCAAAAACTGGCTTAACGCGCGTCCCCTGCCCGGTATCGCCTGCATTGCGCGACATTCGCTGGGGATCTACGGCTTTCATGCCCTGATAGTGCATGCGCTGCGCGCCAGCCATCTGGAGCTATCCCGCTGGCCGCTGCTGGATATTGTGTGGATATTTAGCGCCGCCCTGCTCGGCAGCCTGCTGCTGTCAGGCCTGGTGCAGCGGATTGATAGCCGCCGGCTGGTCAGCTAATGGTCCGCCGCCCGGGGGGGCCCGACTTACGTCTCAGGCCCCTCTTCCGTCACGCTGAGAGGTTCCCGTAAGCGCGTCGGGTCCCAGACATCACGCACTTTTTTCTGTACCGCAACAGCGCCAAACAGGCTCAAAAAATACGCCAGCCCATAGAACCCTTTCTCGCTGAGCAGCAGAGTGGCATTCCACAGTCCGATAACCAGCAGACCTACAGCGATAACGAAGACCACCAGACAGGTGGTGTAGTACAGCGCGGTGGTCGGAATGGCTTCATACTTATCGCGCACCGTCTTTTGATAAGATGCCGCGGCAAACAGCCCCAGTACCAGGACGGCAAAATAATAGCCTTTCTCATTCAACTGCATATCGGCATTCCACAGCCCCACCAGATAGGTGACGATGCCGCCGATCAGGGCAATCCAGGAGATCAAATGAAACGCAGGAGAATACGTCGCGTGCTTGTTTTCCATCACTTTTTACCTTTTACGCGCCTCGGGGCGGCGCTTATTCCGTTTTTTGCATCGCGCGGGCGATGCGGGTCCGTTCGGGGGTTGCCGATGCGCCATATAAGCAGACAAACCATGCCGCGATATAGACGGCTTTTTCATGCCAGTCTGCCGGTACATACCAGGCGCCGACCAGCAGCAGGCCGACCGATAGCAGCAGCACCAGCCGGCATAAGGCAATAAAACCGTCGTCCTGTTCCTGCCACTGACTGGCGCGCTGATGGGCGAGAACAGCAAACATCCCCATCACCAGCACGCCGAGAAAATACCCTTTGCCGCTGAACAGCGGGCAGGTCCGCCAGATACCGAGCAGATAAACCAGCGATCCTGCCGCCATCATCCCCCTGGCAATATTGCGTTTTGTGATCATCTCACCTCCCTGGTCGACAGGGGCTGATTATGACCGACTCCCTCGGCGATGCTTCAGATTACGTACGACAAAGCGGAGATTTCGGAATAAATAAATACGCATTTATGGATGGATGTAGCCGGGACATTCAGGAAGGGAATCCGCCCGGCGCTGCCGGACGGACTGAGGCTAAGACATCAGCGGTTTCAGTTGCTGATAAATCTGGCGGAAGGTTTCCCGCTGCGGCGCATAGTGGGCCACACGGCGATCGTCCGGGCGATGGGCTTGTTCAAGCGGCAGCGGCTTCAGCAGCCCGGGGCGGTCTGCCTCGTCGTGAACCGCCAGCTGCGCCAGCCTGGCCGCCCCCAGCGCCGGGCCGACATCGCCCCCGGTACGGTAATCGAGCTGCAGGCCGCTGATATCCGCCAGCATTTGCCGCCAGTAAGCGCTGCGCGCCCCGCCGCCGATAAGCGTGATGCTCTGCGGCTTGATGCCGCAGGCGTGCACCACGTCCATACCATCCGCCAGCGCATAGCCCACCCCTTCCAGCACCGCCCGCGCCAGCTCTGCCGGCCCATGCTGATGCGTCAGGCCAAAAAAGACGCCCTTAGCCTGCGGGTTGTTGTGCGGCGTGCGTTCGCCAGACAGATAGGGCAGGAACCACACCGGACCGGCGCTTTCATCCGCCGTCTGCGCCGCCGCGATCAGCGCCGGCACGCTGGCGAGACCGGTTAATTTTGCCGCCCAGTCCAGACAGGAGGCCGCGCTGAGCATCACCGACATCAAATGCCAGCGGCCCGGCAGGGCATGGCAGAAGCTGTGCACCGCGCTTTCGGGTTTGCTAAGGAACCCTTCACTGACGGCGAAGTAGACGCCTGACGTACCCAGCGACAGCATCGCCTGACCGGCATCGGCCATGCCGACCCCGACCGCGCCCGCGGCGTTGTCGCCCCCGCCGCCCACCACCAGCGCCGGCGGCATATTCCACGCCTGCGCCACCTCAGGTCGCAGTTGCCCGGTGACGTCGCTGCCTTCGAACAGCGCCGGCATCGCATCCCGACTGAGATCGCAGGCGGCGAGCATCTCGTCGCTCCAGTCGCGCCGGGCGACGTCCAGCCACATCGTTCCGGCGGCGTCAGACATATCGCTGGCGAGCTCGCCGGTCATGCGCAGGCGCAGATAATCCTTGGGCAGCAGCACTTTATCGACCTGGCTGAACACTGCCGCCTCGTGGCGCTGTACCCATAAGAGCTTCGGCGCCGTAAAGCCCGGCATCATCAGGTTGCCGGTGATCTGCCGGGAAGCGCTGACTTTGTCTTCCAGCAGCTGGCACTCTTCGGCGCAGCGGCCGTCATTCCATAAAATGGCCGGACGCAGCACCTGTAACGATTTATCCAGTAGGGTGGCGCCGTGCATCTGTCCGGCAATGCCCAGCGCCTTCACGTCGCGCAGGCTATGCTGCGCGCCCAGGGCTTTCATCGCCGTGTCCGTCGCCAGCCACCACTGTTCGGGATCTTGCTCCGACCACAGCGGATGCGGACGCGAGACGGTGAGTTTTTCGGTATGCGATGCCACTACCTCACCCTGCTCATTGAGCAGGATGGCTTTGACGCCCGACGTCCCCAGATCGATGCCGATATACATACTCCCTCTCCTTAAACGCGCGCCACGGCTGAGCGTGGCGCGAACAGAGCATCCTGGTTGCGGCGCCGGTCACGCCGGGCGCCGCTGCATGATTACTTGTCAAACAGATAATGGTTGACCAGATTTTCCAGTTGTTCCTGCTGGCCGCTGCGATGCTGCGGCGCCAGCTGATGCTGAGCGGCATACTGGGCAATATCGCTCAGGGTCATCTGCCCGTTAAGGATCTGCTGCCCCAGCTCACCGTTCCAGCCAGCGTAGCGTCTGGCCACGCGCTTATCCAGTTCGCCGTCCTCGATCATCCGCGCCGCGACCTTCAGCGACAGCGCCATGGTATCCATCGCGCCAATATGACCATAGAACAGATCGTATTTGTCGGTGCTCTGCCGGCGCACTTTCGCATCAAAGTTGAGCCCGCCGGTGGTGAAGCCGCCCGCTTTGAGGATTTCATACATCACCAGCGCGTTCTCTTCGACGCTGTTCGGGAACTGGTCGGTATCCCAGCCCAGCTGCGGATCGCCGCGGTTGGCGTCAACGGAGCCGAACAGCCCCAGCGCGATGGCCGTCGCAATCTCATGATGGAACGAATGGCCAGCGAGCGTCGCGTGGTTAGCTTCAATATTCAGTTTAATCTCTTTTTCCAGACCAAACTGTTTGAGGAAGCCGTAAACGGTAGAGGCATCATAGTCATACTGATGCTTGGTCGGCTCCTGCGGTTTGGGCTCAATCAGCAGCGTGCCTTTAAAGCCGATTTTATGCTTATGCTCCACCACCAGCTGCATAAAGCGGCCAATCTGCTCACGCTCCTGGCGCAGGTCGGTATTCAGCAGAGTTTCATAGCCCTCGCGGCCGCCCCACAGCACATAGTTTTCACCGCCCAGTTGATGGGTGGCATTCATGGCGGTGACCACCTGGGTGGCCGCCCAGCTAAATACTTCCGGATCCGGGTTGGTGGCCGCGCCGGCGCCGTAGCGCGGGTTGGTAAAGCAGTTTGCGGTCCCCCACAGAAGCTTCACGCCGCTCTGCTGCTGTTTCTCAGCCAGCACCTCGACCATCCGGGCGAAGTTATTGCTGTACTCCTTGAGCGAAGCGCCTTCCGGCGAGACGTCAACGTCGTGGAAGCAGTAGTAAGGCACGTTGAGTTTATGGAAGAATTCGAACGCCACATCGGCTTTGCGTTTGGCCATCTCCAGGGCGTCGCCAGGCTGCTGCCAGGGACGATCAAAGGAGCCCACGCCAAACATATCGGCGCCATTCCAGCAGAAGGTGTGCCAGTAACAGGCCGCAAAACGCAGATGATCTTCCATCCGTTTGCCCAGCACCAGTTCATCCGGGTTGTAATGACGGAAAGCCAGCGGGTTAGTGGATTTCGGGCCTTCGTAACGAACGCGATCGAGTTGATCGAAATAGGTCTGCATAGAGAACTCCATATTCAGAGATGCGGCGAATAACCAATCAGATACCCTAAATAATTCGAGTTGCAGGAAGGCGGCAGGAGCGCGAGTCCCCGGTAACCGGGGGCGGAGCAACGAATGTCACCAACCCACCTACAACTTGAAGTATGACGGGTTTAAGCCAATATAGAATTTCGCTTTCATTTTCCTCAATTACGTTATTTCACACCGCCATTGAGAGAATCCACAAACGTGCGCCAGCTCGCAAAAATAATATCCAGTCGCCGTTGCGCCGCTCTGTCAGAGACAGTCCAGTGCAATAATAAGAGCGTGCATGAATAAAATACGATCGCCGTCATAATTTGCACATTAAACGAAATTTCATAACGGCAAAATAAGAACCGGTAATTGCCAGCCCTGCTTTCCGCGTTAAGAATCTGTAACGTATCCGCAACCTCATGTATCAAACATTATTTTCCGTTCGTCTTACCTACCCTTACAAAAAAGGTATCGTTATTATGAAGATAAAGAACCTTTGCCTTACGCTTTGCGCCAGCTCTCTCCTGCTCGCCAGCATGGCGGGGATGGCGAAAGAAGTGAAGATTGGCATGGCCATCGACGATCTGCGTCTGGAGCGCTGGCAGAAAGACCGTGATATTTTCGTCAATAAAGCGGAATCCTTAGGCGCCAAAGTTTTTGTCCAGTCCGCTAATGGCAATGAAGATACGCAGATGTCGCAAATTGAAAACATGATCAACCGCGGCGTCGATGTGTTAGTCATTATTCCTTATAACGGCCAGGTACTCAGTAACGTTATTAAAGAAGCCAAGCAGGAAGGTATTAAAGTCCTGGCCTATGACCGTATGATTAATAATGCCGACATTGATTTCTATATATCTTTCGATAATGAAAAAGTTGGTGAAATGCAGGCGCAAAGTCTGGTCGACAAAGTGCCGCAGGGTAATTATTTCCTGATGGGCGGTTCGCCGGTGGATAATAACGCTAAACTGTTCCGCGCCGGACAGATGAAAGTTCTCAAGCCGTATGTCGATGAAGGCAAAATTAAGATTGTCGGCGATCAGTGGGTTGACGGCTGGCTGCCGGAGAACGCGCTGAAAATAATGGAAAACGCGCTAACGGCGAATAATAACAAGATCGATGCCGTGGTCGCCTCCAATGACGCCACCGCCGGCGGCGCCATCCAGGCCTTAACCGCCCAGGGGCTGGCCGGCAAAGTGGCGATCTCCGGTCAGGATGCTGACCTGGCGGGCGTGAAGCGCATTATTTCCGGTACCCAGACGATGACCGTCTATAAACCGATTACCACCCTGGCCACCAACGCCGCTGAAATCGCCGTTGAGCTGGGTAACGATAAGCAGCCGAAGGCCGATACCACGCTGAATAACGGTTTAAAAGACGTCCCTTCGCGCCTGTTAACGCCAATTGAGGTGAATAAAGAGAATATCGACGCCACGGTGATTAAAGACGGTTTCCATAAAAAGAGTGAACTGTAATGGCTGACGCCCCGCTGCGGGGCGTCATTTTCATCCCGCCGGATATCACTGTTGCGGAGTCTTTATGACCTGGCTACTCGAAATGAAGAACATCACCAAAACCTTCGGCGCTGTTAAAGCCGTGGATAACGTCAGCCTGCGCCTGAACGCAGGCGAGGTGGTCTCGTTATGCGGTGAAAATGGGTCGGGGAAATCGACGCTGATGAAGGTGCTGTGCGGTATCTATCCGCACGGAAGCTATGAGGGCGAGATTATTTTTGCCGGCGAAACGCTGCAGGCAAACCATATTCGCGATACCGAACGCAAAGGCATCGCCATTATTCATCAGGAGCTGGCGCTGGTGAAACATCTCACCGTGCTGGAGAATATTTTCCTCGGCGCCGAGATCTCCCGCCATGGTCTGCTGGATTATGAAACCATGACGCTGCGCTGTCAGAAACTGTTGGCGCAGGTCAATCTGCCCATTTCGCCCGATACCCGCGTCGGCGACCTCGGCCTTGGTCAGCAGCAGTTGGTGGAGATCGCCAAGGCGCTGAATAAACAGGTTCGCCTGCTGATCCTCGACGAACCGACCGCCTCCTTAACCGAACAAGAAACCGCGACGCTGCTGGCGATCGTTCGCGATCTGCAAAACCACGATATCGCCTGCATCTATATCTCGCATAAGCTCAATGAGGTCAAAGCGATCTCCGATACGATCTGCGTGATCCGCGACGGCCAGCACATCGGCACCCGCGATGCCAGCGGCATGAGCGAAGACGATATCATCACCATGATGGTCGGCCGCGAGCTCACCGCGCTCTATCCCAGCGAGCCGCACGCCCACGGCGAGGAGATCCTGCGGGTTGAACATTTAACCGCCTGGCACCCGGTAAACCGCCATATTAAACGGGTCAATGACGTCTCATTTTCCCTGCGTCGCGGAGAAATCCTCGGTATCGCCGGGCTGGTCGGCGCCGGACGTACCGAGGCGGTACAGTGCCTGTTCGGCGTCTGGCCGGGGCGCTGGCAAGGGGAGATCTTTATTGATGGCCAGCCGGTGAGCATCTCTAACTGCCAGCAGGCCATTGCCCACGGCATCGCCATGGTGCCGGAAGACCGCAAAAAAGACGGCATCGTGCCGGTGATGGCGGTGGGCAAAAACATTACCCTCGCGGCGCTCAACCAGTTCACCGGCGCAATGAGCAGCCTGGACGACGCCGCCGAGCAGCACTGCATCCAGCAGTCCATTCAGCGTTTGAAAATTAAAACCTCCTCGCCGGAGCTGGCGATTGGCCGTCTGAGCGGCGGCAACCAGCAAAAGGCGATTCTGGCGCGCTGTCTGCTGCTCAATCCGCGCATTCTGATCCTCGACGAACCCACCCGTGGCATCGATATTGGGGCGAAGTATGAAATTTATAAACTGATTAACCAGCTGGTGCAGCAGGGCATCGCGGTCATTGTCATTTCATCCGAACTGCCCGAGGTGCTCGGTCTCAGCGATCGGGTGCTGGTCATGCACGAAGGCAGACTAAAAGCCAATTTGGTTAATCAACATCTGACCCAGGAACAGGTGATGGAAGCCGCGCTGAGGAGCGAACGCCATGTCGAAGAACACGTCGTCTGAAATCAAACTCACCCCAACCGCCCCCGCGGCCCTGCCGGCGCTAAAAGGGCTGAATCTCCAGGTCTTCGTGATGATCGCCGCCATCGTCGTCATTATGCTGTTTTTCACCTGGGTTACCGATGGCGCCTACCTGAGCGCACGCAATATCTCCAACCTGCTGCGGCAGACGGCCATCACCGGCATCCTCGCCGTCGGCATGGTGTTTGTGATTATTTCGGCAGAAATCGACCTCTCCGTTGGCTCGATGATGGGGCTGCTGGGCGGCGCTGCGGCGATCTTTGACGTCTGGCTCGGCTGGCCGCTGCCGCTCACCATTCTGGTGACGCTGGTGATGGGCCTGCTGCTCGGCGCGTGGAACGGATGGTGGGTAGCCTATCGCAAGGTGCCCTCGTTTATCGTCACCCTTGCCGGGATGCTGGCGTTTCGCGGCATTCTGATCGGCATCACCAACGGGACCACCGTCTCGCCCACCAGCCCGGCGATGTCGCAGATCGGCCAAAGCTACCTGCCAGACGGCATCGGCTTCGGCATCGGCGTTGTCGGCATGGCGGTGTTTATCGTCTGGCAGTGGCGCGGGCGGATGCGCCGGCAGGCGTTAGGTCTGGCGACCTCGTCATCCACCGCCGCCGTCGGCCGCCAGGCCATTACCGCGGTGATTGTGCTGGGCGCAATCTGGCTGCTCAATGACTATCGCGGCGTACCGACCCCGGTGCTGATCCTCGCCGCCCTGCTGCTGGCGGGCCTGTTTATGGCCACCCGCACCGCCTTTGGTCGCCGCATCTACGCCATCGGCGGCAACCTGGAGGCGGCCCGTCTGTCCGGGATTAACGTCGAGCGTACCAAGCTGGCGGTGTTTGCCATTAACGGCCTGATGGTCGCCATTGCCGGGCTAATCCTCAGCTCACGGCTCGGCGCGGGGTCGCCTTCGGCGGGCAATATCGCCGAACTGGACGCCATCGCCGCCTGCGTCATCGGCGGCACCAGCCTGGCGGGCGGCATCGGCAGCGTCGCCGGGGCGGTAATGGGGGCGTTTATTATGTCGGCCCTGGATAACGGCATGAGCATGATGGACGTCGCCACCTTCTGGCAATATATCGTTAAAGGCGCCATTTTGCTGCTGGCGGTGTGGATGGACTCTGCCACCAAGCGGCGCGCATAAGGAGAGACTCTCTGAAGAATGTCTGAATTCTTTGCGCTACCGCCAAACTTCGCCATAAGGCGCTTGAAATATCTCGGGCATTAGCCGGTAGTGTATACCCAACATCATTCGGGTTGCAGACGGCGCCCCCGGCCGCGTACCGGCGTACGTGGCCGGGATGAGTGGTAAGTCAGGCCATCGGCAACATCTTGAATGAAGGGGTATGACCGGGGTTAGAGCAGGAACATTATCTATGTTTGAAAAGCGTCACCGTATTACGCTGTTATTTAACGCCAACAAAGCTTATGACCGCCAGGTAGTTGAAGGTGTCGGCGAGTATCTGCAGGCCTCCCAGTTGGAGTGGGATATCTTTATTGAAGAGGACTTTCGGGCACGCATCGAAAACATCAAAGAGTGGTTGGGCGATGGCGTTATCGCCGACTATGACGATCCCGAAATCGAAAAGCTGCTGGCCGATGTCCACGTGCCCATCGTCGGCGTCGGCGGATCTTATCATCAGCCAGAGCAGTACCCGCCGGTCCACTATATCGCCACCGACAACGCCGCACTGGTGGAAAGCGCTTTTCTCCATTTGAAGGAAAAAGGGGTGCACCGCTTCGCGTTTTATGGACTCCCCGCCTCCAGCGGTAAACGCTGGGCGGTAGAGCGCGAGTATGCCTTCTGCCAGCTGGTCGCGAAGGAGAAGTATCGCGGCGTGGTCTACCAGGGGCTGGAGACAGCGCCGGAGAACTGGCAGCACGCGCAAAACCGGCTCGCCGACTGGCTGCAAACCCTGCCGCCGCAAACCGGCATCATCGCCGTCACCGACGCCCGCGCCCGCCACGTCCTGCAGGCCTGCGAGCTGCTGCATATCCCGGTGCCAGAGAAACTGTGCGTTATCGGCATCGATAACGAGGAGCTAACCCGCTATCTCTCTCGCGTCGCCCTCTCCTCTGTCGCCCAGGGCACCCGCCAGATGGGTTATCAGGCGGCAAAATTACTCCACCGGCTGTTGAATAACGAGGCCCTCCCGCTGCAGCGCCAGCTGATCCCGCCGATGCGCGTCGTTGAGCGACGCTCCACCGACTACCGGTCGTTAAACGATCCCTCCGTGATACAGGCGATGCATTACATTCGCAACAATGCCTGCAAAGGCATCAAGGTGGAACAGGTGCTCGACGCCGTGGGCATCTCTCGCTCTAATCTGGAAAAACGCTTCAAAGAGGAGGTCGGGGAGACCATCCACACGGTGATCCACAGCGAAAAACTGGAAAAGGCGCGCAGCCTGCTGGTGTCCACTAGTCTGTCGATCAATGAGATTTCGCAGATGTGCGGCTATCCGTCGCTGCAATATTTCTATTCGGTGTTTAAGAAGGAGTACGACGTGACGCCGAAGGAGTACCGCGATCGGCACAGCGAGGTGATGCTGTAGGGTAAAAAAATGCCCGGCGACAAGGCCGGGCATCCGGATTACAGATGGGCGGCGATGAGCCGCTGATTGTCCTGATACATCGCGAAGAGATAGTTGTTGTAGCTCGACCCTTTGGTCGAATACCCCTTCAGCTTATGAATCATGGTGCTGGCAGTTACTTCCTGATCCGCCTTGCGCAGCTGCAGGCGCGACTTGCGGAAAGAAGAATAGGCCGGGTGGGTGTTCAGGTTTGTTACGTAAGCCTGCACCGACTGCTCTACCGACTCAAACTGCGAGTAACCTTTCATCGCGCCGCGGCAGCGACCGGCGCCGCACTTCATGCCGAACAGGTTGTTATTCTCGCGCGCCAGCCTGGAGGTACCCCAGCCACTTTCCGCCGCCGCCATGGTCGCCACCATGCTGTTCGGAATAATGTCGACACGCTCAAGCAGCGCGTTCCAGGGCACATGACGCGTATTGCCTGACCACTTCACCTTATAGCGGGAAGCGATATCCTTCAGGCGCGCCTTCTCAGTCGGCGACCAGCGAGCATCGTACTGCTTGGAAATAAGCCAGTTACGATCCGCAGTAATCGCCTGATTCTGCTTGGTAATATAAGGCATGACCGTCCGGAGAAACGCTTTTTTCCTTGGTGTTCCGGAAGGGTATTTTCGCAAATCAGGAAGTGAACTACTCTTTGCACTATTGCGAGAATACTCTTGTTTACTGCTTACCTGTTTATTACTAGCTTTAGTTAAGTGGGACTTTTGACTCGCTGTTGTTGTGTGCGTCTTCGCTAACACCTCACTCGAAAACACCAGAGTGAGTAACATAAGAATCATCGCCCCATATCGTCGTATGGGAGTCAAAATCATCAGGTCTCCTGGTCGGATTTAATCATTCCAACACCTTATATTTTTCACAAATTTGAGAGTTGAATCTCAAATCATATCAAAAATAGCTGTCAAGAGCACCCCAAGGAATAGTCCAAATCTGAAACTATGTCACGTGTTAACGATTCAGATTGGCGCTAAATCGCAGAAAATGTGGGGGTTATCGCAAAATTCAGCCGTTTTTTGCGCGAGATCGCTCACCCTTGCTTCTCATCCTGTGGACTTACCGCTCAGGGATGAGTTTTGTTTGGCTTATCGCTGGCAAACTGTCTGAAATCGCAGCAATAAGGACTCATCCGCCATGAAACTCGCCGCCTGTTTTCTGACACTCCTTCCTGGCTTCGCCGTTGCCGCCAGCTGGACTTCTCCGGGGTTTCCCGCCTTTAGCGAACAGGGGACAGGAACATTTGTCAGCCACGCGCAGTTGCCCAAAGGTACGCGTCCACTAACGCTAAATTTTGACCAACAGTGCTGGCAGCCTGCGGATGCGATAAAACTCAATCAGATGCTTTCCCTGCAACCTTGTAGCAACACGCCGCCTCAATGGCGATTGTTCAGGGACGGCGAATATACGCTGCAAATAGACACCCGCTCCGGTACGCCAACATTGATGATTTCCATCCAGAACGCCGCCGAACCGGTAGCAAGCCTGGTCCGTGAATGCCCGAAATGGGATGGATTACCGCTCACAGTGGATGTCAGCGCCACTTTCCCGGAAGGAGCCGCCGTACGGGATTATTACAGCCAGCAAATTGCGATAGTGAAGAACGGTCAAATAATGTTACAACCCGCTGCCACCAGCAACGGTTTACTCCTGCTGGAACGGGCAGAAACTGACACATCCGCCCCTTTCGACTGGCATAACGCCACGGTTTACTTTGTGCTGACAGATCGTTTCGAAAACGGCGATCCCAGTAATGACCAGAGTTACGGACGTCATAAAGACGGTATGGCGGAAATTGGCACTTTTCACGGCGGCGATTTACGCGGCCTGACCAACAAACTGGATTACCTCCAGCAGTTGGGCGTTAATGCTTTATGGATAAGCGCCCCATTTGAGCAAATTCACGGCTGGGTCGGCGGCGGTACAAAAGGCGATTTCCCGCATTATGCCTACCACGGTTATTACACACAGGACTGGACGAATCTTGATGCCAATATGGGCAACGAAGCCGATCTACGGACGCTGGTTGATAGCGCACATCAGCGCGGTATTCGTATTCTCTTTGATGTCGTGATGAACCACACCGGCTATGCCACGCTGGCGGATATGCAGGAGTATCAGTTTGGCGCGTTATATCTTTCTGGTGACGAAGTGAAAAAATCGCTGGGTGAACGCTGGAGCGACTGGAAACCTGCCGCCGGGCAAACCTGGCATAGCTTTAACGATTACATTAATTTCAGCGACAAAACAGGCTGGGATAAATGGTGGGGAAAAAACTGGATCAGAACGGATATCGGCGATTACGACAATCCTGGATTCGACGATCTCACTATGTCGCTGGCCTTTTTGCCGGATATCAAAACCGAATCAACGACCGCTTCTGGTCTGCCGGTGTTCTATAAAAACAAAATGGATACCCACGCCAAAGCCATTGACGGCTATACGCCGCGCGATTACTTAACCCACTGGTTAAGTCAGTGGGTCCGCGACTATGGGATTGATGGTTTTCGGGTCGATACCGCCAAACATGTTGAGTTGCCCGCCTGGCAGCAACTGAAAACCGAAGCCAGCGCCGCGCTTCGCGAATGGAAAAAAGCTAACCCCGACAAAGCATTAGATGACAAACCTTTCTGGATGACCGGTGAAGCCTGGGGCCACGGCGTGATGCAAAGTGACTACTATCGCCACGGCTTCGATGCGATGATCAATTTCGATTATCAGGAGCAGGCGGCGAAAGCAGTCGACTGTCTGGCGCAGATGGATACGACCTGGCAGCAAATGGCGGAGAAATTGCAGGGTTTCAACGTGTTGAGCTACCTCTCGTCGCATGATACCCGCCTGTTCCGCGAAGGTGGTAATAAA
>OGNN01000933.1_pt1 | contig 13540 bp, 10 predicted proteins | sample 1573461 | NCBI WGS metagenome assembly OGNN01 (sample SAMEA2581998, study PRJEB24529) | metagenome | biome: Human gut stool | place: China | collected 2011
CACGGCCACCTGCTCGGTGGTGAGGGTGTTATAGATGACGATATCGCCGGGCCTTGCGGTGGAGCCGTCGGCGTCGGTGAGCCACTGGGAGCCGCGCAGGTCACTGTGCAGGGCCATCACGCCCGCACGCTGGGGCACCACCGTCTGGGGCACACCCGCAAAGTGCAGGCAGTAGGACAGGAACATCACGTCCCAGGCGCCGTAGGGGTTGCCGTACCAGGCACCATAGCGGGAGTAGCCGCGCAGCACCTGCTGGTCCTCCACGTCCAGCTTGAAGTTCTTGTCGCTCTGCTGGTAGTCCAGCTGGGACTTTGCCACGGTGAGCAGGTCCTCGGCCCAGTTGCCGTTCAGGGCCACGTTGGCCGCGGCCTGCCATTCCTCGGCAGTCTCCACGTCGGCCTGGGTATCGGCCAGGCACTCCACGGTGTGGTGGTGCTCCGGGATGGTGCACACCAGCTCCTCGGTGTAGCAGGCGTCGGTGTGGTGGTGGTAGATGGGCTCTACGGTGTCCACCACCGGCTCCAGCGCCACAGGCTCTGCCACCGCCATGGCCACCAGCTCGGCGGTCTGGGTGGGCTCTACCACCTGCTCTACAAGCTCGCCCTCTTCCAGGCCGCAGGTCAGCTCGTACTCGGTGGTGTAGCAGCTTTCATCGTGGGTATGTTCAAATTTTTCACAGATCAGGCTGCCGTCCTCGGGGTCGTAGCAGTCGTCATCGTGGACGTGCTCTTCCTCCAGGCAGGTCAGGGTCTGCACCTCGGTGTAGCAGTCATCGGTGTGCTCGTGGGGCACAAACTCGATCTGCGGCTCCAGCTCCAGCGGCATGATCTCTTCCTCGGCGCTGCTCTGGGCAGCACTGGCGGCGGCAGCTTCGGCAGCGGCAACTTCGTCCGCATTTTCAAGCTCGCCTTCCTCGTAACCGCAGGTGAGCACCTTGGTGTAGCAATCCGCGGTGTGGGTGTGCTCCTCCTCGCCGCACTGGTACTGCGCGGTCATCGAAATGCCCACGCCATGCAGCTGCCAGTTGACGAACAGGGTGGTGATCATGGCAAGTGCCAGCACAAATGCGGTGTAGCGCCGCAGGGTGTGCCGGTTCTCACGGAACCGCTCCATGTACGTTTTAAGAATGTCGTTCATAACGAAATACCTCCTCCCGGGGTCAATGGATCAACGAGAAACTGGACAAGGGCCATATCCGCAGGAAAACCCTGCCCACGATCTGGCTTTTTTCAACGCAGCCTATCACGCTGCTGCGGCTGTCGATAGAGGTGGCACGGTGGTCGCCCAGCACGAAGTAGCGGTTTTCCGGCACCTGATAGGGGAACCGGATGTCGCATTCGCCCACGGTCAGTGCGTCCACATAGGGCTCGTCTAGCACCTCGCCGTTTACCGAGACAACGCCGTTCACGTCCATATCGATCACATCACCGGGCTGCCCGATGATGCGCTTGAGCAGCAGCTTGTTCTGCCAGTAAAACCCGCATAACTCACCGTTTTCAATGTGGTTGGATTTTACCAGCAGGATAATGTCCTTATCCTTTAATGTAGGGTTCATACTGTCGCCGGAGACCTGAAGCACCGGTAAAAACAGCGTAGCCAGCAGCACAGCCGCTGCAGCCACCACCACCAATATATAGATCGTACTGCGCAGCACCCGCTGGTAGCGGTTCTGGTACGCAAGACGTTCACGTTCTGCGGCTACTTCCTCGGTGGAGGGGATGGAAGCAAACCGGATATCGCGCTTTTTCATGTTTCCTCCGAAGGCTGGCTGTCGGTGCTGCGGTACTGGTCCAGCAGCGCGTTGGCCTTGCGGTCAAATGTCTGCCAGCGCTGCTGCACCTCCTGCTCGGCCTGTTCTACCATGGCGCTGCATTCCTGCCGGGTCTGCGCCTTCAGGCTGTCGGCATCTGCCTGCGCCTGCTCCAGAATGCGCTTGGCCTCGCTGCGCGCCTGCGAAAGGGTGTTGGCAGCGGCGGCGTCGGTGTCTGCAAGGTTGGCCTGCACCGAGTGCAGATAGTCATCGGCGGCGGCCTGCGCGGCGGCGAACACGTTGTTCAGCTCCAGCGCGGCCTGCGCGATGGAACCGGCGCTTTCCAGCCGGAGCTGCCGGTCCTGCAGCTGCGCGGTGAGCGCGGCGTTCTGCGCCTTGAGCTGGTCCTCGCTCTGTTTCAGCGCATAGATGATCTCTATTAGTTCAGCGCGGTGCATCCGCCGCAGTTCACGATCTGCCATTTACGTACAAACTCCCAAATGTAAGATGACGAAATTTCTTTCGAAAATTCCGAAAAAACTTAAAGAAAATGCCTGAAAAATCGCTTGCCGCCGCGCGATTTGCGCGACCAGAGAGGTCTTTTATAAACTATCTTATTTTAGCACATTCCATGTAACAACAATATAACAAATCAGACACAAAATCAAGAGATGACACCAAAAAAATATCGCATTTTTTTGCTATTTGTGTGTATTTTTTATAAAAAACGACTGCAACCCCCAAAAAACTTAAAAAGTTTGTTCATAATTTTGAGATGTGAAGTTTTGTACACTACTGTACTGAACTGCCGCACGCACGAAAAAACGGGAGCCGCACTTTTCGAAAAAAGCGCGGCTCCCGGATCTGAACTTTGGGGTGATGCTTTTACTTGCCGAAGCTGCCCAGCAGGCTGTTCAGCGATACAAAGGACTGGTAGATGACGTTAACGTTGTTGATGATGGAGCTTGCACCGGAGAAGATGCGGGCAATGTAGTTGAACACCTTGCCAACGTCCAGGAAGGACTGGTAGGCGCTGCTTGCACCGCCGTCCAGATAGGTCATCTCCTCGGCGTCGATCACGGCGTAGCTGGCGGGCAGTTTCATGGTAGAAGTAGACATGGTAAGATCCCTTTCTTCATTGGTATCAATGCGTTTTACAGCGTTGTTCAGAACATGGTGGAGACCAGCAGGGTGGTAAGCAGGGCACCGGCTACCAGTGCGGGCCCTACATACTTCTGCCACTGAATCGCGGCGGGCTGGGTGGCGGGCTGCGGCACGGTGGAGGCACCGGCCTTGGCGATCCAGTGCGCGTAGATGGTAGCGTCGGAGGTGAACACGGTGGAAGTGGTCACCTTGCTGCCGCCCACCGGCTCGGTGTACCAGCCGTCAAAGGTGTAGCCCGTCATGGCAGGCTGCTCGGGCGTGCTCTCCAGTTTGCCGGACAGGTTCGTGTAGGTTACCACAGTAGAGCAGATGCCGCCTTGGGCATCCATACCAATGGCGAACACGTTCTGTTCCTTTTTGCTCCCTGAAGTGTTGCCGGCAGCAAACGCAGCCGGCAGCGCACAGCACAGCAGGGTGAACAGGCAGATCCCGACCACCAGCGTTTTCAGGAATTTTTTCATGAGATCCCTCGCTTTCCTTCACAAAGATGGAGACCCTGCCCCACCCGGGCGCAGCCCGGACAGCGGAGAAGTTTCTTCAATCTATATTTATCACATCCAGTGTACCAGAACCGCAACAAAAAATACAGTCTTTTGAGAAAATAATAAGAAAAATCAGGAAAAAAATAAATTTCACCTTTGCAATATGAATCTTGTGCCCCCTGCGGACTGTGTTTTTTGAAAAACGCGTCCCGCAAAACTTGCCTTTCGTAAAAACATGGAAGAATATGGAAAACGCAGGGGCCCGGCCGCAAAGCCCAAAAACCGACCCAAACCGCCGCAAGTGCGGCAGACAGCGCACAGAAAAAGCTGCAAAAATGCGGCGCACCTCTTGTGGAACAGCGGAAAATATGCTATACTATTTTGCATGATGCGCCATCGCCAAGCGGTAAGGCAGGGGACTTTGACTCCCCCATCGTAGGTTCGACTCCTGCTGGCGCAACTGAAGACCGTCTGCTGAAGGAAACGTTCGGCAGGCGGTCTTTGTGTTTCGCAGCTGCTTCCGGGGCGGCGGAACATTTCGCAGGCAGAGGCGCTGTGCTGCGGAAAAACAGGGTGTTGTGGGAGGGCTGCGCCCGGCGGTTGTGCGGTGTTTCGTTTTGAGGATGCCCGAAGCTATGCCGGAAGTTGGTTGGGTTGACCAAAAAATAAGGAAAAAAATATCGTATTTTTTATCCGAAATCTTCTTTTTTGCCGGGAATGCTTGACAAGAAAGTGTTTTTTGCCATAATAGATTTATAAGAAAAAATCTTTGCAAGAAGATCGATCCTGGAGGTAGAAAAACGATGCCGATCAGTTTGAACAAGGTCAACGCGGAGGCGTATGCAAAGGTTGCCGCTGCGTTGGAACAAAACGGAAAAGCAGCAGTGGAACATGCCACCGGCACGGGCAAGAGCTGCATTGCATGGCAGCTCATCGCGGACCATCCGCAGGCGTCGTTCATCTGGCTGGTGTACGGTGCGGCGCGGCTGACCCTGCGCAGGGAGGATGTCCGCCGCTACAACGACGGTGTGCTGCCGGAGAATCTCATCTTCTGCGACTGCGGTGTGCTGGCTGAGGCGTCGGCCGAGGAGTGGGTCCGGCTGGCCTCACGCAAGCCGGATTACCTGATCTTCGACTGCTACCATGAAGTGACGGCGGCCTGCTGGGCCAAATCGGCCCAGCGGCTGCTCCGTCTGTGCCCGGAGGCAAAGCTGCTGGGCCTGACAGTGCCCAACAGCACCGACCAGAAATGCCAGGCGGCCGCGGAACTCTTCGAGGGGACGGTCGTCTCCCGGATGACGGTCGGCGAGGGAATGGCGCTGGGCACCCTGCCGGTGCCGTCGAACTACGCCGCGATGCTCTGGCCGCAGGAAGGGCAGATGAACCTGCTCCGCGCCCGGATCAAGAACCTGCACCTGCCCGCGCAGACCAACGCGCTGAGCGCACAATACGATGAGATCAACTGGTCGGTGCGGCAGGCCGAGAACCCCATCGCCCTGATGCCCCGCGTCCTGACCGACACCCAGGGCCGCTATCTGGCCATCTTTGAGTCGGAGGACTACCTCGACGAGGTGCAGGAACAGCTGGAAGAGTTCCTCCGCACTGTGGATTCGAATGCCCATTTCTACCGTGCCGAGTGTGATTGCCTGCGCGACGCCGAGGCGGTAAAACAGTTCTGCACCTCCACCGAAACGGGGCCGAAGGTGCTGTTCTGCGTCAACTCGCCGGGTGTCCAGCAGCCCATTGAGGGGCTGGCGGGTGCCATTCTGGTCCGCGAGACCGGCGAGGCAGGCCGATTCCGCCAGATGCTCTGCCGGGCGTTGGTGGCCTGCGGCCGCAAGCCCATCCCGGTGTTCGACCTGACCGCCCGGTTCGACGGTCTGGGCAATGGCCGTGTGCTGCAAAAGGAATGCACCACCGCCATGCTCCGCGCAGGCAGCGAACACCCCGGCTTCCAGCAGCAGAAGCCCATGCGCCAGAGCTACCACCTGTATTGCCGCCTGAAAAAGGAACTGGAAGCCCGGTGGGATGCTTTTTATGCAGCGGCGGCGGCTGTGGCCGCAAAGCAGGGCGATCTGCAGCTGCCCTATAACTATCTGACCGAGGACGGCCTGCCTCTGGGCCGCTGGCTGGAAACGCAGCGCCAGGTCCGGGCCGGGCAGAAGCCGGGCCGTCTGGATGCAGACCGCATCGCCCGGCTGGACAAGCTGAACATCGGCTGGAAGCAGCGCTCGGAGCTGGCCTGGGAAAAGGCCTTTGCCTCGGCGCAGAAGTACCGCGACGACCACGGCGACCTGCTGGTGCCGGTGCGCTACCGCGACCGCAGCGGCTTTGCCCTGGGGGAGTGGATCGTCTATAACCGCCAGCGCTACGTCAGCGGCAACCTGAACCGCGCCCGCATCGAGCGGCTGGAGAGCATCGGTATGGTGTGGAACGCTTCCACCGACCTGTGGGAGCAGAGCTACGCCGCAGCCGCCCGCTATTATCTCGAACACAAAGACCTCGAAGCACCCATCAAGTACGTTACGCCGGATGGCTTCGCGCTGGGCGTCTGGCTCAGCAGCCAGCGCAGCGCCTATAAGAACGGCGAGCTGACCCCGGAGCAGGTCGAGCGGCTGGAAGCCATCGGCATCAACTGGGTCAACCGGAATGTCCGCAAGTGGCAGGAGAACTTCGAGGCCGCTAAGCGGTACGCTGAGCAGTTCGGGGATCTGGAAGTGCCCTCCAATTATGTCACACCGGACGGCATCCTGCTGGGCAAATGGATCGCCCGCCAGCGCTACGCCTGGCAGAACCCGGACAATTCCAGCGCCCGCGTCACGCCGGAACGCAAGGCCCAGCTGGACGAGATCGGGATGGTCTGGGACAAATACGACCCCTGGCGGGAGCGCTTCGAGCTGGCCCAGAAGTATCGGGCAGAGCACGGAGATCTGGAGATCCCGCTGAATTATAAGACCGAGAACGGCATCTGGCTGGGCAGCTGGCTCTACCGCCAGCGCCAGTACCGCCGCACCGGCGACCCGCGCCTGGGTGAGGTGCACCGCCGCGAGCTGGACGAGCTGCTCAAGGACGAAAAGCCCCACAAGCAGAGTGCGGCACCCTCCGGCAAGGAGAGCCTGCGGGAGAAGAACTGGGAGCACAACTTTGAGGAAGCCGCCCACTATGCCGAGGAGCACGGCAACCTGCTGGTGCCCTCCAATTACGTCACAGCCGGTGGGTTCCGGCTGGGCGTCTGGATGTCGAACCTCCGCGCTGCCCGCAAGACCCGGCCCGACTCCTTCCAGGTGACGCCGGAGCATGTGAAACGGCTGGACGGCATCGGCATGGAGTGGGACGCCCGCATAGCCAAGTGGGACCTGGCCTATGAACATGCAGCGGCCTATGCCAAGGCCAACGGCGACCTGCTGCCGTCGGCCACCTACCGCAGCGAAGATGGCTTCGGTCTGGGCGACTGGGTCCGCCGGATGCGCACGGCCCGCGCGGAAAATGACCCGAAGCTGACCGAGGACCGCATCCGCCGTCTGGATGCCATCGGCATGAAGTGGTAAACCATAAAAGCAAAAATACCGTGTCCCTACGCCGGGGACACGGTATTTTTTTGCTTGCGGGAAGATCAAAGTGCATCCAGTTCCGTTTGCAGCTGGGCCAGCGCAGTGCGGATGGGCAGGTGCTGGGGGCAGACGGCCTCGCACTTGCCGCAGCGGACGCAGTGGCTGGCCTTTTCGGCATCCGGGAAGCGGGCGGTCCACTGGTGCCGGACGGCGTCCGGCTGGCCGAACATCCCCAGCCGGTTCCAGATGCTGAAGTTGTCCGGGATGTCCACGCCCATGGGGCAGGGCATACAGTACCGGCAGCCCGTGCAGCCGATCTTGATGCGGCTGTGCAGGATGCGGGCCGTCTCGGCCACAGCGGCATCTTCCGCTGTGTTCAGGGGGCGGAAGGGTGCAAAGGTGGAAAGGTTGTCGGCCAGCTGCTCCTCGGCGCTCATGCCGGAGAGGATCAGGTGGACGTTTTTGTGGCTGCCCACCCAGCGCAGCGCCCAGGAAGCTGCACTGGCGGCGGGGTCGAGGGCGGTCAGCGGCGCCGCAGCGTCCGGCGGAAGGTTGGCCAGTGTGCCGCCCTTGATGGGCTCCATGATGATGAGCGGGATGCCCATCTCTTCGGTCAGCGCATAGCCGCGGTCGCCCGCGATCTCCTCGGCGCGGTCGTCGGTGTCAAGGTAGTTGTATTGCAGCTGGCAGAAATCCCAGGGCTGGTCCCGCAGGATGTGTTCCAGCCCGTCCGCGTTGTCGTGGCAGGAGAAGCCGAAGTTCCGGATGCGCCCGGCCTTCTTCTCCTCCCAGAGCCAGTCCACGATGCCCAGCGCCTTGGCTTTGTCGTACCGTGCCCGGTGCAGGGAGTGGAGCAGGTAGAAATCAATGGTGTCCACACCCAGCCGCTCGAATTGACTGCGGTAGATCTGCTGGGCTTTTTCCAGCGAATCGCACTGCCACAGGGGCAGTTTGGTGGCCAGATAAAAGCTCTCGCGGGGCCATTTTGCGATGACCCGCCCCACAAACGGCTCGCTCTCGCCGCCGTGGTAGGGGTAGGCGGTGTCAAAGTAGTTGACGCCCGCGTCCCGCGCGGTGTTCAGCAGGGCTTCGGCCCGCACTTCGTCGATGCGGCCGTCCGGCAGGGTGGGCAGGCGCATGCAGCCGTAGCCCAGCAGGGAGGTGGTGATGCCGGCTTTCTTCCAATGACGCTGTTCCATAGAACGCTCTCCTTTTCTTCAGTGCTTCCGCTTTTTCCGATCGTCCCAGGCAAAATAGCTGGTGTAGGATACGAAGACTACGAGCGAAAGCAGCGTGACAGGCTTGCCCAACTGGATGCCGTCCGGCTGGTAGACAAAATCAAGGGTGTTTTCCCCGGCGGGGCAGAGCACCGCCATCAGGCCCTCGTCCACCCGCAGGATGTCGGTCTCCTTGCCGTTGACCGTGGCCGTGAAGCCGTCGTCGTAAGGCACCGAGAAGAAGACGAGGTTCGGGGCGTCCAGCGTGATCTCAGCGTGGAAGCCGGAATTGGTCATCTGGAACACCGAACAGGCCGAGGCCCGGCGGTCGGCGCAATCCTGCACGTAGCGGTCATAGGTCAGGTCGTTCAGCTCAGCGGCGGGCAGCGGCTGCAAATACTGGCTGTATGCGGCGGCATCCGCATCGGAGAGCACCAGCGCCCGCATCAGCAGATTGGAGCGGGTGACCGTCACGGTGGACTCGTAATCGTCCTCGGTGAGGTAGTAATCGTAGGTGAAGCCCATGGGGACGTAGTTGGTGTTTTCATAGAGGGTGTAGCCATCCAGCGTGTCGTAATAGGCCCAGCCCTCATCGGCCTCTTCGAGGAAGTCTGCCTGCCGGTCGGGCTTGGTGATGAGGTACTTCACGCTCAGCAGGCCCCGCAGCGCATAGTTGGAAAGCTCCGGCTGGCTGCGGACGTCCCGCTTGACGCCCAGCGCCGGGTAAAAGCTGAGGATGCTGGGGGCGGCGGTGCTGCCGAAGTATTGCAGGCAGCTCTTGTCCAGCCAGAGGCCGAGGTTGTCGTGGGTCTTGTAAGTGTCGATGCGCCAGTCGCCCTCCGGCAGGTCTTCCTTCAGGGCCAGGGCGCTGGTGTACTCTTCCACCAGGTCGCTGTCGGTGTTCCACTGGCCGAACTTGCCGATGCCGATGTGGGTGATGCCGAACAGGCAGCTGAACGCCAGCACCGCCGCCAGCATCCGCTGGGGCAGGCGCTTGTCGGCCCGCCACCGCTGCGCGACCCAGCGGTAGACCAGCAGCCCGATGAGGGCAAAGCCGAACACGGCGGCGTACTGGCCGGGATTTTGCAGGACGCCCAGCGACCATTCCTTGGTGCTGGCATCCTGCACCGGCACCAGCGCAAAGGCCAGCGTGGCAATGACGAGCCCGCTGATGTTCCGGGCCGGGCGGTCCAGCTCGACGGCGGGGTCTTCCAGTGCGTTGATGGTCATGGCGGCCAGGATGAGCACCGGCATATAGAACCACCGGGCGTAGTAGCTGGAATTGAGGGCATAGAAGGCGCTGTTCAGCACCGGCACCAGCGCAAAGACAGCGCAGGTGGCAATGATCCGCTTTTTGCTGTCGCCCTGCCGGGCGCGCCAGTAAGCCAGAGCACCGGCCAGACTGCACAGGGGCAGATAGGCGGTCATGCTCGTCCACTTGATGACGCCCTCAGACCAGATGGAGGTCATATAGGGTGAGTCGGGCGGCAAAATCCAGCTCAGCAGGATGGCAAGGTACTGCTGGGGCTTTGCGTAGGTCAGAAAGCCCCAGCCGGAGGACAGGTCGATGGTGCGGGGGTTCTGCAGCAGCGAGAGGACGGCGGGCCAGAGGATGACGGCCCCCAGCCCCACACCGAGGAGGCTTTCAAAGGCCAGATGGACGAACAGCCGGGGCGTGAGCTTGAAATCCCCCGCGCTGACTTTACAGATGAAGTAGAGGAGCAGGAAGAGCACCTGCCCCACAAAGAAGAAGTAGTTGTTCAGCAGGTTGACGCCGACCCAGAACGCGAACAGCCCGTGCCGCCCATGGTAGACGGCCTCGTCCAGCGCCCAGAGCATCCACGGGAAGAGGGCCAGCACATCAATGAAGTGGTTGAAGAAGATGTTGTAGAGCCCCCAGCCGGAAAAGGCATAGAGCACCGCGCCCAGCACGGCATAGTTTTGGTCTTTCACGTAACGGCGCAGATACAGGTATGCGCCGCCGCCCGCCACGGCGAACTTGAGCACCAGCAGCGGGACCATGAGATAGGGGAGCCACCGCTGGGGGAAGAGCAGCGAGAACCAGAAGAACGGCGAGCCGTACAGGTAGAAGGAATAGGCGTTCAGCGCCCCGCTGCCCAGGTCGGTGGCCCAGGAGAAGGTGTTGTGGACACTGCCTGCGCCGTCCGGGTAGCCCAGCCCCTTGAGAAAGCCGTTCATGTAGCGGTAAAAACTGATCTGCTGGCTGTTGAAATCACCGGCGTAGTGGAAAAAGCCGCCGTCCAGAAGGTAGAACGGCAGGAAGATCAGCGCTGCCGTCAGCGCACACAGGCAGACCGTGAGCAGGAATTTGTTCTGTTTTTGCCCCAGAAGCCGGGGGCTGTGAGATGAAGTCATGGCAGAGAACCTCTTGTTTCAAAAAAATCCGGATCGTCCGGGAAAATCAGGGGAACGGGACCTCGCGCTCGTCGTCCGGGTCAAGCCCCGCTTTGCGCTGCTGGTCGAACACTGCCTCGATGAGGCGGTCGATGTCTTCCAGATGGGTCAGCTCGCAGCAGTACCGCCGCAGGGAGGCCGCCCCCTTCAGCCCTTTCATGTAGTGCATGGTCTGGGCGCGGGCCTGGGGCATGGCGACGAATTCGCCCTTCTGCTCCACCATCTCCTCCACCTGACGGCGGAGGGCGTTCATCCGGGCCTGCAGATTCGGCTCTTTGGGAGCCGGGGTGCCCTCCAGTGCGGCGTTCACCCGCTCGAACAGCCACGGGTCGCCCAGGGCTGCGCGGGCGATCATCACACCGTCGCAGCCGGTCTCTTTGACCAGAGCGACGGCGTCTTCAGCCGAATGGATGTCGCCGTTGCCCAGCACCGGCACATGCACAGCAGATTTTACGCGGGCGATGATCTCCGGGTCGATGCCGGGGGTGTACATCTGCTCCCGCGTCCGGGCGTGTACTGCGATGAGGGCCGCACCGGCCTGTTCGCATGCCTTTGCGCACTCGACTGCGGTGACGTGGTCGGCGTCCCAGCCTTTGCGCATCTTGACCGTGACGGGCCGGGAGGTGTGCGCCACTACCTGCTCGACGATCTTGCCGCAGAGGTCGGGGTCCAGCATCAGTTTGCTGCCGGCGCCGCCGGAGACGATCTTCGGGGCTGGGCAGCCCATGTTGATGTCCAGAAAGTCGAAATCGTATTCCTCGATGGCAGCGGCTGCTTCGCCCATGATCTGGGGCACTTCGCCGAAGATCTGGACGCCGTAGGGGGCGCCGTTGGGTTCGGCCTTGAGCAGGCTGACGGTTTTGTGGTCGTGGTAGACCAGCGCCCGGCTGGACACCATTTCACTGACTGTGAAACCGGCCCCGTGCTGCGCCATCAGGCGGCGGCAGGGCGCATCGGTGAAGCCTGCCATGGGGCCGAACACGGCCCGGTGGGGCAGGGGGATGTGTTGGATCTTCAAAGGTTCCATTGTGTTCCTCTTCTGCTTGACAAAACGATAAAAAATTACTATACTACAAATAGAGAAAGACGCTGGCTGCAAAATGGTCAGCTCCTCCTCGGCTCAGGTGTCAAAAAGAATGACCGCTTGCTTTGGTAGGGCAGAGGCGGTCATTTCTTTTTGCTGTTGGAAATCGTCCATGTAATCTGAAACGTCACAAAAACTGCACCGCCGATCACGGCGAGCAGCTGAAGCACTTCACTCAGCGTCATAGAACATCCCCCCTTCCGCGTTTGCGTCAGGGGAAGCAAAGAAGAACGCGTTCCCCCCAACGCTTTGCCGGGGAGAGGAGCGTGACCACCTGCATTTGCAGACAGCGCCTGTCAGCCAGATGGCTGCAAAAACAGTATATCATAAATGAAAGCACAGTACAAGCACTGTGCTTTTTGTTTTAGCTCTGTTGTTTTGCGCCGATCCTTGCCAGCAGCGCGGCCAGCGCAAGGCCGGCGGGGGCGCTGATCCAGGTGGACAGCCAGAAGCCCGAAAAGCCGATGCGGGGCACCAGCAGAACGCAGGCGGCCAGATTCAGCCCGATCTGCCCCAGGTTCGAGGCCAGATACAGCCCCATCTTCTGGGCACCGCGCAGCCGGGCCTCGCACAGATGCTTCTGCGCGGTGAACACATACGAGATGCCCTCAAAGGCCAGCATGGTGGAGCCGTAGGCGGCGGCAGCAGCGTCGGTGGTGAAGAGCCGAAGCAGCGGGCCGTTCAGCCCGATGCAGAGCGCTGCCACCAGCAGCGAGTAGAAAAACAGGATGCGTCGCCCCTCCCGCAGGCCGGTATGCACCCGGCCCGGCTGCTGGGCAGTGGTGTTCTGGGCGATGAAAAAGACGATGGACTGCACGAAACCGTACACCGGCATCATCAGCAGGCTGGAGAGCTTGCCCGCGCAGGAAAAACCCGCGATGGCCGCGACGCCCAGCCCGCCCAGAAGCCCCTGTTTGACCGTCGTGATGATGGTGCCGCTGGCCTGCTGCAGGGAGTTGGGGGCGGAAAGGCGGAAGATGTCCTTCGCGTAGCTTGCCTTGAACATCTCCCGGCGGAAGGGAAGACTCAGTTCGGTCTTGCGCAGGTGGGCCAGCATGTACCCCGCTCCGGCAATCTGCGCGGCGGCGGTGGCACCGGCCGCACCGGCGACCCCGAAGGGGCCGACGAGCGCCAGGTCCAGCACAATGTTCATCACGCTGGTGGCGACTACGGCCCGGAGCGGTGTTTTCGAGTCTCCGCAGCCCATGATGCACTCTTTGGTCAGGTCATAGAGCATCAGAAAGGGCAGGCCGACCAGATACACCCGCCCGTAGAGCACCGCCTCGGCCAGGATCTCCTCCGGCGTCCGGATGAGCCGGAGCAGGGCGGGCAGGGTGAAAAAGCCCAGTGCGGTCAGGCCCAGCGCCAGCACAAGATCGACGAACAGCAGGTTGTAGAGCAGCTCGGCCATCTCCTGCCGGGTGGCCGTGGGTCGGCCCGCTGCCACCAGCAGGCCGCCGCCCAGCTCCATGCCGCCGGAGATGAACAGAAAGAGCATCAGGATGGTGGAAGCATTGGAGACCGCCGCCAGCGCGTCGGCATCCAGCCGCAGACCGATGATCATGGTATCGGCCACCGAATAGAACTGGGTGGCCACCATGCTCAGGATGATGGGCAGGGCGTACCGCAGCAGCGCCGGACGCACCGGCCCATGCAGCAGGGTATTTTCGGTCGGATTCGTGAAGAACACCTTCTTTCGGAAAACTATAATGCACACAGTGTACGTTGTTTCACAAAAGAAGTCAAGAAAAGTCAAGGAAACGAAAACCGGATTCATCTGAACCATTGCACAGATGAAAAATTCCCTCTTGACTTTACACGAATAAAGTGTATAATGCAATCAAACCGATGAGGCGGAAGAGAACCTGCACAGCGCA
>OGNN01000938.1_pt1 | contig 13469 bp, 8 predicted proteins | sample 1573461 | NCBI WGS metagenome assembly OGNN01 (sample SAMEA2581998, study PRJEB24529) | metagenome | biome: Human gut stool | place: China | collected 2011
GGCATCAAAGCCCTCGCCATATTTTGCGGGATGGGACCGCCTGGGGACAGCGGGGGAAGATAAAAAAAGGTAAAGAAATCTGCGTGACTTTTAAAAGTAAAAAAGTAAAAGAAAAAATCTGTGTGAATCTGTGAAATCTGTGGGACTTTAAAAGAGTAAAAAGGTAAAAAATCTGCGTCATCTGCGCAATCTGCGTGACTTTAAAAGGTAAAAAAGTAAAAGAAAAAATCTGTGTGAATCTGTGAAATCTGTGGGACTTTAAAAGAGTAAAAAGGTAAAAAATCTGCGTCATCTGCGAAATCTGCGTGACTTTAAAAGGTAAAAAAGTAAAGGTAATAATCTGTGTGAATCTGTGAAATCTGTGGGACTTTAAAAGAGTAAAAAAGTAAAAAGTCCGTGAGATTCGTGAAATCCGATGAACAATTCATCCGATGAAATAAATCATCAGATGAATTATTCTTCCTTGATCTTCCATTCGCTGATGGTGCGCTGGGTGCTGTCGAAGCTGATGCCGATTTTTACCAGGCGCTTGCCCTCTGAATGATATGGGAGCATGTAGCCCTTCTCATCTATCTGCGCCAATGCCTCCTCGGCACTCTTGTCTACCTTCAACTCGAAGACGTAGATGGTGTCGGGCATGTGCATCACGGCATCAGCCCTGCCTATCGCACTCTTCACCTCCGTTTGAATATAAATATTCAGGAAACTGAACATCAGATAGAAAATGGTCTGATAATGCTTCTCACTATGATTCTCCAGGTCGTATGGAATCGTTGCCAGATAGGTACGCATGTGCTCCAGTGCTGCCTCGATATCATTGCGGTAAACCGCCTTGCTGAACCCCAACAGGAAGGCATCATTGTCGGAACGGCGAGGATTCACATAATGAGGTATCAATGAATTGAGTAAGCCGTTACGAACCTCCCTGTTCGGGATGCCTAAAGTATATTCCTGAAACATCGGATTATACTTCTTGATAGTCAGATATCCGCTCTGATAAAGCAATGGCAGGGCATCGGTCATCTCCTCCGTTGATTGGTCGAAGGAGTTCAGTACCGCCTCCTGACTCTCCAGTGTAGCCAGATTGACGTGATACTTATCCAGCAGTTTCAGGAGGAAAGATGGCGTGCCGGAACCAAACCAATATGGAGCAATATCCCTTGCATTCAATGCCTTTACCAGACTGAACGGATTGAAGATGTCCTCTGATTTCTTGCTGAAATGATAGCCGTCGTAGAATCTTGTCAGTTCTGCCAGGCATTCCTCATACGTCATGCCAAGGGCTTCACCCAATGCTGCCACATCTGGTTTCATCTGGGTGGTAAGCTCTGTCTTGCTGATGCCGCAGATGGCGGAATACTGGTCGAACATGCTGATATTATCGAGGTTGTTGAGCTCGCTGAAAATGCTGAGCTGCGAGAACTTGGTGATACCGGTGATGAAGGTGAACTCCAGGAATGGGTCGAGTTTTTTCAGAGGGCTGTAGAAGTTCTGCATGATGCGACGGAGGGGTTGCAGGTTCTCCTTTTCGTGCACCACGTCCAGCAGAGGGGCATCATATTCGTCGATGATGACAGCCACCTTTTCGCCCGTCTTCTCGTAAGCACGCTTTACGATACCATCCAGTCTTTCATTAGGACGGATCTCATCTTCTCCCTTACCGTAAAGCTCTTCGTAGGGCAAAAGCTGCAGATTCAGATAATTGTTCAAGGCATCAGCATCAAAGTGCTTGGCACCGCTCAGGTCGAAGTGGAGCACAGGATGCTTCACCCATTCCTTCTCATAATCAGCAATAGCCAATCCCTCGAAGAGTTCCTTTCTTCCCTCAAAATAAGCCTGGAGGGTAGAGGCAAAGAGAGATTTTCCGAATCGTCTTGGGCGACTCAGAAAGACATACTTCATCTTTTTCTCTCGAAAGTCAACGATGTATTGGGTCTTATCTATATAGAGATATTTGCCCTCTCGGATATTCGAGAATGTCTGTATTCCAACAGGATAGAAATTTACTATTTTTGCCATATTCTTACATGCTTTACGTTTTGCGCTGCTAAATTACGAAGAAAATCTGAATTAGCCAAGCATAAGTGGAAAAAGTTTGTGCCATCAGCTCTCCTTCAGCAGTTCAATCTCTTCTTCCGTCAAGCCAGTGGCTTGGGTTATTTGATTGACAGGAAGCCCAAGGGAGAGAAGATTTCGGGCGATTTCCTGACTTCGCTGGGACATGCCTTCAGCTCTTCCTTCTTCCTTACCTTCAGCTCTTCCTTTTTCCATGCCTTCTTCCTTACCTTTCTGGTAGCTGTCATCTATGAGGGTTCTTTCAACGCTTACGGAATCCCAGAACTTGTCGTAGGCCCAGAGTTCGGCATCTGTGAATCCGGAAATCTCCAGTTCCTCTACGGCTTTTCCGATCTCCGGATCATTAAGCAGGTCGGAAGGAATCTCCTTCGTGTTGGAATTGATTTCCGTCAGGAAACGGAGCCACAGCACCATCATGCGCTTGTCGGAGATGGAATGAGGAGTGAACTTAGGGAGTTCAATGAAGGTGAAATGCAATCCCTCGATGACCTTATTACTGTCCTTGTCGTGCACGATGCGGTAGTTGTGGATGAAATCCGGAGTATCATGCGCAAAGATATCATTTATCAGGTTGAGAGAATAAACAGGTTGGAGTTCGCTGTATTTTCCTCCCTTTTTAGCCTGACTCACATAGAGCTTGGAAGCATTGAACAATACTCGCTGCTGGAATGCGTCAGACCATTCCATCTGCATTTCCACACAGAACTTCCTGCCTCTGATGTCGGTGCAGAGAACATCCACAATGGTATTCTTGCCTCCTTCGAGCTGGGGCACAAGTTCTGTTGGCAGATACTTGATTTCTTGTATCTGCTCCTCTTCGCTGAGTGGCAGGAGGGCGTTCAGGAGACTGATCAGTCTTGTGGGATGATTGCCGAATATCTTCTTGAACGTGAGGTCTGCCTTAGGATCTAAGTACTTCATAACCATCTGTTTTTAAATCTATAGCGCAAAGTTACGACTTTATTTTCAAACCTGCAAGCTTTTCGGGGACTTTTAAAGGTAAAAAAGTTAAAAATTTGCGTCATCTGCGCAATCTGCGCAATCTGCGTGACTCCACATAAAAACGCATAAGGGTGTGGCATAAAGTTTCCTCCATATTTATTTCCTGCACAAAAAAGTTTTTTGCGTGAAAAAGTCTCAAAGTATCATTATTTTGTAAAATATTCTTGTAAGCAACTGATATTCTGCAATATACACGAATGAGACTTTTTTGATTATTTTACAAGAAGTATCATTAAAGTATCATAAATCCGGAAGAAGTATCATGAAATTCGGCTTTGAGTCGATTTAAAAGGCTAAAAAAGAAGTGTCTACTATTTCAGTTTTATAAAATTGAAAGTGTCTATTTTTCCAAGATATAAAGAATGTAAACACAAAATAGGAATAAGAGAAAAGATTGACAAGCAAGATTAGGAATAACAGCACATAAGGTGATCTGTTAGAGACCATTAAGCGGTCTGTCCCTGCCCGTCAAGTGGGCACTCAGGGACCAAGTGTCGGGCATTGAGAGAACAAGTAACGGGCAGTCGCTGCCCGTACGGCGGGCACTGAGTGCCCAAAGCGTCGGACGATTTTTGGGCTCTTCTTGCGGGTCGGCAGCATCTGATATAATTCCTTATAGATACCTCAAAATTACGTCCCGACGTAGCCTCTACTACATGGCGACGTAATCTTTCCTACGTCCCGACGCAGAGATTCCTGCGTCGTCATGTAATCTTCGATCCACCCCGTCAGGTTTTTCAATCCACCCCGTCAGGTTTTTCGATCCACCCCGTCCCTCCTTAGCCAAGGAGGGCTCCACCGCTTTCCCCAAGCCCCTTTCCCCTCAGGGGACAGGGGATGTAACCGCCCTCCGGTGCTCAGAACCGCTTCGCTCTAAGGTTGGCGGGGCATCAAAGCCCTCGCCATGTTTTGCGGGATGAGACCGCCTGGGGACAGCCTGCTTCTAACTTCATTGCGCCTGGGGACAACTTGCTTCTTTCCCTCGCCATGTTTTGCGGAATGGGACCGCCTGGGGAACTTTTAAAAAGTAAAAAATCCGTGAGATCCGTGTGGGAACTTTTAAAAGTAAAAAATCTGCGTTATCTGCGCAATCTGCGTGACTTTTAAAGGTAAAAAATCCGTGAGAATCTGTGAAATCTGCGGGACTAAAAGAAAGTAAATCTGCAGGGCTGCAAGAGAAATCAGCGTGAGATTAGGACATGAAGCAAAAACTCTTCTAAAAATTTGGTAGTTTCACCGAAAACCCTTATATTTGCACAATGAACAGAGAAATGGGGTATAAACTTCATTAAAACCAATCAAATTACGCTGTTATGATTAGTAAGAATGTACAAAATATGATTCCAAAGATACAAGATTTCTTTGGTAGCCAGCCAATAACAAAGGCTTGGCTCTTTGGTTCATGCTCACGAGGAGAAGAAACTGCTGATAGTGACATAGACATTCTGGTAGAGTATGATCGTCAGCATAATCGAATTTCTCTGATGAAAATAGCAGGTATCATGTTGAATTTGGAAGACTTGCTTCATCGCAAGGTGGATATAGTAGAGGCTAATCGTCTCCTCCCTTTTGCTCAAGAAACAGCCAACCAAGATAAATTCTTGATTTATGAGAGAAAAAGTTAGAGATAGGGGAAGGTTAGAGCATATTCTTGAAGCGATAGAAAGTATAGAGGAGTATCATGCTCAATATACTTTTGAAGATATAAAGAAGAATAAGCTTATCTTTTATGGATTTACCAAATTGGTAGAAGTAATAGGCGAAGCTGTCTATATGCTTTCAACAGAATTTCGTAATTCGCATTCTGACGTGAATTGGCGTCAGATTGAACGGATGCGCCATGTCCTTGTGCATGGCTATTATACCATAGACCCCGAAAGTCTATGGGATACGATAGAAGTAGACATTCCTGAATTGAAACCTTGGATAGTTAAGTATCTGTCTGAGTGATAAGACTATCCAACCCGTCCCTCCTTAGCCAAGGAGGGAGTTTTTTTTCAATCCACCCCGTCAGTTTTTTCGATCCACCCCGTCAGTTTTTTTCGATCCACCCCGTCCCTCCTTTGCCAAAGAGGTGTTTTTTGCCCCACCTGTCCCTCCCCTGCGGGAGGGTCCTTAATCCCTAACCAAGCCTTTCCCTTAACCATTAAGGGAAAGGATGTAACCGCCCTGCAGTGCTGTCTTTTTCGATCCACCCCGTCCCTCCTTAGCCAAGGAGGGCTCCACATCCTAACCAAGCCTTCCCTTCTCAGAAGGGAAGGATGTAACCGCCCTCCGGTGCTCAGAACCGCTTCGCTCTAAGGTTGGCGGGGCATCAAAGCCCTCGCCATGTTTTGCGGGCTGGGACCGCCTGGGGAAAACTTTTAAAGGTAAAAGGGTAAAAATCTGTGTGAATCTGTGAAATCTGTGGGACTTTAAAAGTGTAAAAATGTAAGAAATCTGCGTCATCTGCGAAATCTGCGTGACTTTTAAAACTCAATTTCTAGAGTAAATAGTGCTCTATAGTCTCCTGAACGAATTCTATATATATTACGATACCCTACAAGTTTCTTGCAGTCTGTGATATCTTGAATGTCTTTGGCTGCTCTTCTCTTAATTTAGCATAGAGCTTTGCATCTTCGTTACTTATCATGACGATACCACCCTACGGAAAGGACGGAATTGTCAGCTTATTTCTTAAAATCTCTCTGGCAGAAATATTTCTTTCTCTATTATATAATAATGTGATACAGCCAGAAAAGTGTAATATCTCCCCGCAGGAGATAGTACAGAGAAAGTTTAGAATTTAAAGTTAACAATTAATATTTTTAATTAAATTTTATCGTATGAAAAGAAAGTATTTAAGCGCGCTGCTTATGGGTGCATTGACAGTTGCATCTGTAAGTACCTTTACTTCTTGTAAAGACTACGATGACGACATTCAGAATCTGCAAACACAGATTGATGCCAACAAATCAGCTATTGAGGAAATCAGTAAGTTGATTAAGGCAGGTAGTGTTATCACAAGCGTAGACAAGGCTACAAGCGGTGTAACTGTAAAGCTTAGTAACGGCGAGACTTTCACTATTAACAATGGTGAGAAGGGTGCTGACGGTACTCCTGGTACAGTTTGGACCATCGGTGAAGATGGCTACTGGGTAAAGGACGGAGTTAAGACAAATTATTATGCTCTTGGCACTAAGGGAGATAAAGGCGACAAGGGCGACAAGGGCGACAAGGGCGACAAGGGCGACAAGGGCGAGACTGGTGCTGCTGGCTCTGACGCAACTGCAGCTTCTTATGAGTACTATGTTCCTAATGCAGAAACCGGTTACTTCGACATCTATAAGAATGGCGAGAAGGTAAGACAGAGCAATGTTAAGTTCGTTCAGGAGGTTAACTCTACAATTACCGCAGTTAAGGAAGATAAGACATTGACATTCTATGGTGTTGCTGGTGGTGAAGGTCAGAATAAGACTGTTGTTATCTCTTTGACTGGTACATTGAGCAGCCTTAGCTTCCGTCCAGAGCTTTATCTTGAGGGTATCGAAACTATTCCTTATGCTTGGTTGCATGGTGATGTTATGAAGACTGTTGCTCCTGAAGCAGGTCTGCAGACTTATCAAGGTAAGGACTATAAGTTTGTTGATGCTTCTGACTGGGTAATAGACGCAACAAAGAGTCCATTCCAGTATGGTCCAGCTTGGGAAGTGCAGTATGATGCTAGCCCATGGAATGCTGACGTTAAGAAGGAAGATCTTGCTGGTTACAATGTAATCCAGGCTACAGTTAATACACGTGCTGCAGTTTCTGAACTTGGTAAGGTTACTTCTCCTGCATTTGCATATCCTGGTGAGAATGGCGGTCGCAAGTTGTTCAATATGGACAATGGCACTGGTGTCTTGACAGCTGGTTTGCAGATTGAAAAGCCTTGGAATCTTAACGTAAATTCAACAGCAGCAGGTTCTAACGATGCTAATACTGTTGCTTTGCGTGTTAAGAATAACGATGGTCAGGAAGTAGTTGCCGACTATGCTTTGGTACAGCCTGAGAAGACTATCATTGATGGTTTGGTATGGAGCCAGGATCCAACTTGTACATTAGAGGATGGTACTACTTATGTAACTAACAATGGTGATGAGGTTTGTGCAAATCATGATTCTAAGAATCATATTTGGGATAAACCAGAAGAGGCATTGAAGGTTAAACCAACTTTGAGCATTTTGTATAATGATGAGGTTGGTGTTGATCTGAATGACTACGTAGCTATTCGTTTGAAGAAGACTTTGAACGCTAAGACTGGCAAAACAAATGAGTTCTTTACTGTAAAACCTGAAGAGGCTAAGCAGTGGGGCTTGACATTTGAGTTCAAGAAGGTTCAGTACAAGCTTGATACCAATACAACAAGCGAGGATATGTTCTTGGAGGCTGGTAACAGCAATGGTAAGTTCCACGCAGTTAACCCATTGGTTGATGGTACAACTAATAAAGAGGATGCTGCTGTAGGTCGTGAGCCATTGGTTCAGGTTCTCGTTAAGAATACTGAAGGTCAGGTAGTATTGGATGGTTATATCCATCTTTATATTTCAAAAGAGGCTAAGCCTAACCAGAAGAATGAGTTGTGGCCAATGCAGACTGTTACATACGATCCATGTAATGAAAACGATGTATTCCAGACAACTTGGTTACAGTTCAATGACTACGTTCTTACAAAGAATATGAACATGACTAAGGAGGCCTTCGATAATCAGTATGAACCTGATTTGGATGCTTCTGGCTACTTTAAGCAGTTTGTTGCTTGGAAGGAAAAGGGTGAGCAGGATGAAAATGCTAACGCTCTCGGTAAAGTTATCTATAAGGGTAATACTGTTGGTAATACTAACCATACATGGACTTGGGTTATCTCTGCTAAGGAGATTGAGGCTCAGTTGCATCACAAGGCTTCTGTAACTCTTACAACTTGGATTCGTTTCAAGGCTAAGAATGCGGTTAAGGCTACTGCTGCATATCCATATGTATACATCAAGTTGGTTACTACAATCAACAATAAGAAGACCAATACATATGCATTCGGTGACAAGAACAGTGCATACTGGTTCGATAATAACAATCTTGTAATCTTCGACGTTCACAACCCATCTAATGGCGATGATATTGAGACTGTTAATCGTTCCGTACGTTCTACATTGCTCGAGAATAAGGAAAGCTTCAATGCTCCTAAGCATAGATATTACTTCGTACCTAAGTCAGTAGAGATCACATCTCAGACAGGTGTTAAGTATACTCTTATCCCTGAATCTTCAGATGGCTTGTACAACAAGGTATATTGCAAGTATGTTACTACTCCTGTTGCTGATGTTCACGACTATGCTGATGCAGCTTCTGTATTGAAGACTTGTGCTCTTGATCTTACTAAGGGTGCTTATGCAAATGAGGCACTCTATGCTCATCACGGTGCTACTAAGACATTGGTTGCAACTATCAATCCTACAACAGGTGAGATTAAGCTTGATAAGAATAATGTAACTAAGGATATCTTCAATGCTGTTGGTTATGCTAAGGATCACGCAAATGCATACAAGCAGTTGCACGCTAACGTAGGTATTGCTACAGGTAATGGCTGTGGTGTTGTTGAGGAAACAACTAACGATAAGTTTGTTGCTAGCTGGTTGCGCCCAATCAACGTTCTCAAGTATACTAAGCCAGCAATTGATGCTAATACAAACGGTAACGAGATTAAGGTTCTTGACTGTGTTAAGTTGTACGACTGGCGTGGTTGGAAGTCTGCTGAGACTGAGGCTGACTGTGAAGCTAACCAGAGTAACATGTGGGGTAACAACTGGTGGTTCTGGGCTTACTACAATATTAACAAGATTACATTGGATCTCAGAAATGAAGTTGTTAAGACTAACATGCACAACAATACATGGCAGACTTTGGACAAGGTAACTGGTCAGTTGTCATTGAGCGCTGGTACGACTCTTGCTACTGCTGAGAAGAACAAGAAGGTTGAATTCACATTCAATGTGAAGGATTTGAACAGTGCAGATGATAATGCTAGAGTTTTGGGCAAATTGAATGCTGCTGTTGGTATGATCTTCTACACCAACAATGGTAGCGTAGTTAAGTCATTCGAGATTACTATCCCTGTAATTATCAGTTACGAGTGGGGTAATGTTCAGAGTGAGGTAACTATCACAGTTGAACCTACAATTGGTCACAAGTAATTTATAAATAATTTATAAGCTCTAATTTGAGGGTGTGTCTATAGAGCAGGCACACCCTCTTTTACTTTTGGAGAACTATTTTTACGCATAAAGTATGAAAAAGATAATTTTATTTTTTGTTTTGGTTGCCGGTATCATGGGTATGGTATCTTGTAATTCCAAAAAAGAATCGCGAGAGCAGAAAGTCGAGGAATTTCGTTCAGAATTGACCAAGGAAGATACTGTAGCCATGCTTCATATTTGTGATCAGGCGATGAAGGATTTAAAGGCTAAGAAAATAGATAAAGTCCTGGCTTCATTGTATGAATATACAGATTCTACAAAAGAGCTGAAATCTTTGAGTAAAGAGACAGAGAATAAATATCGCCGCCTGTTTACCATGTTCCCTGTTCTGGAATATGAAAGAAAATATTATTCATTTCAGCTAGAAGGTTGTAATGATGTAAAATATGAAGTTGTGTTTGCTACCGCAGAACAGGCTGGAACGGAAGAACCAGCTAAGACAGCTTACATGTTCAACCCTGTTAGAATCAATGGTGAATGGAAGCTATGCGTTAAAACTGCCGATGATGAGTTCGACAAGGAAATGCATTAAAAAAAACATTAAAATAGTATTATTATGAGACAATTATTATCAATACTGATGTTGTTCCTTTCTGTTACAGCCTTTGGACAGAAACAGAAAGAGGTGACATTTGATTTTTCAAATCCTTCCTATTTGAATCTATCAGGTGATGGTGATATAAATTTAAATTCATCGGAATTTACCAAGGGTCAAATTAAAATGTCTTTTGATCGCTTACCGAATTCTTTTGGTGTTTATTACAATAATAATAATAAAGACTACAACCTTCAGATATTAAGAGGTGGCAGGGTGCTTTTGACGGGTATGAATGAGGCAGCCATTCAATCGGTTTCTTTTACTTTCAGTACTTTTGGCGACTTTTCTGTTGTTGACAAGGAAACCGGTAAATGGGATTCTAATAGGGGTATTTGGAATTGCGATGGCGATAATAATGTCCAGAGTGTGACGTTCAAGAATAGTGGTGACCAATCTTTGATTAAAGCAGTCAAGGTTACCTACATTGAAGTTGCTGAAATTTTAGAGCCAACTGTAGAATCTTCTCAATTGAAGGTTTCTTCATTTAAGGATTTAACTTTGAAGTTTGCATCTGATATGATCCAAAAGGGAACTTCAGAACTCACGATTGAAGGTCCTGATGGTAGTAGTCAACCACTTCTTGTGAATGTTGATAAATCTGTAATTAAATTATCTGTTGACAAAGCCATTGCTACTGAAGGAACCTATACAGTTAAAGTACCTGCAGGTTACTTTGTAGACAAGGACGGCTATTCAAATAAAGCTCTTACTTATACAATCGTAGTAGACACCCCAAAGAATATTCTCAACTTTGAGAGCGCAAATCCTGTTCAAGGGGAAATTGATAAGTTGGTAAATCCTATCACCTTATATTATGCTGAAAGTATCAAGGATTTTACAGCAGAACTTATCATGAAGAAAGATGGTGTGGATCAAGTTCCTGTCACCTTGAAAAGAAATGAAACGAATAGCAAGGAAGTAAATATTTCCTTTGACGTACCTGAAGGAATTACAGAGAAAGGTATCTATACCATCGAGGTTCCTGAAAAGACCATCACTGATCAGTTAGGTAAGTTATATAATCCTGCATTTGTATTGACCTATAAAGTTGGATATATTCCTGAATCAGAAACGATGAAGAAGGCTAAAGCTTTGCTTGCCCAGAAGGGTATAGGTTATCCTGCCGTAGACAGTGAAAGTAGAATAGCACTTGAAGGATTGACTACAGCTGCAGGGATTCCTTCTGATGAAGATCTGGCTAAGGCAATTGACAATTTCTATAAGGAAACAAAGGTTGAATTGCCTGCTGCTGGCAAATGGTATTACATTTCTAACTTGAGTCCTGCCGGTAAATCTTTGTATTTGATGATTGGTGCAAACGGTACAGTTGGTGTAACAGAGAACAAAGCCGATGCTACTGCCTTTGAAGTGGCAGAACCAATGTTGTTCAAGACAATTGAAGGTAAGTATCTCTTCCCAGCAACTGAGTTGCAGGACGATGCTGCTGACAAGGAATTGAAGCTCGAGAAGCTTGCTATCACAGGCCTGGATATTACCAAGCAGATGGGATTATTGAATCTTTATGGTTATTTTGATACCACAAAGACGGGTAAGGTATTGAATGCTTATCTTGCCGTAGATCATGACAAGAAGGCGCTGGTTACTGATGACCATGATTCTGCACCAACCTTTACTGAGACATATTCTACTGCAATCCAGTTTGTAGAGACAGTAAAGCCTCTCAAAATGATTGATATGAAGTGTACAGCAAAACCTACCATTATCAGCGATGGAATGGATGAACTGACCCTTACCTTTGATGAGAAGGAGAGTTTGCAAATGGCAGAAGGTACTGTTGTAAAACTCTGTCAAGAAGATGGAACAGAAATTGAGACATTGAATGTGACAGTTGATGCTAAAAAGGCAAATGTCATTCATGTAAATGTTGCCTCTGTTAAAAATGGTAAATATCTGATTGCTTTCCCTGAGGGTGCTTTAAGTTATAAGGAGAGTGGAATTGTATATAAGAATAATAAGGTTAATGTTGAAATTGAGGTTGCGAAGTCGATTCCTTTCAACTACACTTATACAGGATTATTCTACAGTCCAACATCTGTTTATATTAAAGATGTAGATCTGAACAACTTTACAATTGGTAATTCTCACTATAATTATCCAGAAAAGCCAAAGGGATTGGTGGTTGATGAGTCTAAGGAAGTTGAGTTAAGACAGGTTGATTCGGACAAGTTGATTCGTAAGGGTCATTTCAAGCGAGTAGCTTCAATGCCTGGTATACCAGATTGTCCTGAAGCTTATCAAATAGAATTTGACACCCCAATACTTGAAGGTGAGCTGAAGCCTAATAATTATACATTTGTCTTTAAGGCTGCTACCTATGGTGACTATAATTTTGGTAAGTATCTTCAGGGGGCTGCTTCTCCACAGGAGTGCTATGTGAATGCTGAAAGTACCGTTACCTTAACTGTTGATAATGACAAGGCTACAGGTATCAGTAATGTAACAGTAGATGGCACTAAGAATGCTATTATTTACGACATTTATGGTCGCAAGGTTACCAAGATCAACCAGCCTGGTATTTACATTGTTAATGGAAAGAAAGTTATTAAAAAATAATTTTAATAGTATTAAGTTATGAAACCAATGAAATTATTTATGGCATCAGCTATGCTCATGATGGGCACTGCTGCAATGGCACAGGCCACCTACACAGACAAGGATGGCAATGAGTATCAGTTTAAGAAGCACGCATTCCTGGACCTACAGGGTGGTGCTCAGTACACCCTCGGCGAGGCTAAGTTTGGTGATTTGATTTCTCCTAACGTACAGTTGGGATTGGGCTACCAGTTCAACCCAGTATTCGGTATGCGCTTGCAGGCTAACGGCTGGCAGAGCAAGGGAGGATGGGCTGCTTACCGTGACAAGGTGGGCGATGCTCCATTCTCTGCCGACTACAAGTTCAACTATGTGGCTCCGGGCTTGGACTTCATGTTCAACCTCAGCAACCTCTTCTGTGGTTGGAATCCTAACCGTGTGTTCAACGTAACTGCATTTGTTGGCGGTGGTGCCAACATCGCTTGGGGCAATGACGAGGCCAACGAGATTGGTGCTCACATCAAGGACCTCGACAAGTATAACTTGAAGTATCTTTGGGATGGCACTAAGGTGCGTCCTTTCGGTCGTGCGGGTCTCGACTTGGAGTTCAAGGTTAGCAAGGCTGTCAGCATCATGATTGAGGGTAACGCCAACATCACCACTGATAAGTACAACTCAAAGAACGCTGACAACCCAGACTGGTACTTCAACGCTCTCGCTGGTCTCCGCATCAACTTGGGCAAGAGTGCTACCAAGAAGGAGAAGCCTGTAGAACCAGAACCAGCTCCAGCACCAGTTCAGAAGGTTGAGGAGCCAGCTCCTGCTCCAGCACCAGTAGTAGAGAAGAAGGTTGAGGAAATCCGCCGTGATATCTTCTTCACCATCAACTCTAACAAGATTTCTGAGAAGGAGAATCAGAAGATCCTCGAGGTTATCGACTTCCTGGTGAAGTATCCTGAGGCTAAGGTTGT
>OGNN01000950.1_pt1 | contig 13371 bp, 10 predicted proteins | sample 1573461 | NCBI WGS metagenome assembly OGNN01 (sample SAMEA2581998, study PRJEB24529) | metagenome | biome: Human gut stool | place: China | collected 2011
ACACTCCTATGAGTTCAGCAAACAATATAATAATAGCAGCTAAAGTAATTTGTATAGTTACAGCCGATGAAAAAATTTTGTTAAGATTTCCTTGTTCTCCTTTTCCTAGTTCATATGTAATAAACCGACTTATAGCAGTAGATAGAGAACCTGATAATAAAGAAAACATTGCGACTACTCCACCTACTACATTATAAATTCCAAAATCTTCTACTCCTAATGCATTTAAAACTATACGTGAAGTATATAGGCTTACTACCATTGTTAATAGCATCCGAAAATAGAGCAATAGCGTGTTTTTAGCTATTTGTTTATTGTTTGCAGCAGAATTTGTCATAAATAATTATTTGTGAAAAGCAAATCTATTCATTAGGACGTTTTATTAATTTGATTTTAAAGTATTATTTATTTTTTTCCATTGTGGTACACCCAATAAAATCCATCCCCCTGTAGCACATATTACGAGGAATAGTACTCCTACAAAAATTACTTTTTTACTTGTTCCAGATGGCTTTAATGGTATAGTAGCCGGTTCAACCACTGCAAATACAGGCTTTTCTTCCTGTATTTTAGCACGTGCTACCTGTAATTGTTGTGCTACTTGACTATATACCTGATAGGCAAGATTCATGTCATTTTGCAGGCGCTCCTGTTCGGCACGTACACTCTGAAATGCAATATTGCGGTTGGTATCAAAATAGTGTGCATATTTGCTCTGGGCATCGTAATATTCTTGTTGGCGCTCTTTGTAGAGTTCTTCCAGATATGCACAGTCTTCTTTAGCTTTCTTGATACGGTAGTCGATAATATACTGCTGGAGTTTAGCTACTACGCTGTCTGCAACAATGGCAGTTACTTTGGGGTCCTGTAAAGTAACTGTAATGGTAGTCATAGCTGTTTTTTTATCAACCTCAGCAAGAATTGATTGTCTTAGTCCCTTTACCTTTGCTGCCTCCTTTTCTGTAAGTTGGAAAGGATTTAATGTTGCTGTTGTATCAGTTTCTTCAGTAAATAGTGACTTGATTGCTCCGATTGCCAAACCTGGAGCAGACTTGATATATCCCCACCAGGGAGTTTTTTGCTCATCTAGATAAGCTACCAGCGTAGTATCCAGTTCTCCATCGAGTGTCTGTACATGGGTATTAAACAACTCAAGTACAAAGGGAGTAGATGCTACGATATCTGGAGCTAGGGTTACATTCAGCGCATCGGGGCTGTTGCTGGTTGCTGCTCCGCCCAAGAAGGAAGATGCCAAGCTGGCAAGTCCTCCACTTGCTTTATCTCCGACCATTTCGGGAGAGAGGGTAACGGTTACGGTATATTGCTTGGGGATGCTCAGGGCAATGATAATGCCCAGCACCACTCCTACGCCGGCTGCCTTGTAAAGTGTCTTGCGGATGGCGATGATTTTACGCAGTATCTCCATCCAGTCTATTTCGAGTTCATCGTTTTCCGCTTCCTGTACGTCCGGATGCTGATAGTTTTTGTTTTCGCTCATAAATGCTTTGTATAGAAAAGGCTACAGTCGGCACGGCTCGGTGGGTGAGAAAAGTTGCAGTAAAATCTTCCTTACCGCGCTTCCTGTAGCTGTTTATAATCAGTAGTTTACTTAATCAATGCCGTAATGGCAGCTGTCATGGTTGCCAGTGAGGCAATAGAGCTTGTCAGGCCGACAACGTTGCCGATGTTGAACTGCTTCTTGCGTTTGCTGGGCACGATGATTTCGCAGCCGGGTTCCATCTGTTTCTTGCCGCTGCCTTTCACCTGGGCTATCTGGCCGTTCATGTAGATGATGAATTTCTTGCTCTTCTTGGCGTTCTGGCCGTAGCCGCCTGCCTGATTGATGTAGTATTTCACGCCTTCGCCTTCCTGGTAGGATACGGTGTTCGGCATCATCACGGCGCCGTCTATCTTCACGGTGTTGTTGTATTCGGGCACGCTGATCACGTCGCCTGCACGCAACACGATGTCGGCATCGCTGCCGGGGTTGGCAAGGGCGGCTTCCAGGTCGATGCCTACCGTAAAGGTGCTTTGTACGTTGATGCCCAGGGAGTCGATCATGGTGTCGCCTACCTGGCGGCGGAGCAGGTTCACTACATCCTGCATGCGCTTGATTTCTTCTGCATTTGCCACGCGGGTAAGCTTGGCTCCCTTTACGTAGGCAAACTGAGTGGCGCCTCCTGCCTTGGCGATGATGCTGCTGATGCGTTCGTTCTTGCTGCTCAGGGCGTAGGTTCCGCCGTAAAGCACTTCACCGTCTACTACCACGTTCTGCTGTGCGCTGTAGCCCGGGCTGCGGCGTACGAATACCTGGTCGTAGGGCTGGAGGGTGAATCCCGGTTCGCCGTCTACCACAAAGCCGTCTTTCAGACCGAAAGAGAAGTTCTGTCCGATGGTAGCGGGGCTTTCGGTGCTCTTCGGGTCTTTTACGCGGCGTGCCACGTCGACACGTACTACGGAAGCCGATTCACGCAGACCGCCTGCGGTGATCACGAGGTCTTCGAGGGTCATGTTGTCGGCATACGGATAGTCGCCCGGATGAGCTACTTCGCCGAATATCTGTACGTTGCCCAGGTCTTCCAGGTCGTGGATGCTGGGGATGTAGAGTACGTCGTTTTTCTGCAGCGGGATGTCGGGCTGGCTGCCGTCCATGATGGCGCGGATGTCTATCTGCTTCACTTCGCGGGTCTTGTTCTCACGCTCGCGGTACAGTACGGCACGGCCGGTAAAGGCGTCTGCCATCAGTCCGTCGGCTTTCTCTACCAGTTCGCGTACGGTGTTCAGCTTGCCGCCCAGCTCGTAGATGCCCGGACGGTATACGGCGCCGCGCACTTCCAGCTTGTTGGTGAAGCGGTCCAGAATGGCTTCGGCGGTGATTACGTCGCCGTCGTGCAGCTGGCATACGCTGTAGTCGGTGTCATCCACGGTGTTTACCTGATATTCCTTACCGTTCTGGCGCACGATGCGCAGGCTCTTGGTATAGGCGTCGCTGGTAAATCCGCCGGCATATTTCAGCAGGGTAGAAAGGGTTTCGCCTTTCTTCATTTCATAGCGCATGGGGCGTTTCACGTTGCCTGTAATCTGTACCAGTTCTTCGTAGGCAGGAACGATGATCACGTCGCCTTCTTCCAGGCGGATGTCGTCGCGGGTCTTGCCCTGCATGATGAACTGGTAAACGTCTACCGTAGCTACGGTCTGTCCGCCGCGCGATACTTTCACGTTACGGAGGCTACCGATGCCGCTCACACCGCCTGCACGGTAGAGGGCGTGGAATACGGTAGAGAAGGCCGAGAGGGCATAGGTGCCCGGCTGTATCACTTCGCCCATCACGTTGATCTGGATGGTACGGGTGTTGCCCAGTGTGACGCGTATCTGGTTGCTCTGGTCGGAATAGATCTTGCGGAGCTCGCCGGTGAGGTACTGCTGTGCGCGCTCGATGCTCATGCCGCTCAGGAATACAGGGCCGAGCTGTTCGAGGTTGATGGTTCCGTCGGGCGAGATCTGCTGGCGGATGGTGTTCTGGCTGGCTCCCCAGATGTCGATTACCACTTCATCGCCCGGACCGAGACGGTAGTTGGGCGGGGTGGCTATGTTGACGTTCGGTTCGAACGTAAGGTTGCGGGTATTGAAGATGTTGCGGCCGAATACGGCGTCCTGCTGTGCCACTTCCTGTGCCTGTGGCTGTTCGTCGAGCATGGTGGAATTGTCTTCCTGTGTCTGCTCGCGCAGGCGTGCTTCGGCTTTGGCGGTTCCGGTCATGTCGCCGGCAGCGGTACCTGTCTGCTGTTCGTACAGTTTCTTTACGCGTTCGGCCTGTTCGCGGGTCACACCGCGGCGTGCCAGCTCGGTAGCTATGGTACGCTGGTCTTTGCCTTGTTTTACTCCATCTTTGGCATATTCCAGCACTTGCTGGTCGGTCATGCCCGACTGCGCCATGAGCAGGGGCGAACATGCCATAAAAATAACAAGTGATAAAGCTTTTAGTTTCATGCTTGTCTGTTAGTGATTTTATATTGTTTTTCTGAATTTACTCTTCGATGGTTTCGCACCAGGTGTAGCTCACTTTGAGCAGGGCGGTGCTTTGGGGCATTTCGATGGCGATGTAGTGGCGGCCTCCGTAGCGGAGGAACTTGCCGGTCACACCGTAGAGCGGACCGCGGCGTACTACCCGGACGGGGACGCTGCGCTTGCCGCGAAGCTTTTCGGAATCGATGAACCGCGTGCCCTGGATGTCGGGGTTGGTGGCATGCATGAAGTTCTGCATGTCGCGTTCGCTCACCGTGCAGTAGTCATTGCCGTTGCGTTCCTTCTTCAGGAAATAGACGGGCAGCGGGGCTTCGGAGGCGAACTGCCGGCACCAGTTGGCGTCATAAGGACAGTGGATGAAAATCAGGTTGTGGATGGCAGGTACCAGTACATGGGTGCATTCACCCTCGTGTCCGGTGTCGCGGAGCTCGTATGTCATGGGGATGTAATGCTCGATGCCCTGCTCTTTGAGATAGGCGGCTACTGTAAGTTCTTTGTTGTACACCGTCTGCAGGGGCAGCCATACCTGTTCTTTTTCCATGTCTGTGGATGTTTGTCCTTCTGGTTTTTTGTTCCCTTTTTTCTTGATTGAATGTTTGTTGAGGTACGGATATACCTCTCTCTCCTTCCTAGCGCCTGAAAAACACTATGAATCAGTTTGTTATCTCCAAAAATGGAAGATGACGCACATCGTGCTTCTGTCTAGGATCCGCTCCCACAGCCGCATAGGAAGTCGTTCTTCGGCGCAAAGATAACAAATTTATATGCAGAAAGGTTTATTTTAACCTTTTTTTTAGATATGATTGTTCGATTTTTTTATTTTTACACAAGGACTGCCGTCTTTTTCCGAATGTGGACGCAAACGGGCTGGCTTGTCAATTTATCCGTTTTTTTGTCGATTGGTACAAAAAAATCTCCGGATGCCGGCATCATGTGCAGGCAATGTCCGGAGATTTTTTTGGATATTCGTACGAAAAGCCGGAGCTTTTGTACGAATATCCGGGTAAACTTCCTGATGTTTACTTCAACTTTTCAGCTTTTTTTCCCGTAGGGCTGCCTTTTCGGGAGTCCGTGCCCACGGAAAGCTGCTTCAGAATCCTGAACTCGTTTTCTCCAGGCTCCTCGTCGGGATCGGCCTCGCGTACTATCAGGTTCGTCTTGTGCATGATGCAGCTCTCTATGATCAGTCTCAGGGTGGTTACGTCGAAATCTATCTCGCACACCTGTTCGGCTGCCTTGAAGAAGGTGGCCAGCGTCTTGAAACGGAAGTTGCGGACGGTGTCGAAACACGTATGCGTGCCGATGCCCGTGATGCGCTGGATTTCCGACTTCGATACGTGCGACAGGGCGCACAGTGTATCGATGAACTTTCTTAATTCTTTGAGCCACTCGTCTGTCTGTTGCTTCGTAGGCTCGCACGAAGCGTATAATTTTTCGAAATATTTCATTAGTCTTGTCTCTCGGGGGTTATCTCTGCCGTATAGGGCAGTAATTAATACTCTGCCAATCGGTATTTTTACCGGTGAAAGACAAGAACGGAAGTTTACCTGTCAGGTTCTGTTGATGACACAAAGATAACGGAAAAATCGTGGCTGAACGTTTTTCTTTGCGAGAAAAACTTCCCTTGCTTTTACTCTTTCTTTTAATATATAATAGGAAAGGGTGGCAACACTGGTGGTGCTCTTGTGGCCCGCCGGACATTGTAATAACTTGTAACTCTGAGGGTTTGCTATGCTACACTTTGGTGACGGTGGTGGCCCGCCCTTTCGGGTTGCGTAAAAAAATGAAGAATTATGGAGGTGATAACAACTATGAAAAATCCTGGCAATCTGGGCTTTCTGGTACTTTCGAGGCGACTGCTTACCCAGATGTTTGCCGAAATGTACGGAAAGTGGCATTCCGACTCGCAGGCGTATGTGTATCTGCTCATGGCGGCGTGCTTTACCGATCAGGGTGATACCCCTGGATGCCTGAAACGGGGCGAGCTGTTTTTCTCAGGAAGGGAGCTGAGTCTGCGCTTCGCCTGGAGCCGGAGGCATGTGAACCATTTTATCGGAGAGCTGGAGCAGAACGGTGTGGTGGAGGTGATGAAGGTGCAGAACTGTTCGAAGCTGCGTCTGCTGCACTACGATACGCTGTGCCGCATGCGGGTGAAAAACGGTGCGGACGGAAGGCGCAGGAGCGCGGGCGACGAGATGTTCGAGGTGTTCTGGGAACAGTATCACGACATGACGCGGCAGCCTGCCCTCGACATTGAGGCGGCGCGCAAGGCGTGGGGGAAACTGACGCTGGCCGAGCGAGAGGAGGCGGTGGGAAACATCGAGATGTATCTCTGCATGCTGCCGTCTATCGACCGGGCTCGTACGGCGCTGAAGTATTTGCAGATGAAGAGTTTTGTACTCAATTGATTATATTTTTATCTGTGTTGTCTGATGAAACTTTTTAAATTGTCAATCATTGCTGTCCGATAAAACTTTTCAAACCCTCAGTAACTTGTTGATATATAAGAATCAAGCAATAATTTTAACAGGAGGGATTATCCGTAAAGGCAATCGGTTTTTCAGTAATGTAAAAAGCTGTATCGGACAGCAGTCATATTTTTAGGATTATGGGGATGGTTTATGCGGAAGAAATAGAAGGGGCGGTACTGGGGGCGTGCCTGCTGGAGCGTTCGGCTCAGGCGGTGGTGCTGAAAAGTCTGCGTGCCGAGATGTTTTACCTGACGGCGCACCGGGTGGTGTTCGAGGCGATAAACGCGCTGTATGCCCGGGGAGCGGCGGTGGATATGCTGACGGTGACCGAGGAGCTGCGTGCTCAGGGACGGCTGGACGATGCGGGCGGTCCGTTTGCCGTGGCGAAACTGGCGGCGGGGGTGGCTACGTCGGCTCACCTGGAGTATCATTGCGGCATCCTGTTTCAGTATTACCTGAGGCGGAAGCTGGTAGAGGCGCTGACACGGGAGCTGGCGGCGGCAAACGATATGACGTGTGATGTGTATGATGTGCTGATTGATACGCAGCGGGAACTGGGGGCGCTGCTCGAGGATTCGCCGCTGGAGAATCACTTGCACCCCATGCCGGAGGTGATGGATGATACGGTGGCGCTGGTGGACCGCCGGCAGGAACTGGCTGTGAACGGGCTGACGGGTGTGCCTACGGGCTTGCAGCGGCTGAACGAGATGACAGGGGGATGGCAGCCGGGCAACCTGATTTTTACGGCGGCGCGTCCGGCCGACGGAAAGACGGCACTCGACTTGTTCTTTGCGCGTCAGGCGGCGATGGCGGGTGTGCCGGTGGTGTTCTTCACGCTGGAGATGACGGCTTCGGAACTGGGCGAGCGCATGGTACTGGCGGAGAGTTCGGCCGATCCGCTGCGTATCCGTCAGGGCAGGCTCTCGCCGGAGGAGGTGGAGGATGTGCACCGTACGGCGGAACGGATGAGCGCGCTGCCGGTACATGTCGACGATACGCCGTACATCAACGTCGACCAGTTGTGTGTCATCGCCAAGTCGCTGCGGGCAAAGGGGCTGCTGGGCTTGCTTATCGTCGACTATCTGCAACTGCTTGCTACGGTGAATCCGGGGCGTACGCGTGAACAGGAGGTGGCGGAGTGCAGCCGCAAGCTGAAGGGGCTGGCGCGCTCGCTGGGCTGTCCGGTCATCGTGTCGAGCCAGCTCAACCGTCAGGCGGAAGACCGGGCGGGGAGTCCGGAGCTGCGTCACCTGCGCGAGAGCGGGGCCATCGAGCAGGATGCCGATCTGGTGATTCTGCTGCACCGTCCGGAGCGTTATCACATCCGGGTGGATCCCGATACGGGGTGGTCTACGAGGGGCATGGGCATCGCCACGGTAGCCAAGCACCGCAACGGGGCGACGGGAAAGGTATATTACGGGTATAATCCCAGCATGACGAAAATCGGCGAGTTCGCGGGTACGCCTGTGACTGCGCCGGCAAACAATTTAAAACGGAAGAATGATGAAGGAAAGAGCAGTGACTTATTCGGTGGTTCCGCGGGTTGATCCGCGTGATATCTCGGCAGAGATGACGTATTATGCCCGTGCACAGGCGCGGGGAGAGGTGACGCTGGGCGACATGGCGCGCCGTATTCAGCGGCGGTGTACGGTGACACGTGCCGATACGCTGGCGGTGCTTGTAGCGCTGGAAGAGGAGGTCTGCCGCGGGCTGTGCAACGGCGAGATTGTCCGTCTGGGTGAGCTGGGTTCGCTTCAGGTGGGAGTGAAAAGCGAGGGAGTGCGGCTGGAGGCTGACTTCCACGAATCGATGATAAACAAGATATGGGTGCGTTTCCGTCCGGGCATGGTGCTGAAAGGGATGCTGGACGGGGCGGCTTTCGAACGGGTATCGCCGCGCAAGGAAGCCGGACGTGCCGGAAAGGGGATGCGGTATGAAAGAAAATGAACACGGCAACGGGGAATTCCGTCTGCGTATCTACGGCAAGTCGGAGCTGGCTTGTCTGTATTTTCCCGACCGTTCGCCGGAAACGGCACGGCGCAATCTGTACCGGTGGATGTACCGCTGTCCGTCCATCCGCGAAGGGCTGGCGGCACTGGGCCACGACAAGCACCGCAAGTTTTTCCTCAAGCCGGAGGTGGAGGTGATCGTGCGGGGACTGGGGGAGCCGTAAGATTAAGAGAGGCTGTTTTTTCGGAACGGGAACGGGGCTGGTGAAACAAAAAACATTATCTTTGCACGAAAATACAGGATTTTGTTTTAAAAATGATTAAATCAAGCAAGGAATAATGATTGACGGACTTATTGAATTGGAAAACGATCTGATAGCGGAAGAATGCGAAAAATATAAGTCGTCAAATCGGATTTCGGAACAAGATTTGAACACGGAAACAGTTGCTGCATTGACAGAAAATGTGCATTCCTTTCTGATAAACAGCCTTATATATACTTTTCTCTACCAAAAAAAACTTTTGGACTCGGTGGAAATCTCAGGCAGCTATGGATTTTTGCCTGATGGAGAATATTCTCTTTATACTCAGTTTCCGGCAGAAGTAATCCCTTCTTTATGTGAAGAACTGCATATCGTATTTCTGAATGCTGTGATAGAGCGGAAGAACGGCCTTGTTTACAGAAAAAAATCGAAGCATAATCTTATTGATAAGGGAGCGGTTTATACCAGATCTTATGTCGCTTATGAAATAGTGAAAAATACCTTGTCGCGGTGTGATGCAGGGGCTGACGTGTCTGTGCTTGATTTTGCCTGTGGTACAGGACGCTTTTATGATTGCATTGTCGATATATTGGATAAAGAATATGCTATACCGCCGGAAAAAAGTATTTTGAATAATATTTTTGCTGTGGATATAGACCCTGTAGCTGTAGCGATTACTCGTATGAAGGCCTTGGCAAGGCTGAAAGAACCTTCTGTTTCGGACATAGAAAAAATATGTGGAAATATTATTCGGAGAAATGCACTGATACAGGAGAATATAATGTTTTCTGATGAATGTCCGTTGAAAAACTCTGATTTTGATGGAAAGGTAAACGGAGGATTTGATGTGATTGTTTCAAATCCTCCTTATCTGGTTCTGAAACCGGACAAGAAGAAGATTTCGGGAAATAAAGCTGACCGGATTTTAATGTGGGTGTCCTGGTTCAGAACTTCGGGGGCTTATCATTATGCGCTGGAGGGAATGTTGAATCTGTATCAGCTCTCCATTGAAAAGATGATACGGATGCTTAAGCGGAATGGTTATTTGGGAGTAATATGCCCTTCCACATTATTCGCGGATTTGTCAACAACAAAATTGCGGAAATTTTTGTTGGAAAAGAACAAGGTCTGTGAAATAAAATACTTTAGAGAAAGCATCCCGCTGTTTGACAATGTAACGCAGTCGACTAATATATTTTACCTGCAGCGATACGGTATTACCGGCAGGATAAATGTGGAAGTGGACGGGAGATGTTTTGGAGTAGAAATCGGAAGTGTGCGGAAGATTTTCGGGGAAAATATGGAGATACCTCTGATGTCGGATAGGGGGTGGGAGATTCTGGAGAGGCTGTCACAGGTACGGAAGCTGAAGGAATATCCTGAAATACGGAACAGAAGGGGGGAACTGGATCTCACTTTATATAAGCGGTTTATAACACAAGAGCAGACTCCCTACCGGTTGGTACGGGGAAATATGATTGCTGACAACGATATTGAGGATATCAATCACGAATATGTGAAGGGCGAGTTTCTCGGAACTCGTTCGGCTGAATTTCTGAAATGTGATTTTGGCAGAAGGAGGCTGGTCTGTCAGCAGGTTTCCAATATGGGAATATCGCGGAGGCTGAGGTTTGTGTATTGTGAGGAAAATGATATACTGGGAAATAGTTGCAATTACATATCGGCCGAAGAAACAGTCTTGAAGAAGATGTATATTTTGCTGAACAGCAGCTTGTTGAACTGGAGATTTAAGGTGACCAGCTCTAATAATCATATAAATAACTACGAAATAGACGATTTGCCGGTAGTTGATCTGAACAGAGTGGATGAAAACTTTACTTATTCTTCGCAGGAGGAACTGGACAGGTATGTAGGCGAACTGTATGGTTTGACACCGGAAGAGATAAACTGGATAGTACGATGAAATTATATAATCATGTTGTGTTTAAGATGGGGAAACATGAGGCGGAAATAGCCCCTCACATTCCTGAAGGTGGAAACTGGCAGGATATTCCTCTGAGCATATCGGATACTCGTCTGGATAAAATAAGGGAAACCGGAGGACGGACTACTTATTACGGCAGGTTGTGCTGGGACAAGCCAAGCTATACGATCGCCACTTATTTCAATCGGGTAGGGAACGGGTGCAATCTGCACCCTTCGCAATGTCGTGTGCTTTCCAACAGGGAGGCGGCAAGGCTTCAGTCGTTTCCCGACAGTTTTATCTTTCAGGGTTCCAATGCTTCACAGTACAAGCAGATAGGAAACGCTGTGCCTCCTTTGCTGGCCAGGTTCGTCGCTTCACTGATCATGCCTCATTTAAGAGGAATGAATTTTGTGGATTTGTTTGCCGGATGCGGAGGTATGTCGGAAGGATTCATTATGAGCGGATTCCAGCTGATAGCCGCAAATGAAATAGACAAGAGCATTATGGCTACCAACCGATATAATCACTCGCAGTATGCACCGGCTGAGAATTTTATTTTGGGAGATATTACCCAGGAGGAAACCAAGGCGCGCATTATGGAAGCTTGCGGAAATACACCGGTTAATGTGGTTGTCGGTGGTCCGCCCTGTCAGGGATTTTCGTATGCGGGCTGGAGAGATCCGAACGACAAGAGAAACCAGTTGTTCAAGGATTTTGTTGAAATGGTAAACCGGCTGAGGCCGGAATTTTTCGTTATGGAGAATGTGCCAGGTATTCTGACTATGCGTAAGGGGGATGCCATTAAAGAAATTATTGAGGCTTTTACTGAAATCGGTTATCATGTAAATGTACCCATCAAGTTGAATGCCGAGGAATTTGGTGTGCCGCAGCGTAGAAAGCGGGTTTTCATCATCGGTTCACTGGAAGAGATTTCCATACCTCAGCCGTCGCCTTTGTTTTACATGCCATCTGTCAAGACACCGAATATATGGAATTTGCCCGTAGCCATTACGGTGAGAGATGCTATCGGTTCGCTGCCGGAACTGGAAAACGGGGGAGGAAGTCTGGAAATGGATTATGAGCCTGTGCAGGCATCGGCTTACGACAGGCTCATGTATGGAGAGTTGACTTTCGAAAGCAATGCGCAGGTATCTTTCCTGATTTTTCCGCTTGTTTTCATTTTCGATAGGGCTTTCGTGTATCTTCAGTTTGTCGGGTTCCAGCGGATTGAAATCCGAAAAACGGTAGTCGTACATGGAGTATTCGGGATGCAGATATGTCTGGAGAAATTCTTCCCCTCCTTTTTTGTAAATAAGGGAGAACAGTTTCAATACGTTCTGGTGGCATTTAAGCATGAGGGAACTGAGTTTCCGGGCATCTTCATCGGAAGTGATAGTATTTTTGTACTTGTCCCAGATATATTGGGAATGCCAGCTTACCACCTGATTGCCGTCTGCCTCCAGTGTCAGCAGCTTACGGACATCCGACAAGGAAAGGCGATTGTTTTTCGCACTGTTGCACGCTTTGCACATAGGAGCAATGTTCGTACTGTGGCAGAATCCGAGCGAAATCGGACCTATATGGTCGGCTGTCATTTTAGCTGTTTCTCCGCAGACCGGACATGTGCACTTTGGAGCTTTCTGGTATTCTCCCATCAGTCTGTTGGCCAGGTTATAGTTGCCGTCGGACCATTCTTCATAAGCACGCCGGTCCTGCACATAGGTTTTCATGTTGTCTGTATGTCTGCCCTTGTCGGTAAACTGCCGGCAGCACAGTCCGTCGGAATGGTAGCCGTCGAAACGGTCCGGACAATTTGACATGGCTCCCGGAGAGAGTTTGCCTGAACACTTGGCTACATGTGTATCATATATTTGCCGGATCAGGTCGGCTGTATCTGTGAAATATTTTACCTTGAATATGTGGGCTATGTTTTGCAGATCATTGGTATTCTTGCAAAACTGTTCTATTATTTCCTTTATGGTATAATCTGTCTGCTTCAGCTTGGTGCCGAGTTTCTGGTTGATTCTGGAAAGCGTTTGCTTAGTGGGGTATTCATAATATATGCTGAGCGCCTTTCCACAGATCTGGCATACATGTTTTTTTGTAGGATGTATCTCCCTGACTGCAACGGCATAGTTTCCGGATTTTACGGGAATACCCAGTTCCTCGCATTTCTTGTTCCACCATGCCAGACGTTTCTGTCCGGCGGAAGATTTCTTGGTAGCAACCCATTTAATCTGCGTGTCTTTTTTTCTTTCAAAATAAAGCCCTTCATATTCGGGAGCTGAAACAATGGCTTCTGTGTATTTTTGAAATTCGGGATGCCAGTTTCTGTCAATACCTTCTTCTTGTTTTTTATTCATTGTTTTCTAGTAGTTTAGTTAGATTAATATTTAATGCTTTTGCTATTTTTTTCTATATTGACAAGAGTTATGTTTTTTTCTGCACGCTCTATCATTCCTATATAGGTACGGTGAAGTCCGGCATATTCCGCAAGTTTTTCTTGCGAAAGGTGTTGCTCTTTTCGGTACTTCTGGACATTTCTGCCGAATATTTCTAGAATGGAATTGCTACTCATAGTATGTTTTTTTACAAAAATATGTAGGCTTAGATTGAAATTCAACATACTATAGTTAGCATTTTGGGAGTATTTTTTGTTCTTGCTGGTTTGTTGCTTATACACCGCAAGTTTTTCCTCAAGCCGGAGGTGGAGGTGATCGTGCGGGGACTGGGGG
>OGNN01000951.1_pt1 | contig 13371 bp, 6 predicted proteins | sample 1573461 | NCBI WGS metagenome assembly OGNN01 (sample SAMEA2581998, study PRJEB24529) | metagenome | biome: Human gut stool | place: China | collected 2011
TGGAACACCGCTTGAGTCAACAACTTATAAGTTGTTGACTCAAGCGGTGTTCCATAAAGTGAGAAATCAATATTAGTCTCTGCTGCCCATCTCTTACATGTATCATTAAGATACTGCATTACTTTGAGGGCAAATTCTGTTCCCTCCGGATTAGTATGAGTTACACCCTTCATGTAATAAGTACATTCGCAAAGACCTGCATAACCGAGCGAAATTGTTGAATATCCGCCATAAAGAAGCTTGTCAATTGTCTCGCCCTTCTTAAGTCTTGCAAGTGCTCCATTCTGCCAGAGAATTGGCGCAACATCTGAAGGAGTTCCCTTAAGTCTGTAATGTCTGCACATAAGTGCTCTCTTACACAGGTCAAGTCTTTCATTAAGAATACTCCAGAACTTATCCATATCCTTGCCTGATGAACATGCAACATCAACAAGATTAAGAGTTACAACACCCTGATTGAATCTTCCATAATACTTTGGCTTTCCTGTTTCTGGATCAATATATGGTGTAAGGAAGCTTCTGCATCCCATACATGGAAAACACTGACCATTGCCATTCGCATCAACCTTTAATTCCTTCATTTTCTTTTCAGATATATAATCCGGAACCATTCTCTTAGCTGTACATTTAGCGGCAAGCTGTGTAATGTTCCAATACTTTGAATCTTCTCTTATATTATCTTCCTCTAGCACATATATAAGCTTAGGAAACGCTGGTGTAATCCATACACCCTTTTCGTTCTTAACACCCTGTATTCTCTGCTTAAGAACTTCCTCTATTACAAGGGCAAGGTCTTCTCTTGTCTGTCCTTCCGGAACCTCATCAAGATACATGAAAACAGTAACAAAAGGTGCCTGTCCATTAGTTGTCATAAGAGTGATAACCTGATACTGAATCATCTGTACACCACGCTTAATTTCATCTTTTACCCGAAGTTCCGCAACCTCTCTAATCTTTTCTTCGGACGCATCTATTCCGGTTTTCTCGAACTCATCTCTTACCTGTCCTATAAACTTCTCACGGCTTACCTGGACAAATGGTGCAAGATGTGCAAGAGATATACTCTGTCCGCCATACTGTGAACTTGCAATCTGTGCAATCGCCTGAGTTGCAATATTACATGCAGTAGAAAAGCTGTGTGGCTTCTCAATCATAGTCTCGCTTATTACAGTTCCATTCTGTAACATATCTTCAAGATTGACAAGACAGCAGTTGTGCATATGCTGTGCAAAATAATCTGCGTCATGGAAATGTATAAGCCCCTGCTCATGCGCATCTACAATATCTGGAGGGAGAAGGAATCTCTTTGTAATATCCTTACTTACCTCGCCAGCCATATAATCTCTCTGAACACTGTTTACAGTAGGATTCTTGTTGGAATTCTCCTGCTTTACTTCCTCATTATTGCACTCCAGAAGGCTTAATATCTGCTTATCTGTAGAATTAGATTTACGCACAAGTGCTCTCTTATAACGATAAGTAATATACTTTCTTGCAACTGAAAATGCTCTGAAATTCATAATCTGATTCTCTACAAGATCCTGAATCTCTTCTACGCTTAAAGACCTGTTCATCTCTTTACAAATGCTCTCAACATTATTAGAGATTGTCTCAATCTGTTCCTCTGATAATCTCTCACTATGGACAACTTCCATATTAGCTTTTGATACAGCATCCATAATTTTACTGATATCAAATGTTACCTCTGAACCACTTCTTTTAATAATTTTCATACTTCAAACCCTCACAAAAAGACCATCATATCCCTGTATATACTGCTTTCAGCAATACAGGCTATTTTCCTTTACATTAAAAAAATCTGCTGGAAACGCAGTGTTTATGCTGTTTCCCAAGCAGATTTGATTATACAACATATAGTTTGACAAGTCAATTGAAAACACAATATCTTGTAATAAAAAACTATATATATTAATTCTCATCACATTCAGTTTCAGCCAGAATGTTGATAAGAGAAGCCGTTACAACAGCCATCTCAATCTCATATTCAGCCCACTGTGCAGACTCCTTACAACGGTCAATAGTAAACAATCCTTTCACATTATCTGGTGAACCTATTATGCATTGTACAGTAGAAAACACTCTCTTTTCTCTCATGTCTGTTCCAAATTCAGGTGCAAGGTCTGTCTGCCTTCCGACGAATCCCACAGCAGCATGATTCTTTCCATCCAGAAGCTTCTTAAAACCTTCTGTCTTAACATAATCAGCATTCAGTGAACCGCCAAGCTCAACACCCATATAGTATGCACGGTTCAGATTAGCTCCCCAGTAAAGATTAATGCTGTCCAGTTTAAATGTATCATACATATGATGTATAAGTTCTTTAATAGCTGCTTTGCCATCTCCTGAAAAATTCTCCATAATGCCTGAAAGAAATCTGAGTTCCTTCATTTCCCTGCCATCATTGACATTCTTATCCTTCGCATTAAGAGAATTCTCATATGAATCCTTATGGAGGTCATCCCTGAAGAATACATATCTGTCTCTTCCCTTTTCTTTCGCTACATACAGACAGTAATCTGCTTTTCTGAAAAGTTCCTCATACTCATGTCCGTTGTTAGGACTGTATGCTGCTCCTATAGAACATGTTATCATTAAATCTTCAAAATCATCAACAAATTCCCACTTAATCTGGGTTCTTATCGCACGAAGCATACCCCTTAACGCATGCTCATCATTAATACCATTGAATATAATAACAAATTCATCTCCGCCGATACGGAACATTCCATTTCCCTCAAATACACGTTTCAGGCAGTCACAGCACCTGCGGATCAGGCGGTCTCCGGCGGAATGTCCTTCACTGTCATTGATCCGTTTTAATCCTGTAATATCACAGTATACCACGCCGATGGGCTCGGTATGGTCCACCTGCTCAATGTACCTCTCCATAGCATAACGGTTCCCCAATGTCGTCAGCGGATCCGAATAGCTCATCACTTCCAGCTCCCGTACCAGATTTCTCTGCTTCAGGGACGATACGATAAAGTGTCCCATGATCTGCAGCATCTCCGACACAAATTCAAAATATCTGGTCGAAGGATTGTCTACTCCGTAGAAGCCGATTACTTTCCCATCATCATAAAGCGGAACCACCACCAGGGAATGAATATTCTGTCTTACCAGAACTTCATACATCTTCGGATCCACATCTTTCATTTCTTCCAGATTCTCTGTGACAATACTCTGATTCTCATCAAACTTCCGATACCATTCCGCGAAGATCTCCGGCGGTAGATCCTGAAGGGTATCCTTTTCCGGTAAGACTCCCTTGGCTACCCATTCGTATGTATTGTGGTCATGATCGTGGTCATCCTTTTCAAAAATATAGGCCCGTCCCGCTTCCAGATTCTTTCCGACAAATTCCAGCAGCACCTGCAGTGTCTGATCCATGCTCTCCTGCCGCTGTGCCACACGGATGGCTTCATTCAACGCAGCCTCCATATTACGGTAATCTTCGGATTTGTGCCCTCTCTCATTCAGATTGCCGCAATCTATGGCGATTTCCATACGGTATTTTCTCCCGTCTTCTTCTACCAGTGTGTCCTTGATATGAAGTTCTCTTCGCAGCAGCGGATTGTAATATTCCCATTCCTTAAAAAAACCCGGCTTTAACTGTTCATTATTACACATTCCACAGGGCAGAGAATTTCCCTGCAATATCTCATAACACTTTAACCCGATGATCTCTTCAAGACTTTGAAATCCATAGCTCTTCAGAGTCTTCTTGTTCATATATATCAATTCATGAGTCTCTGCATCTGCCACATATACATATTCACCCAGATTCTCGAAAAATTCCCATATTTTACTCATATACACCAACCTGCTTCCGTATTCTTCCCCTTATTATAACTAATCAGTATACACTTGCAAACGCTTTACGGCAAGCCTGTTCTCTCAAAAATGTCTGTAATAATCTCACATCATCCGTGATCACACCGTCCGCCCCACAGTTTACGATCCAAAGCATGGCACCGGAAGTATTGGCTGTCCACCCGTATACCGACTTTCCGCAGTAATGAATGGCATCTACCATATCCACTGTAAGATTTCTCCCCTCGATACTATAGCTGTCGGCATAGTCCAGCTCATAATCCTCTTCTTCCAGATCATGGGCAATAAAAACTGTTGAAATCCCCGGTTCCAGCTCCTTCATTTTCTGCAGGATTCCCTTGTTCATGGAGCCTATAATACACTCATCCACCATATCATAATCCTGCAGCAGAGTCAGCACGCTTTCCTCCAGTGCATCCTCCTGTCCGGTATATTTCAGTTCGATCATCAGAGTGATCCTGCCTCTGGCACAGGCAAGCATTTCTTCCAGTGTCGGGATCTGTTCTCCCCGGTATGCTGCCGAAAAACCGCTGTCCACTTCCAGGGTTTTGAGAGCATCTGCCTCCGCATCCCATACGCAGATATCCTCTCCTGTGGTCCGTTTAAAATTACTGTCATGCATAACGATCAGGGTTCCGTCCGACAACTGCTGCACATCAATCTCTGCAATAGGCGCTCCATCCCGGATGGCCTGTTCCAGGGCCGCCACCGTGTTCTCCGGAGCTACTTTTGCCCCCGCCCGATGCGCTACCACGATCACAGGAGCGTCTTTACCTGCGGCCTGTACCTGCGGCAATACACCATATGTCAGAAAATAGAGGCAGAGAAGCATAACAATCGCTGTTTTTCTGATAATTTTCATCACATTGCCCTCCCATGAAAGTTATTTGTCAATTTTATTGTAACTATTGACTATAAACTCCATACAAGGAAAATGTTAACTTTTTGTAAATATTCAGAGCCACGTAAATATAACCGGAGGAACGTCGAATGCTTGCATTCGTAAGATCCTCTGGCTATATTTATGTGGCGAAGTAACCACATGAGCAAAAGGAAAGCATCGGAGATGCGATTTTGCGAATGGGGTTCTGAATATTACGACTATTCAGAGCCATGTAGCTTCAGGCAGGGTATTCGGCAGATGCTTGCATACGCAAGAATATCTGCCTGAAGTTATAGGGCGAATTATCGTTCTGAATCGTCGGTAAGCCCGGATAAGCGTACTCACTTCCGTAACATCACTACCAGTTCATGAGCCAGCAGTGGAAATGCTGCCAGTACATTCAATAGCAGCCATTCCTGTCCGGACAGATGGGAGGTTCCGAACGCTCCGATGAGAAACGGTACTTCTGTTACCGCAAACTGCAGCGCAAATCCAATAACACAGGCCAACACCATCAGCGGATTATCCCAGGGTCTCATGGCAAATACGGACTTCTGCATATCCCGCATTCCTACTGCATGATACAGCTGGCACATTCCCAGTACTGTAAAAGCATAGGTCTGGGATCGGGCAAGTATTTTTTCCCGGGACAGTAATTCACGAAGTCCCTCCACCCAGTCAGACAGATTCCAGGACAGTTCTCCCCTGCCTGCCATGATCCCACAGGGCAATACCAGAAATGCCGCCAGACCGATACCGGTGATCAGCGCTCCATAGAGTAAGGTACAGGCCATTCCGCCCCGGGCGAACAGACTCTCCGCTGCTTTTCTTGGAGGACAGCGCATCAGGCTTTTTCCGTCATTTTTATCCACTCCCAGTGCCAACGCCGGAAGGGAATCCGTGATCAGATTGATCCACAGTATATGACTGGATTTTAGAGGGGAAGCCAGCCCCAGAGCCACTGCTACGAACATGGTCATCAGTTCCCCGAGATTGGAGGACAGTAAAAATATCACCGACTTGCGGATGTTTTCATAGACGCCTCTGCCTTCCTCGATTGCCTTTTCAATCGTTGCAAAATTATCATCCGTCAATATCATGTCCGCCGCCTGTTTAGCCACATCCACGCCGGTTCCCATGGCTACACCGATATCTGCTGCTTTCAGAGAAGGAGCATCGTTCACACCATCCCCTGTCATGGCCACAATCTCCCCATTCTGCTGCAGCCCCTTCACGATCCGTACCTTCTGGGCCGGAGTCACTCTGGCATAAACCCTGATATTCCTGATCCTCCTGGCAAAAGAAGCATCATCCAGATGATTCAGTTCTTCCCCTGTAATACACTGACTGCGATGCCCTGCAATCCCCAGCTGTCTGGCAATGGCATAGGCGGTATCCACATGATCCCCGGTGATCATTACTGTAGATACACCTGCACGGCGGAAAATCTCCACCGCTTCCTCCGCCTCCGGTCTGGCAGGATCACGCATCCCCACAATTCCCAGGAATGTCATACCTTCTGCCCCACGCCCGGGAGTGTTTCCGCTCTGTGCTGCCGCCAGTGTCCGAAGCGCCAGGGAATTCATGAGTTCTACAACCTCACTGATCCTTTTTCTCTGTCCGGCTGTCATTGGCACACTTCTTCCGTCCTGTAAAATATGGGTGCAGTGCTGTACGATCACATCCGGTGCCCCCTTCGTATAGGCAATGCTTCCCTTATGCCCTCCGTTTTTCGGGATTCTGTGATAGGTCGTCATCATCTTCCGGTCCGAATCGAAAGGCTTTTCATCATAGCGGGGGTACTGCTTCTCCAGACGTTCTCTATGCATCCCCATCTTCTCTCCGAAGTCTAAGAGCGCCAGTTCCGTTGGATCTCCGATCCGTTGCTCTCCCTGCAGGGAAGCATCGTTGCACAACAGCATTCCCCGGAGCATCTCCTGTACGCATCGGGATTCTCCCCTGCCATTGCTGCCGGCAGCATCCTCCAGCACATCATACCACCAGCATTTTTCCACCGTGAGCCGGTTCTGGGTCAGTGTGCCGGTCTTATCCGAGCAGACCACGCTGACCGCTCCCAGAGTCTCAACGGAAGGCAGTCTGCGGATGATCGTATGTACTTTGACCATTCTGGTCACTGACAATGCCAAAAGCTTTCCCATATCCCCCAGACGTTTCTGTAACGGTGTCATTTCCTCTTCCGCATCTGTGATCATGGAGGCGATCCTGCCGATCTCCGTGGCCATGCCCGTAGCTGTCACGATTCCTTCTCCGTGGCCATGGGTCACCACAGTAGACATATATACCATATTGACCCGTTCAGCCAATGGAATCTCGTGTCTGCAGTCTGCCAGAAACAGCGCATCTTTTTCCACAGGTACCGATTCTCCGGTCAGGGCGGATTCCTCTACCTGCAGATTGGAGCTTCTGGTCAGCCGTATATCCGCAGGTACCTGTGCCCCTGCCTCCAGGTCTACCAGATCGCCCGTCACCAGTTCCGCCGCCGGAATCTCCTGACGGATACCTTCCCTGATCACAATGGTCTGTGGACTGGTCAGCTTTTTCAACGCTTCCAGTGCCTTTCGGGCTTTTCCCTCCTGCAGCATGCCCACCAGGGCATTGACCACTACCACAGTGCCGATGATCACGGCATCACTGAGCTCCCCCAGAAAGACGGATACCACAGCTGCGATCAATAATATGTAGATCAGCGGGTCCTTTAACTGCTCCAGAAAAAGCTGTATTTTCGTCTTTTTTCTGGCAGCTTTCATTTCATTTCTGCCATTTTGCTGTAAACGACGAAAGGCCTCACCATCGGTAAGGCCCTTCACTGCGTCACTTTTCAGTTCATTTACGGTTTCCTGTATATTCTGTTTTTCGAACACGGCTGCCTCCAATGCTTGTTTCTATTAAGCATTGTATGTCATATCTTCAGAATTCATTACACCGAATCATCGTACATTTTGATCTCTTAACTGGAATGCTGCGGTCAGCTCGTTCATGTTGGTGGCCTGCGCAGACAATTCCTCACTGGTGGCAGAAGTTTCTTCTGCGGTCGCAGAGTTGTTCTGCACCACTGTGGATATCTGTTCAATGCCCTGTTCGATCTGCATCATGGCATCTGCCTGTGCCTTGGATTCTTCCATGGCTTTCTTGGACTCGTTGGCCAGATCCTCAATGCCTTCCACGACCTTCTGCAATGCTTCGGCTGTCTTGTCCGTGATCTGGTTGCCATGCTCAATCTCCTGCAGGGAAGTCTCAATCAATTCTCTGGTATGTACCGCAGACTGTGCACTGTCATCTGCCAGCTTACGGATCTGATCCGCAACCACTGCAAAGCCTCTTCCGGCCTCTCCTGCTCTGGCTGCCTCAATGGCTGCATTCAGGGATAACAGATTCGTCTGGGATGCGATATCCTCAATCTCACCGATAATATCGCTGATCTGCCTGGAAGTATCGTTGATACGCTGCATGGCATCTGTCAGACCCTTCATTTCCTCTCCGCTGTCCTTCGCCTGCTGCTGGTAATCCATAGCCTTCTGGTAAGAACCTCCCAGTGCCTTGGCATTCTTCTCCACGATCTCGGTTACATTCGTGATGGTAGCCTGCAGTTCCTCTACGGAACCGGCCTGGTCGGTAGCACCTTCCGCAAGTCCCTGGGCAGCATCTGCCATCTGGTTTGCCCCCAGAGATACCTGTCCCACTGCCGTCTTGATCTCATTAAGTGTCTCACTGAGCTTATGGTTCAGCTTACGGATAGATTCCAACAGTCCCTGAAAGTCTCCCACATAGGCTTCTGCACACCCTGAAGTCAGTGCGAAGTTTCCTTCCGACATTTCTCCCAACAGATAATCCGCATCGCCGATGACCTTCTGCAGATTGCCGGATAGTGCTGCGGTAGCCTCTGCCAGGATCTGTGTCTCATCCTGTGTCCGGATCACAGGTGCCGGAGTATGCAGATCGCCTTCCGCCAGCTGACGTATTCTTTCGGTACATTCCGCCACCGGTTCACCGATCGCCTGACCGATCTTTTTTGCCCTGCGCACACTGAAACATAAAGCTGCAGCACCTATTGCTACACCAATGACAATACATACAACGGTAGAACCAAGGAAATCTGTCAGTGGTGCATTTACTGCCACGCTCCATCCATTGGTTCCTTCTATTGGTGCATAAGCCTGTATTGTGATGGTTCCGCCTTTCATATAAGTGCCATATCCGGTTGCTCCGGTCATCATCTTCTGCTCTACCTTTGCAATTCCCCGCAAAGATCTGTCCGTCTGAGACAGTTCAATGTTGCTCTTCTGCTCCTGGGCAATCGCAGAATCACAGTGAGCAATGGTGATACCTGTTTCTCCCAACAGATAGCACTCGGAATTCTTACTGACAGAGACTGCCGCAGCAATATCATTTAAGAACTCCGGATCCGGCACAACGAATACCACGCCGACAATATCACCATTCTTATCTCCGTCTGCATATACGGGTGCGGAAATGATAACGCTGAGCTTACCGTCTGTCTTTGCAATCACGGGATCCGATACCACGACCTCTCCCTGCATGGATCTCTTAAAATAATCACGGTCACTATAATCGGTTCCGTCATAAGCACAGATACCGTTGGCGCCGATCAGCTTGCCTCTGACCATTCCATAAGCTTCCACACGCTGGTTGATATACTGCTGCTTCTGCTCCTGGGTAAATACCGGAGAAGACAGCTGATAGCTGCATCCGAGTTCGGATACGATCGTTGTTGTCACCCGTAGTTCCTCATTGATACGGTCTGCGGAAATCTCTGCCACCACCAGCATATCGTCTTCCAGTGTTCTCATGGTACTGGACAGATTCAGGATCACGGTAAGGATGACCAACGGAATAATCGAGAACACTACCAGCCTGCTGATTGCCTTCTGCAGACGTTCCCGGATCGTCGTCATGCCGGGTGTCTGCCCCTTTGTGCCCTTCTGTGATGCTTTTGTACTCATATGTCCTCATTTCTGCGCTGCATTTTTATTATATGCTTTATTTTCCTGTACTCTGTGAAGTGACCACTTGTCCGGCAGCGCCCGGATATCCCATGCATTTCCTTCATTTTGGGACGGTGATCTTCTGCTGAGATACTTAATTTTATATGTCGATTTTATTTTACCATGATTCAGGAAAATTTTCTATCTTTTGAAGCCCAAAAAGAGAGTTAATATTCCGTTAAGAATATCAACTCTCTCCTGTCATTTATCTCTCTATCCCCTCATGATAAGAAATACCCTGTTAATAGCCGAACTCCTGGGCAAAATACAACTTGCCATTGGTCTCATAGACCGCAATGCTGCAGGTGGTAAAATCGCCTGCCAGGATATTCGCTGCGTGTGTAGGAGAAGCCATCCAGGCATCTACTACACTCTGTGCGGAATCATAGCCCTTCGCCAGATTCTCGCCCCACATCAGTTCACTGTTCACTGTGTACCAGTCCTTACCGTTGGGTCTGGTATGGGAGAACTTGGAAGCTGCTTCCTGTGCTCTTACCATAGCGCAGGACTCCAGACCGTTGCTCCAGTTCAGTGCTGCCAGGCCGTTCTCTGCTCTCTTCGCGTTTACAATATCCAACGCATCGATAGCCATGGCACGAAGTTCATCTGCACGGGCCAGCTCAGCTTCACTCATCCCGGCTTTTCTCACAGAACCCGCCAGTGCCACTGCCTCTTCATCGAACCAGACAGTTCCGTCATCCGTGGCAGGATCACGGCTTACAGAGGATAATTCTGTACTCTTGCCGCAGCCTGCAAGGCTCAGCACCATGATGACTGTCAGAACAAGACTCATCCATCTTTTTTTCATTTGTTCTACCTCTTCTTTCCTTGATTGTTTATAGTAAATATATGTTTATTCGTTATGATTGCTTCTTCTTAATAATAAGCCATGCTCCCAGCCCTGTCAAGGAAAGGGCAAAGCCCAGATTCCATGTATTGGAATCATCGCCGGTCCTGGGTCTTCTGGAAGCTCCCAGGACTGCTCTGTCCGCCAATGGTGTAGGATCATCGGTAATGCTTACAACCCGCTGACGTCTTACACCAAGCACCTGAGGTGTTACCGGGGTTGCCGGCTCAGACGGTGTACCGGGAGTATCCGGGGTATCGGAATCATCCGAATCGTCCGGAGTATCCGGGGGTGCGGTCGGAGTAGTGGTCGGAGTAGTGGGTGTGGTATCCGGTGTGCCTGTCGGCGTAGGCTCCGGAGTAGCACTGGGAGTAGGTTCCGGGCTGGTAGTCACGGGCGGAGTAACCTCCGGCTCTCTGGACAATTCAAACTGCATTCCGAAGCCGTATCTGGTCATCTGATAGCCGTTGTTGGCCAACACACCGTTAAGGTTAGTGGTGATCTTCACTTCTCCGTCCTTTAACAGGTCGGATACCAGAGTATCTGCATAGGAACCTTCCTGTCCGTTTTTCAGCATCCGGTCATACAGACCTTCACCGTCAAAAGTATATACATTATGATATGTCGTGTAATATAAAGCATCTGCTACTGCAGAACAGCTCTCCGCTACTGTGGTATCGGCGGTTCCGTTGGTCAGGATTGCCAGTTCCTCTGCCGTAAGTTCTGAAAAGCCGTAGACCTTATTTCCTTCTTCTCTGGAAGTATTGTTGAACCAGTCTAAGTAATACTGTGCCAGGCAGCTCTGCGTAACCTCTTCCGGCTTCATTTCTTCGCTGCCATATCCTTTTTTCAAAAGAGCCTCTCCGACAATCGCATCCGTAACCTTGCCTGCGGTGATTCCGAGATCCCGTAACGGAGCATTTAAAATACGGCGGGGCAATGTACAGAACGCTCCCACTTCACCGATCTCATAACCTTCAAAACCACTGGACAGAACCGTTACTTTCTCTCCTGCCTTAGGCGCCGCCGGGATCGTACCGATCGTGGCCTTTGCAGGATCATACTGATACTCCTTATTGCTCTCATTTACCAGCTTTATGTTGTAGTACAGGGTATCTCCGGGCTCTGCCGCATTTCCTCCTGCCACGGTACCGTTCAGATAACCGATGGCATCGGACAGATTGATTCTTACCTTGTCCGGGGCATTGCTGTGGATCGTAATGGTGATCGTTGCATCATAGGTCACCCTGCCGGTGCCGCTTTCCCAATGCTGTTCCAGTTCCGGAGTTGTAGTAATGGTAATACCTTCGGAAATATAATGGAACACTGCGCCGTTCTCATTCTGTTCAAAAGTTACCGTTCCCGTGGGATATTCATAATAATCTACTGCGGATACCCCGGGAATCCTGTAATCGTATCCGTCATAATTGATCCAGGTCTCTGTGGGTGTGGTCACATACCATACCGTGGCAATGGTGACTCCGCTGAAGGACCGACCGGTGGTGAGCAACTGATTCATAAAACTTTCCGTTACATTTTCACCATACAAGACGCCGTTGTTGTCATTCACATACTGTTTTACATCCTCAAGGGTTTTTCCGCAGTTTTCTTTATAATAGGAAGTGCCTTCGCTGTCTTCACCGTAATAAACATAGTGTAACAAATCTGCGGGCTTACAGTCAGAATATTTGTTTACATCTAATGCTACGAATCCAACGCACTGCCAGCTTGCTCCGTTACTTCCGGTTAACTTTCCTTCGGCATCTACCCCTGTATTATCCACAGAAAGATATTTAAAGGTTTCAGCATCATCCAAAGTCATCTTATGACCTGCAAACAATGAAAAATCTCCGTTTGCCGGCTTGTAATTATTGGGCCATACGTTGGGGCTGGCTACCTGTCCTCCCACATATTTTGCCATGGTGCCTCCAGCAAGAATCACCGTTTTGATGGTGGGATAGGTTTTCTCTTTTACAGCAACAACGCTGTCGTTTCCGCTTGCACTTGCCATTTCAACAACATCGTTCTGCTCATTCTGCGTTGCTTCTTCCGCCTGTACCGTAAATCCGGTGTTGGAGATGCTGCCGATCATCAGTGCCGCTACCAGAGTTTTTGCCAGTTTGGTCTGTATTACGTTTTTTAACTTCATTTCTGTTTCCCCTCAAAACCAGTATTTCTGTTTTTATTACTTCTTTTTACTCTCCTAATAAGTAAGACTGCGCCAAATGGAAAAAAGGACCAGAATTTGAAAAATTTTTCAAGATTCTGATCCTTTTATACTTTTACAGCTAAGATCGGCTGTCGTTCCGTTCCTGTTTAATGTTCTTTTCGCTTAAGAACAAGCCATGCTCCCAGACTCGTCAGGGAAAAGGCAAAGCCCAGATTCCAGGCATCGGAGTCATCGCTGGTCTGCGGTCGTCTGGATGCTCCGAGGACTGCTCTGTCCGCCAAGGGAACTGTCTCATCCTCGATGGTCACCATTCTGCGGCGTCTTGCACCAAGTACCTGCGGGGTGTCCGGGATTCCACCGGCCGGTGTGCCGGGATCTGCCGGTGTACCGGGATCATCTGGTGTATCGTCCGGAGTATCGGGTTCATCCGGGGTGTCAGGTGTTGCGGTTGGTGTTGGTGTAGGTTCTTCGGTTACCACCGGTACCGTCGGTGTCGGCGTAGGCTCCTCGGTTACTACCGGTACCGTCGGTGTCGGCGTAGGCTCCTCGGTTACCACCGGTACCGTCGGTGTCGGTGTAGGCTCCTCGGTTA
>OGNN01000963.1_pt1 | contig 13207 bp, 8 predicted proteins | sample 1573461 | NCBI WGS metagenome assembly OGNN01 (sample SAMEA2581998, study PRJEB24529) | metagenome | biome: Human gut stool | place: China | collected 2011
CCGGACTGTTCCAGCGGGAGCGGCAGCAGGATGCAGTCTGCCTGCGGCAGCTGCTGCACGCCGCCCACCGTATACCCTGCCCGCGCCAGTGCACGCCCTGCCGCCGCCTGCCGGGCATCGCTGCCCACCACCGCAAACCGCTTTGTCTGCCTCATGTCGTCATCTCCCCTTTTCCGCTGTGCACCATCCTATGCAGGAAGATAAAACCGCGTGAACGGAAAGATGCTGACCGGCAGAAACAAAAAAGCTCCCCCTTTCGGGGGAGCCGATAAAGCCGCAAGGCTTTGCCTGAGCGGGTTCTTATTTCAGCGCTTCTTCCAGCACCTTCAGCAGGTGCGGGATATCCAGCGGCTTTGCGATGTGGCCGTTCATGCCCGCATTCAAGGCGTTCTGCTTATCCTCCTCAAAGGCGTTGGCGGTCATGGCAAAAATGGGGATGCCCGCCTTGCGGGGGTCGGGCAGGGCGCGAATGCGCCGGGTAGCTTCGTAGCCGTCCATCCGGGGCATCTGGATGTCCATCAGGATCAGGTCGTACTGCCCGGGCGCGGACTGCTCCATCTTTTCCACCGCTTCAACGCCGTCCTCGGCGGTGTCCACAAGGAAGCCCACTTCCTTTAAGATCTCTATGGCGATCTCCCGGTTCAGGGCATTGTCCTCCACCAGCAGCAGGCGCTTGCCGTCAAAGCTTGCCTTGGGCGGCAGGGCGGGCGTCTGGGTCGACTGCACCCGGAAGGGCTCTGCCAGTACCTTGCGCAGCTCCGAGAGGAAGAGCGGCTTTTCGCAGAAAGCGGTCACACCGGCGGCGCGCGCCTCCTCCTCGATATCCGCCCAGTCGTAGGCGGTCAGGATGATGATGGGGCAGCTGTCCCCGATGACCTTGCGGATCTGCCGCACGATCTCGATGCCGTTCATATCCGGGATGAGCCAGTCGATGATATACACGCTGAAAGCATCGCCCTGCTCCACGGCGTACTTGGTGCGGATGACCGCTTCCTTGCCGGAGATGGTCCACTCCGGGCGCATCCCGATCTTGGAAAGCATGGTGCTGACGCTCAGGCAGGTGTTGGTGTCGTCATCTGCCACCAGCGCCCGCAGCCCTTCCAGCTGGGGCAGCTGCTTGATCTCCGCCTTCTGCCCGCTGAGGGTAAAGCAGAGGTTCACGATAAACTCGCTGCCCTTGCCCGGCTCACTTTCAAGGGCGATGGTGCCGCCCATCAGGTCTACAATGTTCTTGGTGATGGAAAGGCCGAGACCCGTGCCCTGGATGCCGCTGACGGTGGAGCTTTCCTCCCGGGTGAACTCCTCAAAGATGTGCTTCTGGAACTCCTTGTTGATGCCGATGCCGTTGTCCTTGATGCGGAACTCATAATTGCCGCAGCCCTTGGGCGCGCCGGGCTTCTGAGCAATGCGGATGCTCACCATGCCGCCGGTGGGGGTGAACTTGATAGCATTGGAAAGGATGTTCAGCAGCACCTGATTCAGCCGCAGCGGGTCGGTGATGATATCCTCGTCCACCACATCCATGGTGTCGATGAACAGCGACAACCGTTTGGAACTGATGTTGGGCTGGATGATGGAGCGTATATCGTGCACGAGATCCGGCAGATGCACCGCCTTTTCCTCGATCTTCACCTTGCCGCTCTCGATACGGCTCATGTCCAGCACATCGTTGATGAGGGAGAGCAGGTGCTGGCTGGAGGTGGAGATCTTTTTCAGGTAGTCCAGCACCTGTTCTTTATTATCAACATGGGTCGCCGCCAGCGAGGTGAAGCCGATAATGGCGTTCATCGGAGTGCGGATGTCGTGGCTCATGTTGAACAAGAACTCCCGCTTGGCGCGGTTTGCCGCTGCCTCGTGCCGGACGGCAAGCTCCAGCTTGCGGTTCTGCTCTTCCAGCTGGGCGTGATACTTCTGCTCCTGCTCCCTTTTTTGCTGCTCCGCAAGCTTCATGGAGCGGCGGCGCAGCGTTTGCAGCACTGCCACACAGATCAGATAGAAGATCAGTGCCGTCAGCAGTGCGCTGCTGAAATTGCGGAACACCGATTTTTCGTCGATATAGAGATACAGATCAAAATTCTGTCCGTTGCTGTACATCCCGAAATAGCAGCCGGAATTTGCCCAGTCGCGGGTGTGGGTCAGAATGTCGGGCGCACCGGCCTTGCGGATGCCCTGCACCAGCGGGCTGTTCGTGGTGTACAGTCCGATGAGCTCTGGGTCGTTTGCAGCGATCACCTTGTTATCCTGCACGATAAAGATGGTGCCGCTGATGTCCTGTGGGTAGCCGTCCAGCACGCTCTGGATGGACAGGGCTGTGCCCTCCACAAACTCCGGCGGGGTCACCCGGTACGCCAGCAGCACAGCGTCCCCTGCTGCGGCGCGGCGGGTGGCAACATCCACCGCTGTACCATCCTGTAACAGAATGCGCTTGAGATAGGTCTTTTGCGGGTTTTGCAGCACGTTCATCGCGGCTTGCTCTCGCAGCGATTCCGCAAACTGCGCATAATCGATATTACCATCCGTATATTCGCACAGTGATTCTCCATTTTCGTCCAGTACGGCAATGCCGGTAAGCCAGAGGGATTCCGTTTCTTTCCGGAGGGCTTCGGGGTCGTAAATATCCAAAGCGTCATTTTCGGCCAGCTGCCGCACCGAGACCGCCATCCGGCGCAGCGACTTTGCGGTGATGGTATCGTTATATTTTTCGTAGCTGGTGGACTGCACCTTTACAAAGTTGATGGTGCGGTCAAAGTATTCCTCGGTAGCGCGCATGGATTCCCGCCCGGAGAAGAGGGTCACTGCCAGCAAAAGCAGCACGCCCATCAGCAGATAGAGCGCCGCCATCCGCATATTGGGAGTGAACGTTTTCTTTTTACGGTTCAAGGGCGTCCACCTCCAGATATTTTTCCGGGTCCGGCAGATATTTGCCTACGATCTGCTTCAGAATGCCGTCGGCGCGCATGGCGGCAAAGGTCTCGGTCAGCTTTTCGTCCAGCCCGCGGGTGTCGTTCAGCGCAAAGGCCACGCCGATGCCGGTGACCAGCAGCGGCTCCTCCAGAATCTGCCCCACTTTTTTACGCGGGTTCAGCGAACCATACGGGTTCTGGAACACAATCTGGATTTTTTGCCGCCGCAGCTTCTGCGCCTGCGGGTCGTGCTTAAGCAGATCCTGCCCCTGATAATAGAGCTCGCCGCCGGTGGGGATCTCAATCATCGTCAGCAGACGACCGAGGGTCGATTTGCCGCAGCCCGACTCCCCCACCACCGCCAGCGTTTTACCGCGCTCAAGGGTAAAGGAGACGCCGTCCAGCGCCTTCACCAGCCGTTCCGGGGCGAATAACCCCTTCTTCACCGGATAGTGTTTTTTCAGATCAATGGCCTGCAACAGCGGTTGTGGCGTGGCGGCCTTTTGCGTACTCATAATCCAGGCCTCCCGGCATCATCGAGTGGGTAGTGACATTTAGACTGGCGGCCGCCGGTCAGATCCGCGAGCGCCGGCTCTTCGCTACGGCATTTATCCGTGGCATAGGGGCAGCGCGGATTAAGCAGGCAGCCGTTGGGACGGTCATATTTCCCCGGCACCACGCCCGGCAGCGAGGCCAGACGCGCTTTATCCTGGGCGAATTCCGGCAGCGCGCGCAGCAGCGCCTGGGTATAAGGATGGCGCGGCGCGCGGAAGATATCTTTCGCGTCACCGGTCTCCACCACCTGACCCGCGTACATAACGATAATTTTATGCGCGGCTTCCGCCACCAGCGCCAGGTCGTGGGTGATCAGCACCAGCGCCATATTCTCCTGCTGCTGCAGATCCAGCAGTAGCTCAATGATTTGTGCCTGAATGGTCACGTCCAGCGCGGTGGTCGGTTCATCGGCAATCAGTAGTTTTGGCCGACAGGCAATCGCCATCGCGATCATCACGCGCTGGCTCATGCCGCCGGAAAGCTGATGCGGATAGACGTCCAGCCGCGAGGCCGGATCGGGAATGCCCACCAGGTTCAGCAGGTCGATGGCCCGCTGGCGGCGGGTTTGCTTATTACCACCCTGATGGACCTTAATCGCTTCCATAATCTGGAAACCCACGGTGTAGCACGGGTTAAGGCTGGTCATCGGGTCCTGGAAGATCATCGCCACTTCCGCCCCCACCAGCTGGCGCCGCTCTTTTTCAGAGATGCGCTGCAGATCGCGGCCGTTAAATTCCAGTTTGTCCGCCATCACCCGGCCGGGATAGTCAATCAGCCCCATAATCGCCAGCGAGCTGACAGATTTACCGGAGCCGGACTCTCCGACGATACCGACCACTTCACCCTGCTTCACGCTATAGCTGATGCGGTCTACGGCGCGGAACGGCGCGCTTTCGTCGCCGAAATGCACCGATAATTTATCTACATTTAATAACGCCATCTCGAACCTCTTACTGCTTCAGTTTGGGATCGAGCGCGTCACGCAGACCGTCACCCATCAGGTTAAATGCCAGCACCGTCAGCAGGATCGCCACGCCCGGGAAGGTGACTACCCACCAGGCGCTCTGCGCGAACTGCAACACGTCGGAGAGCATGGTGCCCCACTCAGGCGTTGGCGGCTGTGCCCCCATGCCGAGGAAACCAAGAGCAGCCATATCGAGAATGGCGTTAGAGAAACCGAGCGACGCCTGAACAATCAGCGGCGCAAGGCAGTTCGGGAAGATGTTAATAAACATCTGACGCATCGCCCCGGCACCCGCCACGCGAGACGCGGTGACGTAATCGCGGTTAACTTCCACCAGCACGGCGGCGCGGGTTAAGCGCACATAGTGCTGCAAGGCAACGAAGGTCAGTGCCAGCGCGGCGTTACCAATCGACGGGCCGAAAATTGCCACCAGCACCAGCGCCAGCAGCAGACTTGGCAGCGCCAGCATGATATCGACCACGCGCATAATGATGTTATCGACCAGGCCGCCAAAGTAACCGGCGATCAGGCCGAGAATAACGCCCATAATCAGCGATAACACAACTACCAGACAGCCAACCAGCAGCGACAGGCGCGCACCGTACATCAGGCGCGACAGCACATCACGGCCTACGTCATCGGTGCCCAGCAAGTGCGCCATGCTGCCGCCTTCCTGCCAGGCTGGCGGGGCGAGCAGTGCATCGCGGAACTGTTCCGCCGGGTTATAGGGTGCAATCCAGTTGGCAAAGATCGCGATGAACAGCACGATGACGACGTAAACCAGCCCGACGACCGCGCCTTTGTTGCGTTTGAAATAGTGCCAGAACTCCTGCAGCGGAGTCATGGGTACCGGCGCAGCGATAACTTTATTTTCAGTAACTTGTGACATGATGGCCCCTTACTTCTTATGCCGGATACGCGGGTTCACCACGCCGTACAGCAGGTCGACCAGCAGGTTGACGAGGATAATCATCGTCGCCACCAGCAGCACCCCGCCCTGCACCACCGGATAATCGCGACGCTGCAGCGCGTCGATCAGCCAGCGACCTAAACCAGGCCATGAGAAAATGGTTTCCGTCAGGATGGCGCCCGCCAGCAGGGTGCCCACCTGCAGACCAATCACCGTGACCACCGGCAGCATCGCGTTACGCAGCGCGTGGATCACGATCACCCGCATCCGGGTCAGGCCTTTGGCGCGCGCGGTACGGATATAGTCTTCGCCAAGCACTTCCAGCATCGACGAACGGGTCATACGCACGATCACCGCCAGCGGGATGGTGCCCAGCACGATAGCGGGCAGGATCATATGCATTAAGGCGTCAATAAAGTCGCCCTGCTCGCCCCAGATGGCGGTGTCGATCAGCATAAAGCCGGTCAGCGGCAGGGTATCGTCAAGGAACACCGTATCGCTGATGCGCCCGGAGACCGGCGTCAGGTTCAGCTGTACCGAAACCAGCATAATCAGCATCATGCCCCACCAGAAGATAGGCATTGAGTAGCCGGTCAGCGCCAGGCCCACCGCGGTGTGGTCAAAGATGGAGCCGCGTTTTACCGCAGCCAGCACGCCCACCGGAATGCCGACGGCGACGGCGAAGATCATCGCGCAGACGCCCAGCTCAAGGGTGGCTTTAAAGCGCGGGACAAACTCCTGCCACACGGGAATGCGGCTTTTCAGCGAGATGCCTAAATCGCCGTGCAGCACGCCCCAGATATAGTGGGCATATTGCTGCCACAGCGGCTTATCAAGGCCCATTTCGGCCAGCAGCTGCGCGTGACGTTCGGGGGAAATACCACGTTCGCCCGCCATAATCATCACCGGATCGCCGGGGATCATATGGACGAAGGCAAAGGTGAGAAGGGTGATACCGATAAATGTCGGGATGACAAGTCCCAGACGTCGGAGAATAAACTGCAACATAACCCGGATTCTCTCTAGTGACGCCCCGCCTGGCGACAGGGCGTCTGTATTGCTCACAAAAGCATTCCCCGGAATAGCGGGAATACGCCCCCCGCCTCTCCCACGCGGGGAGAGGGGGTCAGGCATCGTGCTTATTATTCGACAGAGACGTTATCGAAGTGGTGTTTGCCCAGCGGGTCCACCACATAGCCTTTGACTTCTTTACGCACCGGCTCATAGACGGTGGAGTGAGCAATGATCAGCGCCGGAGCCTGGTCATGCATCACTACCTGAGCCTGTTTGTACAGTTCAATACGCTTGTTGTGGTCGTCGGTAGCGCGGGCCGGCTGAATAAGATCTTCAAACGGCTTATAGCACCAGCGCGAGTAGTTGGAGCCGTCTTTCGCCGCGGCGCAGCTGAACAGGGTGGCGAAGAAGTTATCCGGATCCCCGTTATCGCCAGTCCAGCCCATCATTACCGTCTGGTGCTCGCCATCTTTCGCACGCTTGAGGTACTCACCCCATTCGTAGGTGACAATTTTGGCCTGCACGCCGACTTTCGCCCAGTCTGCCTGAATCATCTCCGCCATGCGGCGGGCGTTCGGGTTGTACGGACGCTGTACCGGCATCGCCCACAGATCGATGGTGAAGCCTTTTTCCAGGCCCGCTTCTTTCAGCAGCTGCTTCGCCTTCTCCGGATCGTAGGTGTAGTCCTTAACGTCGTCGTTATAGCCCCACATGGTCGGCGGGATCAGGTTCTTCGCCGCCTGGCCTGCGCCCTGGTAAACCGCTTTGATGATCGCTTCTTTGTTGACCGCGTAGGTCAGCGCCTGACGTACTTTGACGTCGTCCAGCGGTTTCTTCTCGGTGTTAAAGGAGAGATAACCAACGTTCAGACCCGGCTGTTCCAGCAGGGTAATGTTCTTATCTTCCTTCATGCGCGCGATGTCCGCCGGGTTCGGGTACGGCATCACCTGGCACTCGTTTTTCTGCAGCTTGGCATAGCGCACGGAAGCGTCCGGGGTGATGGAGAAGACCAGACGATCGATCTTCGGCTTGGTACCCCAGTAGCCCGGGAAGGCTTTATACAGAATGCGGGAATCTTTCTGGTATTGCAGCAGCTGGAATGGGCCGGTACCGATAGGATTGAGATCCACTTTTTCCGGCGTGCCGGCTTTCAGCATGTTGTCAGCATACTCTTTCGAAAGAATGGAGGCGAAGTCCATGGCCAGATCAGCGAGGAACGGCGCTTCCGGACGGGTCAGGACGAACTGGACGGTATTATCGTCCACTTTCTTCACTTCGCTAATCAGGTCCGGTAAGCCCATCCCTTCAAAGTATTCATAGCTGCCGCCTGAAACTTTATGGTACGGGTTATTAGTATTCTTCTGGCGATCGAAGGAGAACACCACGTCATCGGCGTTCAGGTCACGGGTTGGTTTAAAGTCTTTATTATCCTGCCACTTCACACCCTGACGGAGGTGGAAAGTATAGGTTTTGCCATCCGCACTGACTTCCCATTTCTCAGCAAGTCCTGGAATAACTTCCGTCGTACCGGTTTTAAATTCGACCAGGCGGTTATAGATCGGTACGGAGCTGGCATCATAGGTGGTGCCAGAGGTGAAGAGCTGTGGGTTAAATCCTTCCGGCGAGCCTTCAGAACAATAAACCAGGGTTTTCGCTTGCACGCTGGCGGCGACGGTCATGGCGACCAGGCTCAGACCAAGCTTCAGCATCCCTGATTTCTTCAAGGAAATACTCATTATTCTGCTCCAAAATTGTGATGTTGTTTGCATATATCCGCCGGACCTTTATTTATTTTTTACCCGGTCCGGTCGGTGGTGCCCGAAGGCGTAGAGAGAGATGGGGATTCCTTTCGCAAAAACGACTGAGTTGCAGTACGGATTCTCCATGAAATGCCCCTCATGCCCTACAATCTGTCAACAGAATGGGGAAACGTCAATACAGCCAGCCGGGTTTTACATCCAGCGTGAGAAACGGCAGGCAAAGATTAAAAAAACTTCAGGACGCTATTTTCAGCAGAGAAATTTATGCTACTGGCAATTCAGCAGAATAAAGACCTTATTAATTTGCAACACCCAGTGGGAAACAATGCCAGCAAATGAGAAAAATTTCTTGCTGTGTGACCAATATGTGAGCGATTAATAGCGTGAACGTTAAAACGCACAGCGGAAAATGCTGCATTCAGCCATAAGCTTCGCGAAAAAAGATCTGTTCATCGATAAAAAAATGCAATGGAAGATGTCACAAAATAGCGAATAGCCGGCTGAAAACCTGAGTAAAGACGTTTATTGTGATTTTGGTGGTATTTTTGGCCAGTTGTGCACTGATGATGCCCGGCGGCGCTGCGCTTGCGCGGGCCTACGAAACGCGAGTCGAACCTCCTGCCCCGGAGGTTCTCATCCTCACAGGCCCCAGATGCAAAAAAGCCTGCTCATTGAGCAGGCTTTTCGAATTTGGTCGGTGATAGAGGATTCGAACCTCCGACCCCTTCGTCCCGAACGAAGTGCGCTACCAGGCTGCGCCAATCACCGAATGCGGGGCGCATCTTACTGCTGGGATGCCTACCCGTCAATGCCTTATTTTCAAAAAATCGCTCAACCGGCGAGAAACTCAGCAGCCTGAGCAGCGAATCGCCGGTTGCTCAACGTTTTTAGCGGCAGTTCACCTCAAACGTTTTGCGATATTCGGATACCTTACATGTCACCGGCTCGCCGAGATAGGTCGCGCCCGCCGGGGTGAATGTAAACTCTCCCAGTAGCATCGTCAGCTCCCCCAGCTCCGGGCAGGATTGCTGATGACGCATAATATCCGGGCGGGTATCGTTATTCACCGCCCGGGCGATGTCGCTGTATGCCAGCTTGTCGGCAAAGGCATTAGCACAAAACTGCAGTTCGCTTTGCGCCATATGCGCGGCCTGCCCCTTCAGCTCGGCATGCTGTGCCAGCAGCAGCTGGCGAACCTCGCCGGCCCGGCTGTAGCCAATCGCCGTATAGCCGGCCTTATTGCTGAGGTTGACGCTGGCGCCAGCCGCAAGCAGCGCCAGGACATTGGCTTTATTATTCATTTTGACCGCCAGCATCAGCGGGCTGAGATCGTTGGCGGAAAGCTGGTCCACCTTTGCGCCGCGCTGCACCAGCGCCGCGATCACCGCGGGCGCCCCCTGACCCGCCGCCACCTGCAGCGCCGTGAGTCCTTCACGGTTCGGCTTATCCACTTCCACCCCGGAGGCCGACAGCGCCAGCACCAGATCGGGATCATCCCCCGCCGCCGCCAGCATCAGCGGTGTGGTGCCGGATTTATCCGCCAGGCTGGTGTCCGCCCCGGCGTTGGCCAACGTCGTGATGGTTTCCGCCGATCGTGCGTGATCGACAGCGAGGAAAAAGGCCGATTCCCCGGACGCGTTGACGGCCTTCACGTCCGCGCCGTGCTTGAGGAGCAGCGCCACTATCTCGTCGACGTTCTTCTTAAACGCGCCGGGCGCCAGTTGTAACGCCATGTCTTCGGTCATCAGCGCGCGATTGCCCGTCGCCAGCGATTTCGCCGCCGTTGCGCCAACTATCTTGTCCAGCGTACTCTCCTCTTCGACAGGCGCATCGGGCTTTTTCATCGCCAGAATATGCTGATAGTCGTTTCTGACGTCCCCGCCGTCGGAGATGGCAGACATCAATGCCGTACTCTTGTCGATGGAGGTCTGATTCACCGACGCTCCCGCCTGGAGAAGATCGCCGATAATCGCGGTATCGCTGCCACGCGCCGCCGCCAGCATTAGCGCCGTGACGCCCTGGCGCGTCTGGAGGTTCGGCTTCGCCCGACGCTTAAGCAGCAATTCCACCACATCGCGACGATTTTCCGCAGCAGCGACCATCAGGCCGCTTAAGCCGGTTTTATCCTGACCATCCACATCAATGCCGTTATCCAGCATGGCTGCGATCGTCGCTGGCGCATCGTATTTACAGGCCAGCAGGAACTGGCTGGTCTCTTCCTCAGACTGGCAGCCCGCGAGCATCATCAGGCACAGTAGGACCAACCCCTTTATCACCTTCATCCTTTCTCTCCATGAAAAGTTCATGCACAGGGGAAGCGAGGAAACAGGGGTAATCAAAGAAGAAAAGGTCACCTGCCAGACACGTCCACTGTGCGAAAAAAATCCCTCGCGCGGCGTCAGCCGGCGAGGGATTAGCTTATCCTGGGCTCAGGAAAGGAAAACAGACCCGAGAATCTGAAAACTATCGGGCCTTACTTTTTCCACCGGCACCAGTTGTTGTTCTCATTGATCCCGCCATCCGGCGAGGTATAGCCGAGGCAGCCCATAATGGTGTCGTACAGCTCGACGTGACGGCGCGGCACCTTCATCGCAGCCTGCTGCTGCAGATGGGCAAACGCGGCGGCGTGACCGGGATTTTCCAGGTACTTATCCGACATCCACACCATCATCGGCACGCGGAACTGCTCCGGCGGCGCCATCTTGCGCGGCGTACCGTGCAGGTGTTCACGCTCGTTAATTGACTCCCCGTGGTCGGCGGCATAGAACACAATCGCTTTCTTATCCCGCAGCTGGTCGAGGACGCTGACGATAAAGTGATCGACATAGGTCACGCTATTGTCGTAGGAATTGATCAGTTCCGCTTTCGAGCACTTGTTGTCGACGCCGACGCACTCCGGTTTCCACTGGGCGAAGCTGCGCGGGTAGCGTTGGGTGTAGTTAAAGTGGGAGCCTTTGGTGTGGAGAATGATCAGATGCTTACCGGAGGCGTTGCCCTGCGCCATACCGCGCTTCATCTCATCCACCAGCAGCATATCGTCAACGCTCTTACCGCGGTTGCGCGGCTCGGCGCCAATCTGCTCGCGGTAGGCGATATTGTTGGCCATCGTGTTGCTGTAGAACCACATCTCGCTCTGCATGGCGTACAGATTGCCGCTGAAGCCCAGCTGATGCAGCACGGCAAAGACATTCTGCTCTTTGAGCGTCCGCTGTGGGTTATCTTCCGCCCCGCCCTCGCGCACAAACATGCAGCGTAACGACAGTTTGGTAGCGGTATCGCACGAGTAACCGCGGAAGGCGACGAGATTCTTCTCTTTCTCCAGCTCTGGCGTGGTATTGCGGCTATAGCCGAGGATGCCCATATGGTCCCAGCGGGTCGTTTCGCCAATGATAAACACCACGTAGGTATCATCCAGACCTTCCGGCGCGACGTAGGTGAACTTCTTCGCCGGGTTAATCAGCGATTTGTTGTCTGAGGATTCATCCACCTGCGCCCAGGCGTACAGACCCAGCGCCGACAACCAGTTCGACGGCAGGTAAGAGTTGGCGATCACCCCGCCATAGCTCGGCATATCCACTTCCGAATGGCGCTCCACATCATGCTGGCGCAGCTCTAGCAGGCGGATGGGGCCCCAGACAATTAGTCCGGCCAGCACCACGATCAGCACGTTTTTAACCCGCTGGCCCGGGGTGCGCAGCTGGCGCAGCAGCGTATGGCGGCAGCGGTTGCTCCAGATGAACAGCAACGGCGGCGCGCTCACCGCCACCAGCCAGAGGATCAGGTGCCAGCCGATGACCTCTTTCGACAGGTCGATATCGGTGGTCATCACCGAAGCGATGATCCCGTAGCCAATCACCACATTGAGGAACGTCATGTAGTAACTCGCCGCGGCGGAAAACAGGACAATCAGCGTCGCCAGAATGCGCCAGATACGGCGGCCGAACAGCGACAGAAGACGTAACAGGAAGAAGGTGACAAATACCGTGGCAACCAGTTCAACAACACCGGAAAGCCCTTTCCAGAAAGTGAACTCTTGAGCATAACCATCGAAACGCCGGAAAAAAACGGCGACGTTCATAAACCAGCCGATGTACAGCGCCAGCCAAAAACTAAGCTTCTGCTGCGTCATCGTTCTAATATATTTCATGCAAGCAAACCTGGAAAAAGAAGAATAAAACACCGCCTGACGCTGTGGCACGAGTCAGTAGGCTAATAGGGTGCGTTAGGGTTGGTTATCAGAAACCTCTACAAACCGCGATAAGTAGACCACAGGGAACGAGAAAAGTATCAGGAGGGAATGTGATCCAGCCAAACATTTACAAAACATTTGGCTGGATTGGCACTATTTGCTTAGGGAAATAACCAGGGGCACGTTTCACGCTGCAGGTTTCAGGCGTGCGCCTCGTTATATACCGTGCTTTTCGGCTGACGAATGGTGGTGGATAACGCCAGCGAGAGGATCAGCAGGGCGAAGATCACGCAGAAGGTCACGTAGAAACCGCCGAACAGCGAAGCGATGAGAGAGCCGCAGATGCTGCCGATACCGAAGCCCAGATAAATCACGCCATAGTTTTTCGCCAGATTGTTCAGACCAAAGAACTCACTCACCAGCGACGGGAAGACGGTAATGGTGCCGCCGAAGTTAAAGGCGACGCAGGCGATGGCGGCGAAGAAGGTCAAGGCATTCAGCGGGGCGAACAGCAGCGCGGCCATCCCCACCAGCGACACGACCTGACCGATGGTAATCACGCGAATGCGGGAGATTTTATCAGACAGGATACCTAACACCAGGCGACCGCTGAGGTTCGCAATCGAGATAACCGTTACCGCGTTGGCCGCCGTGGCGACATCCAGGTGGACCATTCCCTGGGCAATATCTTTCGCTACGCCAATTACGTACAGACCGCTCATGCAGGCCGTCAGGAACATCACCGCCAGCATCCAGTACTGCGGTTTACGCATCGATTCGGCGAGGGTGAAGTCGTTTTCCACGACGCCGTTGGCCGCGGTGGCTGCCGGGTGATTTGGCGCATCTTTCATCAGGGTCGCGCCAAAGACGATCATCACCAGCACGATAGCGCCCCAGATAACGAAGGTTTTT
>OGNN01000967.1_pt1 | contig 13156 bp, 15 predicted proteins | sample 1573461 | NCBI WGS metagenome assembly OGNN01 (sample SAMEA2581998, study PRJEB24529) | metagenome | biome: Human gut stool | place: China | collected 2011
GCTGCCCTGCTCGGCCACGATGCCACCCGACAGCACCACCACCTGATCCGCACCAGCTACGGTGCGCATCCGGTGGGCGATGATGAGGACGGTTTTATTTTTTTATCAGCCGGGATATTCAAGACTCCTTTTTTATTGAGTGTGACTTCTCTCATAAACCGCAGCCGCGATGCACCAGATCACGATGGCGGTATTGGTACTGCTCTGGCTCATTACGGACATCCATGTGGCCACCGGCACCTGCATGGCCTGTGCAATATCAGGAACAGTAACCAGCAGAAGATTCCATGTGACCGGGTGAAAAGCCAGCATCCACCGGGAATACCGTGTCTTGCCCGCAAGCAGCATCACGAAATGGATGCCGAAAGCCAGTATCATCGGAACGTACATCGGCGCAATGGCGAGGAGCATGCCGTCTTGATAGGCGGTGACCGCCGCGATGGCAGCTTCTTCTCCGATGCGCAGGCCCAGATAGGTGGTGAACCACGCCATGGTAGCCACCCAGGTGTGGATAGTCAGCGCCACCGCAACGGTGAAAATTCCACACAGATACTGAATGATCTTTGTTTTTCTGTACTTTGTATCCATGTCCGCATTCAGCGCTTTTACTACGAAGTAATAGAGAAAGCCGCCGACCGCTCCCAGCCCAACGGTAAGCACAGGCTTCCACAGCCCGTAGGAGCCGGACAGATAATAGGCTCTGTTGAAAAGACCGGTGTCGGTTTGCTGAAGCGGAATACAGCCCAGCAGCCAGTCCCCGGCGGCCATCAGAACTGCCCCGATCGCACCGAGATATACCATCGAATCAGCTTTTTCGGTTTCTCCGTCTTCATCTTTTTTGCCTCCGATTGCAGTTCATGATTCTGCTTTTCATTTGGGCAATTTCCAACTTCTTAGAAAATCAAATGGACAATACCGCCGACAATTGCCGCTCCCGCAACCCAGATCAGCGCCAGTATGCTTCGCTTTTTCAGCACCTGCCTCCAGGTCTGCACGAACGACGCATCTTCAAGCCCTGGCAGCACCCAAAACTGGCTGTGCCCGACCCATAGCTTGTCGATTACAACGCCGTCATAGATATTCATGACCTCAAGAAACAGCAGCGCCTGCCAATAGGCCTCACCAAAGGAGGAAGCCTCGTTCCACAAACCGATGATCAGCACAAGAGCAGCAAGCATCACGATAAAGAACGGTATCATAAAGCATTTTCGTTTCCGGTTCATCGTATTGCGGTCGATCAGTCCCAGTTCGATGGCGCGATCCTGCACCTCCTTGGGATAAAAGTACAGTCCATTGACAGCACCGCCGATCACAGCGATTTTTACCATTGCGGTAAACAGCAGACAATAAAGCAGCAGTTGCAGTACGATCATTGTTTTTCTCCTCTCAGTCTGCGTGCGAATCGGGCATATGCTCCCATTTCCTTCGTCTTCCATCGTGGTTCATACAAAACAAGAAAGTATGCCAGAAATACCATGTACCGAATCGTTTGATTTCCATTTCAATATGCCGCCCACTATTATCTGACCTTCATGCAGAAATCGCAGCGGTCATTTCCACGCCCCAGCGTCATGCTTCTCTCCCAGATCAGCTTCGGATGCAGCCCGGTATAGCTGATGTCATCACTGTCGCAAAAGCAGCGGCACAGCTCCGGGCAGCCGTATTCTGTGCAGGTGTCGTGATAGGGACACTTCATCATATCCACACGCCAGACGCCGTTGCCGGTCTGCAGTTCTTTTGGGGCAAAGCCCGCCGCCGGGCCGAAAATGCTCCGGGTGGATTTGACGAAAACGCCGGGAACAAGGCGGTAAAGCCCCGGTATGTGCAGCAGGGCGGCAAGCTGTTTGTGGCTCGTTCTCGCCAAGTGCTCCACATAGCCGTGAACGGTTTGCAGTGCCTCCTCTTTCGACATGACCCGCTGCAAGATCTCGTAGGCCGAAATGCCCGGCAATATCTGCCGCTTGAGGTGGTATTGCTTTTCCTTGCTTGCATCTGCATTTTCAGCCAGCAGCGCACTCAGGCGCATATCGAAAGCGGTGTTCAGTTCCTTTGCCTGCGTGGGAAAGCGCAGTGCCGCAGTCTCCCGGAAATCACGGGAAAGATAGGTTTCCTTCCTCTTCATCGTCCGTTACCCTTTCTTTTTGTACCCGCAGTCGCAGTAGGGTCCGCCGGAGGCAAGGGTGTACTGCCGCACAAAATTTGTCACACCGCCCGCTTCGCTCATGGTGTAGTCCAGACGGCACAGGGCGGGGGTCAGGTCGTACAGACCCAGCTCCTTCATCAGCACACAGATGCCGCATTTTGTAAAGCGTCCCTCGTAGCCGCTGCCATCCGGGTATTCGTAAAACTCCATGTTCCACGAATAGGGGTTGTGGTCGGCGGCTTTCAGAGCGGCGGTGGCTTTCATGGCGGCTATATCCTTTGCGGTAAACTTGCTTTTTCCGCTCTTGCGGCAGAACCACTTCATCAGCGGCGTCATCTGAGCGTTCTCATAGTATACCGTCAGCGCCTCTGTATCCGGCCGCTGCGGCATACAGAGAACGAACGCCCCCAGCATGGCGCAGCCAATGATGTTCAATTGGAAGCGGTCGGCCTTTTCAAACTCCGGCAATTTGGCGATGATTTCTTTGTATTTCGGCTTGGCGGTTTTGGTGATCTGCTTTGCGGTGGCTGCATCATAGCCCAGTACCGCCGTCAGCTGCGTCTGAAACGATTTCGCAAACACGGCCCACATCGCCATAGGGATTCCCATCCAACGCATTTTACTTTTCCCCTTTCCATTCTGCCAGCACCCGGCACATCCGTTTCTCGATGTCTTTCCGGGTCTCCCGGCATTCCTTCGGATATTTCCGGGCCGCATGGAAGGCCCATTTCACAAATAGACCGGAGCCAACCGGCAGCATGATTTTCAGCATCCCCTCCGGGAAAACGAAGTGGGTGCCGTGGGCATAAACCATCGTCTCGATCTCGCATTCATGCGGTTTTTCGGCAAGGCGATTTTCCATCCGGCGGATATACTTTGCGGTGTCCCACAGCGCATCGTCCTCCGCGCCGATCAGCAGCAGCTTTCCCCGGATGTTTTCAACGGGAATGTATTCTTCCGGCTCGATCGGATGAGCTGTCTCGGAATCGTCAAACAGCTTGCGGGAGTTTACCATATCGCCGGCGCGTTTGCTCTCGGCGGCGATGCAATGCCAATAGTCGGGATGCTGATAGCAAAACGGCATATAGGGCAGCGGTTTGCCCTGGTAGGAGAACAGGGATTCCCCCTCGACCGGCCACTCCTTGCAGCCGTCCCTTTTGCCCTGCAGAAAGCCCTGCCACACAAAGTCGCTGGGTGTCATGGCAATGGTCAGGGTGATATCCGGGAACATGGCAGCCGCTGTCAGCGCAAGCGTTCCGGTGGTCGATGCACCGGCAATGCCGATCTTTCTGTTACCGTTAGCTTTCAGCCATGAAATTGCCGTCTCCACACGCTCAAGCGGGTAATTATGATGTCCGTAATCTTTTTTCGCGGGCGACATTGTGAGCACGTTTACACCGCACCCGCAAAGCCATTTCACTGCCGAGCGCGCAAGCCGATCCTCCGGATCATCCCCGACCATCGTGATGACCACACAGTCTGAACCGCCGGCACACGCCCAATACGCACCGTAAAAGCCATTGAGTTCCACATCAAAGTGCAGGTGTTTCATGCTCTGCCTCCAAATCCGATCTTCACGATCTGCATTTTCATCCCGCCATCCCCGATCCTTGCGAGGAACCGGAAAAAGCCGCTGACGGACGGATCTTTCAAATCGTTGTAGCCCAGCATATAGCCCCGGCTGGACACCTGCAGGCGGCTGTCCCATGGGGAAAGCTCACTTTTGGCATCCGAAACCGCGAAATATGCCCCCACATCCTTGATCTTTGCAGTCTTGAGCCATGTTTTTGCGATCATCTTCACCGCCGTGCGGTTGGCGGCATCAAAGACCAGCACCCCGCCGGGAAAAGCGTCCGCCATCCCCCGTACCAGTTCCCGGACCTGCTGGGTCAGGAAGTAATAGAACACCCCGGAGGCAAAGAACACCGCCCCGCCGGAGGCATCGATCTTGTCAAACCATGCGGGGTCTTTCAGGTCGCAGGGGATGTTTTGCTCCCGCTCCCCGGCGGGCAGCAGCTGCTGCCGCAAGGCAATCACATCCGGGAAATCCAGATTGTAGATCTTGCAGCTGCCGTTGTCGCAGGCTCTGCCGGTGTTATCCAGCCCACAGCCCAGATTGACCACCGCTGCGCAGGGATGCGTTTTCAGGTATTCCCGCACCTCGTAGGTAAGGTCGTTCTGCCGCATGGCGACCTCCAGCGCACCGAACCGCTGCATCAGGCTGCGGGAGCTTTTCTCCGCCTCTGAAAAATCGTAGTTGATCTGGTCGAGCAGACGAACCGCTGTTTCATCCCGGTAAAGGTTCGGGTACAGCTCCGTACACAGCTTCCGGGAATACAGCGGGAGGATCAGCGTCTCCTGCACGGTGTTTTTCTCGATTTTGTATTTCATAGGTTCCTCCCTCAGCGAGTAAAAACAGTCATCATTGCCGCCAGCACTGCCGCTATGACTGCCATGCCTACCGTACCAAAAAGCCATTTTTTCTGCTTGTCTTTTGCGGTAATGTACGGCTTCAGATCCTCTGTTCCGGGGATCGTCCATGCGTTCGTATGCCCCACCCAATAGCCATCGATCAAAAAGCGGTCAATAAGATTCATAATGGATAAGATGACGAGCAGCTGCCAGAAGCCCACCGCAAAGCTGCGCGCACCGTTTATCCCATAGACACAGACCAGCACATAGCTGATATAGCCGGGAATGCAAACGGCTTTGAAAATCAGAGAATTGCGCTTGATTTTCTCGTGTGTTGTAAGTCCCAGCTTCACGCACCGCTGCTGCACCGCCGGGCTGTAAAGATGCACCATCCCAACAGCCCCTTTGCGGATGCCCGCAGCACAGACCAGAACCAGCAGTGCCCCCAGCCCAAGACCTTCCAGAATCACCTGTAAAAGCATTACTTATTCCTCCTGTATCCGTTTTCATCCCGGTATTCGGGATGTTCCTTTACGTATGGATCCTTATCGCCGCAGATGGTATAGTCGCATCGGCAGCCGTCCACGCAGGTGGTCGTCCGCACGAGCTTGGCATGGAGCAGTTCCATGGACGCATAGTCCACATTGCACAGGGCGGGCATAATGTCCGTAAATCCGAACCGCTTGGCAAATTCCGCCGCCGGACACGCCGTAAATTCATAATAGATGGGCTTGCTGTTTTCGTAAGGTGCAACATCCATCTCGTAATATGCCTTGTGGTCGGTCGGCGTAAAAACGCCGCGATGTCGGTTCTGCTTTTCAATTTCCTTTCGCAGTTCGTTCTCTGGCAGTGTGAAAGACTTTTTCACTCCGGAGAGTCTATACACTGCCCGTAGGATGGATGCAAAAATGCTCATGGCTTTTTTTCCTCTCATTTCCGCGCTGTAACGCACAGCCACCCCTTTTTGTTTTTGTGGCTCTGGATCTTACAAAATCCTGCTTGCTCCAGATATGCTTTCAGTGCAGTGTCCGTGTAGATGGTCATACCATTGATAATTTGTGTCCATTTGTCATCTTTTGCTGTTTCGCCGTTTGCTTCATTGCAGATGAAAAAGATCCCGCCGGGCTTCAGCACCCGATAGACCTCTCTGAAATTCTGTGCAAGCTCCGGCCAGAAGTAGACCGTTTCAAAGGCGGTCACCACATCAAACTGCTCCGCCTCAAACGGCAGCTCTTCCACACTTGCCTGCTGCACGGTACACCGTCCTGCCGCAATGGCTCTGGCATTGACTTTTCGCGCTTTTTCCACGCTGACGGCTGAGTAGTCGATGCCCTGCACCCTGCCTTTGGGACACAGTTTCAACAGCGTTTTAATGTTCGCTCCACCGCCGCAGCCGCAGTCCAGCACCATGGCATCCGGGGCAGGCTGTAAAAAACTCAGCCCCCATTCTGCCATTGCGCTGTGTCCAAAGTTCATCATAGCAACCATGATCTTCCCGCCAAAGCCTACGGGCTTTCGGGTGTTTTCAAAAAAGGACATAATGCCTCCCTCTTTCTATTTACCGTTCACAATGCAATACTTTTTTACCAGATGCGCCCACTGCACCGGATGACAGGCCAGCAATTCCTCGTGCCGAAAGTTAGATAAAGCTAACTTTTCATTCTATAAAAAGCCGCTTCTCAGCGGTCCTTCTGCCAAAATAATACGCCCTGCTGTTGCCTCTGTCAAGGAGTTCAGGCATTTTCGGAGATTCCGAAATAGATTTCGTTATTGGAGCTTCCTCTGCGGCATAGAGGAGGCAAAACGTTTCCCTCATCGAAAAAAATTCGTCCCTATAAACTTGTCGGTTTCTGCTTGACAATGCCCTGTGGGAGTGCTATTTTAATTTCCAGTAATTAGCTTATTCTAACCATCTGAGGGGTCTCGCCCCGCAGGTTTTTCTTTGCACGAAATGTTAGGATTAGCTAACCGTGTGTTTTCAAGCCAGAGATTGAGGTGTGTTACAATGAGATTGAAAAAAGTATTTGCAGGTGCACTTGCTGCCGCCATGCTGGTGTGCGCTGTGGCAGTCCCGGCCTTCGCTGCGGAAGAGGTGGAGCAGGAGAACCACCTGTCCTCTAGCTATGTCCAGATGAACATCCCTTACGCCGATTTCTACAAAGCTGCCGGTGTGGACAACGCATCTGAGATCGACGCTGTGACCAGCGCCACCAAAAACAAGACCCGTGCAGGCAAGCTTGCCGCCGGTTCCTACCATGTCAACGCCGACGGCACCGACATCACCGGTGTTTCCTTCCCGGTCAAGGTACTGACCCCGTGGGCGCTGAAGAATGCAAAGCAGGTCACCGATGCCGACAGTTGCGACATCACCGTTACCCTGAAGGGCCAGGAATCCACTACCACCTATACCGGTGTGGATGCCCTGTTTGAGAACGAGAGCTACGCTTACTACAAGCTCAGTGAGACCCCTGCCTACTACATCACTGCATGGTATAACCTGCTGAGCGGCAAGTGGGAGTTTGGCAAGGTCCACGCCACCGAGACCACCGTAGAGGGCACCACTGTGGAGCTGAATACCAACGGTCACCATGCCACCTACGAGATGAAGCTCTCCGGTTTTGATCTGGACTACAAGGCCAACAAGGTCTACGGCGTAGTTCTGACCACCGCCGATGGCAGTGAGTACGGCCTGCATCATGTGACCAACATCTGGCATGGTACCAAGCTGGGCTTCAATGCCGATGATCCTTACTTTGCATCCATCATCGGCAAGACGATTACTCAGATCACCTTCTACGCCGCCGACGGTGTGTATGTCCTGCCGGTCAGCGTGGCGCTGTGAGGCTGCGGAAAACTGCCTGATCCAGCAAAATACAGTACAAAACAGCAAGGTCGCTTGAAGCAGGCGGCCTTGCTTTTCTCTGTTTTGATGTTCGCCCCGCCGCTGCAGCCGCAGTCCAACTCCATGGCCGGGGCCAGCAAATTTCATCCTGATTCCGACACCTTCTGCCGAAAAATTAACCTCCGTAAACATCCCTGCTTTTTCTTGACAACGCCCCGTGGACGTTTTATTTTCCAGCAATTAGCTCCTTCTAACCATCTGAGGGGCCTCGCCCCGCAGGTTTTTCTTTGCGTGAAATGTTAGACTGAACTAACTATATGGCCTCATTTTCTGCCATTGCGATGAAAGGAGCATTTTTCATGAAACTGAAGAAATTTCTTTCCCTGCTGCTGTCGGCGGCTATGGCGTTCAGTCTGTTGACCGCTACCGCCTTTGCAGCAGCCCCCGCCGAGGAGGAGAACGGCTTTTTCGATTTTCTGCTGGGCGAAAAGTACACCTACCTCTATGCTGCCCTGACTTGGGATGAGTACTGGGCAAACGAGAAGGTCTATGCTGCCGGCAGCACTGCCGCCTCTGCGCAGCTGGACAGCCACGAGGAGCACGACCTTGGCGCATTTGACGCCGTTTCCCGCGCCACCGCCAACCATGGTCTGCACCGCGGCAGCTTCCAGAGCACTGCTGTGATCTACGCCAAGGACGGCAGCAGCTACACCGTTTCCCACTGGTCGGACGATGGCAAGACCACCTATCTGGCCGATGGCACCACCGTGGGCTGGAACCGGGGCACCATTACCAAGGCCGACGGTTCTACCGTGCAGATGAATCACTACGAGGTGCTGGGCATCAAGTATGTGCCGGTGCGCGTGGCCACCAGCGACCTTGCAGATTTCTGCTCCAAGTACACCGTGGTGGAAAACGGCGGTCAGCTGGTGGGCGGCTACTCTGAAAAGAACCTGACCGCCTATACCTTAACGGCTGCGGTGGACGAAAACACCAACGGCCTGAAGTACGCAACCAAGAGCGGCGATGGCTACACTTTCTCTGCCGCACACACCGGCACCGGTTCCGGCGTGGCAGAAGCCGCCCAGAAGGCTGCTGATGGTCTTACCGTGAACCTGCGCAGCGGCAGCGATGTAGGCAGCTTTGGCGAGTTCATCCGTGTGGACCTGAACGGCAACTACGGCGAGCTGGGCTCCCGGATGCAGTCTGTGGTGTGGACCTACTATGGCGATGACAGCACCTATACCCACGCCAAGGCCTCCTACGGCACTAAGTTTGCAGCCGACAACTGGATGCACAAGTCCATGGGCATCCAGCTGGGTCTGAGCGATTCCGCCCGCTGCCAGCTGCCGGAGGGCACCGATGGCACCGGCTACTGGACTATCACCATCCGCGCACTGGGCTATGCCGACACGGTGGTGAAGTTCCAGACCACTGCCGAGAACCTTGCCAAGCACGAGCTGGCAAGCGATGCAGACCGCGCCGCCCTGCAGGCTGTGGTCGCCACGGCACAGAGCAAGGCAAAGGCCGCTTACACCGCAGCCAGCTACGCTGATCTGGAGACTGAGCTCGCCGAAAGCGTGGAGCTGCTGAGCCGGGATACCCTGTATAAGGCTGCTGCACTGGAACAGGTGACCCACCTGACCGATGCTGTGCAGAACCTGAAGGCTGCCTGATCCAGCAAAATACAGTACAAAACGGCAAGGTCGCTTGAAGCAGGCGGCCTTGCTTTTCCGTGTCAGGAGAAGATGGAATGAACAAAAAACGATGCAAAGCGCTGCTGCCGCTGGTGCAGCTGCTCCCGGCGGTGGCGGCAGCAGCTGCCGTGCTGTTTGCCTTACCCCGCACCGTGCCGGTGCTGGCTGCTGTGCCGGAAAGACTGACAACGGTGGTGGAGCAGCCGGTGGAAGCCGCTTCCTCCGAAGCGGAGGAAGAAGCGCTGCCCAAGCTGCCCTATGCCGACGGCGTTTACGTCGGCTCTTCCCGGGGCTACGGCGGTGCCGTCCGGGTGCAGGTCACCATGGAAAACGGCAGCATCACGGAGGTCGAGATCTTGGACGCTTCTCACGAGACCAAGCAGTTTCTGCGGCGCGCCAAGCGGCTTCTGACCACCGTGGTGGAAGCCCAGAGCTGGGAAGTGGATGCCGTTTCCGAGGCCACCTACACCAGCCGGGGCATTCTGGGCGCGGTGCAGAACGCTCTGACCGGCGAGGTAGTCAACAACCCCCTGCCGCCGCAGCCGGAGCCCGCCGCACCGCTGGTGGTGGAGGAATTTACCGCGCCCTCTACCTATCTGGACGGCATCTACACTGCCGAAGCTATGGGTTTTGAGGGCGAGATCACGGTGCAGGTCACGGTGGCAGAGGATAAGATCACCGATATCACTCTCCTGAGCGCCGAGGATGAGGAGGAATATCTTTCCCAGGCAAAACAGGTCATCCCCGCCATTCTGGAAGGGCAGAGTCCCAACGTGGATGCCGTTTCCGGCGCGACCTACTCCTCCACCGGCATCCTGAACGCGGTCAAGCTGGCACTGGCAAAGGCGGCGGTTGCCCCGGCAGAGGAAGCCACCCCGGAGCAGGCAGCATCGAAAGAAGCGGCAGAAGTCGTCGCCGCACCGTCTGAAGTACCGGGACCCGATGAAACACCGGTCGCTGCGCCCACCGTGGAGGTGGTGCAGCCGGAAGAAAAGAGCGCCGTTCCCGCATGGCTCAAAGAAATATGGCAGCAGCTTTTCCCGGCAGATGCACCGGCATCCTCTGAACCGGAGCCGGCATCCTATGAACCGGAACCGGCATCTTCTGAACCGGAACCGGCATCTTCTGAACCGGAACCGGCATCTTCTGAGGAAGTGCTGTCGCCCGAAGAGACCGAAACCGAAACGGAAGGAGCAGCGGAATGAAATATAAAAACTTTTTCCTCCGGGCGGTGAACCTGCTGCTGATTCTGGGGGTACTATGGCAATACCAGCAGGTGGCGCTGGTCCGGGCAGCAGCGGTAAGCCAGCGCAAGCAGGAGATCGCTGAGGTGGAAGCCTACAACGCTTCCGTTTTGCAGGCGCAGAGCGCAGCGCAGGCAGAGCAGAGCCAGAGCGGCTACCGGGACGGCACCTATGAGGGCAGCGCCTTTGGTTTTGGCGATGTCATCCGGGTGTCGGTGACCATTCAGAACGGAAAAATGACCGATATATCGGTGCTGGATGCTTCCGGTGAGGATAAGCCCTACTATAAGCAGGCACTGCCTTTGCTGGACGAGATGCTAGCAGTGCAGTCTGCCGAGGTGGATACCGTTTCCGGTGCTACCCTCACGGCAGAAGGGCTCATCGGTGCAGTAGAGGACGCACTGGGAAAGGCGGCAGGATGATGGAAAAAACACAAGCAAAGCCTTTGACGGCGGCGCAGCAGCGTCAGCGGGACAAAAAGCGCCGTACATGGCTGCGCGCCGGGGTGCAGCTGTTCTTCTTTGTGTCCATGCCGGGCGCATTCGTGGCCGGGTTTTCCGGGGTAAAGCAGATCTTTCTGCACATCGGTGCGGGCGAGGTGCTCTCGGCGGACAGCTTTACGCTTTCCCTGCTGGGGCTGTGCGGCTTCACGTTGCTGTTCGACCGGTTTTTCTGCGGGTACGCCTGCGCCTTTGGCAGCTTGGGCGATGCCGTCTGGGCGCTGTCCGGGCTTGTCCAGAAAAAGCTGTTCCACCGCAAAAAGCAGCTCCGTCTGCCGGAGCGGGCGGTGCTTTGGGGGCAGAAGGTCAAATATCTGCTGCTGGCAGGGCTGGTGGCGCTGTATGTGACCCGGCAGGAAAAGCTGCTGACCAGCGCAAGCCCGTGGGAGGTGTTTTCCCGCCTGACGGCTCTGCGTCTGCCGCCGGAGGGCTTCGGCGTGGGCATTGCACTGTTTGTGCTCATTTTGCTGGGCATGGCAGTGCAGCCCCGGTTCTTCTGTCAGTTTCTCTGCCCCATGGGTGCGGTGTTCGCCCTGCTGCCGGTGCTGCCCTTTGCACGGCTGCACCGGCAGAGCGATGGCTGTATACCGGGCTGCAATGCCTGCAAGCTGCAGTGCCCGGTGTGCCTGAAGCTGGAGGAAAGCAGCCTGCGCAGCGGGGAGTGCATTGCCTGTGAAGCCTGCGCGGGCACCTGTCCCAAGCAGAACATCCACCGGTGGGATACCGCCTTGTGTAAGCACCAGTGGCTGCCGGTGCTGGGTAAGGCGCTGCTCTTTTTCCTGCTGGGCTGCTGGCTGGGCTTCTGCCGGTTTATCTGAAACAAAAAGGAAGCTGCTGCGCAGTATTTGTGCATCAGTCTCCTTTTTTGACTAGGACGATTTTGAATGCCCTCCGCTATGCTCTGGGCATTTTCAGCGGAAAAACTATTTATAATTTCGGTACGCCGGAGCGTCTGCGGACGCTCCGGCGTACCATTTTCACGGGAAGGGGCGCGGCCAGAAACTGTATTTGCACACTTTACCGGGCTCGCCCTCTAAAAGTAAAAGCATCTGCAACGAATTCGCTGTGTTCTGAAATTCAGAAGCGAATGTTGCAGATGCTTTCTTGTTTTATGCGAGATTTTCGGTTTTTTATCCTTCGTTCTTCTGCTCCAGCAGGTCTGTCATGCTGCGCAGACTGATGCCAAGGGTGGAAAGGTTATGCAGCATCGCACTGGTAGCAGGGGGCAGGATGCCCAGTGCGCCCAGAAGGATGAGCGCTGAGTTGAAGCTGAGCACAAAGCGATAATTGCTACCCACCCGCTTTTGCAGGGCGTTGGCAATGGCTTTTAAGGTCACCAGCTCTTCCAGACTGTCGGCGCGGATGGTCACATCGGCGATCTCCCGGGCGATGGCGGCACCGGAATGGATGGCGATGCCGATATCTGCCGCCGACAAAGCAGGAGAATCGTTGATGCCGTCGCCGATCATCACCACCGTATGTCCCTCGGCCCTGGCATCGCAGACAAAGGCGGCTTTATCCTCCGGCAGCACCTCCGCAAAGCAGCGGTCTACCCCCACCTGTGCCGCCTCCGGGCGCAGGGGGTCTGCGATGCAGATGACCCCCGCCAGCACCCCGGACACCGCCAGATACAGGTGGGAATACTGCGGGTCCAGCGCATCGAACTTTGCCTGTTCCTCTGCCGGGATGGTGCAGCCCTCGTCCTCAAAAATGAAGTGGGCGCTGCCGATGACCACCCGCTTGCCCCCTATCCGGCTGGCAATGCCATGCGCCACAATGTACTCCACCTCGGAGTGCATCTCTTCGTGAGAGATGCCCCGCTCCTTGGCGGCACGGACCACGGCATTTGCCATGGAATGGTGAAAATGCTCTTCCAGACAGGCGGAGAGCCGCAATACTTCCTGCTCCCCGCAGCCGGAGAAGGGCACTACCTGCACTACCTGCGGGGTGGCGCGGGTGAGGGTGCCGGTCTTATCAAACACGATGGTATCCGCCTGCGCCAGCGCTTCCAGATACTTGCCGCCCTTTACAGTGATGTGGTATCGGCAGCATGGAGATGCAAAAACTCAAGCCCTACCACATGGAGAACCTCTACACGACCCTGAGCAAAACGCCCTGCGGTTTGTATATCGAGGGAAAGAAGCAGGAACTGACCGAAAAGCAGAAGCAGCGATTCCTTTCCGGCACCACCATCCACGAAGTGCATCGGCTGCTGGGTACTGCCTTCCAGTACGCTGTAGAATGGGGCATTCTTGTTAAAAGCCCTGTTCCCGTGGACAGCCCCAAGAAGTCCACACAGGAGCGCACCATCTGGACGG
>OGNN01000970.1_pt1 | contig 13124 bp, 8 predicted proteins | sample 1573461 | NCBI WGS metagenome assembly OGNN01 (sample SAMEA2581998, study PRJEB24529) | metagenome | biome: Human gut stool | place: China | collected 2011
GCTTAATTATCCCGCTGACCCGCAGCCTGATGGCGCAGGTCGCCGCCCAGATGAATCCCATCTTCAGTAAGCTGCCGGATGGGTTTCATATTGGCCTGAATATCAGCGTGTCACACATTAACGCCCTGTCGTTTATCGATGACTGCCTGCACTATCAGCGCGGCTTTGAGGGGAAAGCGGTGAAGCTGATGCTGGAGATCACGGAGCAGGAGCCGCTGTTGCTCAACGACGCGGTCGTGGACAAGCTCAATACGTTACACTCCCGCGGGTTTTCCATCGCGCTGGACGACTTTGGCACCGGCTATTCCGGGCTTTCCTGTCTCCACGAGCTGATTTTCGACTATATCAAAATCGATCAGAGTTTTGTCGGCCGGGTAACCGGGGAGGCGCCGTCAAGCAAACTGCTGGACTGCGTGATAGAGATGGCCCGGACGTTGTCACTGCGCATTATTGCCGAGGGCGTCGAAACCCAGGCCCAACTGGAATATCTTAATCGCCAGAATATTCATCTGCTGCAGGGCTATTATTTCTGGAAGCCGATGCCCTACGTCGCGCTGGTGATGCTCCTGCTGAGCAAACCGAAGGCGCGGATTATCGAACAATAAGCGGGCGCTCCATAACCCGCGGGCCTGCACCAATCTCATCACTGAGTCAACGAATTCAGCGCATCCTGTCGGGTCTCCTTAATGGAAAAGATGCGATCCATGCGGGTGAGCTTAAACAGATTTTTAATCGTGTCATTGAGTGAACACAGCACCAGCTCGCCCTGACCGTTGACGCTTTTCAGAATGGAAACCAGCGCGCCAAGGCAGCTACTGTCGATGAAATCGACGTGGTTCAGATCCAGCAGCACGTTTTTGGTATCCGGGTCGATAGCCTCCAGAACCTGCTGCTTAAACGCCTGCACGACGGAAGCATCCAGTCGGCGCACAAGAGGTACAATAATTTTTACGCCCTGCTCGGTATGTAATTCAACGTTCATGCTCATCCTCAATAGTGACTGATATCCGTCGACGAGTCCCTTTTTCGGCCGGCGTGTTCTCTCTTTAGCAGGTGATACCCCAAATATCCCGGGCGTAGCCACGTATGGTTCTGTCGCTGGAAAATTCTCCCATCCGACAAATATTGAGTAAGGCCCGACGGTGCCATTGTTCCGGCAGTTCAAAATCGGCCATCGCCTGCCGCTGGGCCTGACAATAACTGTCGAAATCCAGTAAATGACAGTAATGATCGCCCTCAGTCAACATGTGGTGAAGGGGTGCAAACAGCTCACGATCGCTGGTGAACAACCCAGACACGAGGGTATCGACAACACGCGCCATAGCCGGGTTCTGATGATAGAAATTATGGTGATGCCCAAGGCGCCGGCTCTCTTCAATCTCTTCCGCCACGGCGCCAAACAGATAAAAATTATCGATCCCCACGGCCTCGCGGATTTCGATATTCGCCCCATCATAGGTGCCGATGGTTAACGCGCCGTTCATGGCAAACTTCATATTGCTGGTGCCGGACGCCTCGGTCCCGGCGGTGGAAATTTGCTCGGAGAGGTCTGTGGCCGGAATGATTTTTTCCGCCAGCGAGACTTTGTAATCTTCGAGAAAAACCACTTTAAGCTGTCCGGCGACCTGCGGGTCGCGGTTAATTTTCCGGGCGACGGTATTAATCAACTGAATAATCAGCTTCGCCATCCGATAGCCCGGCGCCGCTTTACCCGCAAACAAATGCGCCTTAGGCGCGATAGTTTTCCCTGTCTCTTTGATATCCAGGTAAAGCGCGATCACATGAAGAATATTGAGCAACTGACGCTTATATTCATGAATACGTTTGACCTGACAATCAAACATCGCCAGCGGATCGAGGACGATGCCATAGCGTTGAGCGACCAGCTGGCTGAGCGCGGTTTTGTTGGCAAATTTAATGGCCCGGATATTATCAATAACAGCAGTATCATCGGCCAGGCTTTCCAGACTGGACAGCAAGGGTAAATCGGTTGGCCACCCTTCCCCCAGCTGTTGGTGCAAAAAAGCGGCCAGGCCGGGGTTAGCCTGCTGCACCCAGCGTCGCGGCGTGACGCCGTTGGTCTGATTAATGAATTTCTCCGGGGTCATAAAATAGAAGTCGGGCACCAGTTGTTTCTTGACCAGTTCCGAATGCAGCCATGCTACCCCGTTCACGCGATGGCTACCGACAATCGCCAGATTGGCCATACGGATTTGCTTATCGTGATGTTCGTCGATTAAAGACAGCGAAGATAACAGATGATTTTTATCCGGCCAGCGCCGGGCCACCTCTTCAAGGAAACGATGGTTGATCTCAAATATAATTTGCAAATGACGCGGCAGCAGTTTTTCAAACAGCGTCACCGGCCAGGTCTCCAGCGCTTCCGGCATCAACGTATGATTCGTGTAGGCACAGGTGTTTTGCGTTATCTCCCACGCCTGCTCCCAGGGCAGCCGGTATTCATCGACGAGGATACGCATCAGCTCCACCACCGCTAATGCCGGATGGGTGTCATTCAGCTGAATCGCCACATGCTGCGGCAGGAAAGTAATATCGTCATTAACCTCGGCATAGTCGCGAAATATATCCCGCAGCGTACAGGCCACCAGAAAATACTCTTGCGTCAGCCGCAGCTCTTTTCCGGTCAGCACCTCATCGGATGGATAGAGTATTTTTGAAATATTCTCCGACGCGATTTTATCACTCACCGCCTTGATATAATCACCGCGATTGAAAATATGGATATTAAAGGAGTCAGAGGCCACCGCGCTATAAAGCCGCAGCTTGTTGGTCGTCGTATCCCGGTAACCGGAAACGAAATAGTCATGGGGTATACCGATAATCGTTTTCCAGCCCAGCCACATTGGATTGTAATTGCCATCAACATCTTCGCTGTGTTCAATATAGCCTCCCAGCGGGATCAGGATTTGCTGAGCGTGATGTTCGACCAGCCACGGGGAGTGCATGGAATGCCAGTCATCCGGATGCTCGATCTGCTGGTCATTTTGAAAGGATTGGCGAAAAAGACCATATTCGTATTTGATGCCATGCCCGGATGCGGCAATATCAAGGGTGGCCATCGAATCGATAAAACAGGCGGCTAAGCGCCCTAACCCTCCGTTACCCAGCGCGGCGTCGGGCTCTTCGTCAAGAAGGTGGTCAAGATCAAACCCCAGGTCATTCACCACCTGGTGCATCTCCGCCAGTAAATTCATATTCAAAAGGTTATTACGCAGCGACTGTCCCAGTAAAAACTCCATCGACAGATAGTACACCTGGCGCACTTCCTGGGAGAGCTGCGCGCGGTTGGAGCGCAGCCAGCGCTCCACCATGCGATCGCGAACGGCAAACAGCGTGGCGTTAAGCCATTCATGCTTGTTGGCGATGGCCGGATCTTTACCGATGATAAACATCAGTTTATAGGCAATAGAATGCTTTAACGCCTCAACGCTCAGCGTCGGTGATGCATAGCTAAAGGGTACATTCATAACAATGACTCCAGTGGTTACATCAAGCGTTGATAAAGTTCGCGATAGGAGTTCGCGGCAACCTGCCAGCTAAAATCCATATTCATCGCCTGACGCTGCACGTAGCGCCAGAGCGACGGGCGCGACCAGAGGACAAAGGCGCGACGGATAGCGCGCAGCAATGACAGCGCATTGCTGTCCTCAAAGACAAACCCTGTCGCCAGACCATCGGCCAGATTCTCCAGCGAACTGTCAGCGACGGTGTCCGCCAGACCGCCGGTGCGGCGCACCAACGGCAGCGTCCCGTACTTCAGACCATACAGCTGGGTCAGGCCGCAGGGTTCAAAGCGGCTCGGGACCAGAATGACGTAATGCGGTGGGAGAAGGCCTCATGGTAGCCAATCTGCACACCCACTTTGCCCGGGTGTTCGGCGGCGGCGGCGAGGAAACCTTCCTGCAGCACCGGATCGCCGGCGCCCAGTAGCGCCAGCTGGCCGCCCTGCTCAAGCAGACCCGGCAGCGCTTCAAGCACCAGGTCCAGCCCTTTCTGGCTGGTAAGACGGCTGACGACGGCAAACAACGGCGCTTTATCATCGACCTTCAGGCCCATGGCAATCTGCAGCTGACGCTTGTTCTCCGCCTTCTCCTCCAGCGTGTCGCGATCGTAGCGCATCGGCAGCAGCAGATCGTTTTGCGGGCTCCAGATACCGTCGTCAACGCCGTTGAGAATTCCCGACAGCCGACCTTCATGATGGCGCTGGCGCAGCAGCCCCTCCATGCCGTAGGCGTACTGCGGCTCGGTGATCTCGCGCGCGTAGGTCGGGCTCACCGCCGTAATATGGTCGGCGTAGTAGAGGCCGGCCTTGAGAAACGAGATCTGCCCGTTAAACTCGAGGCCATGCATGTTATAGAACGACCACGGCAGCTCAATGTCATTCATATGCCAGGAGTAAAACATCCCTTGGTACGCCAGGTTGTGCACGGTAAACACCGATTTAGCCGGGCGTCCGCGCGCCGCCAGGTAGGCCGGCGTCAGGCCGGCGTGCCAGTCATGGGCATGCACCACATCCGGGCGCCAGAACGGATCCAGTCCGCTGGCCATTTCACTTCCCACCCAGCCCAGTAGCGCAAAGCGCAGGACGTTGTCGGGATAAGCGTGCTGGTTGGTATCGTGGTAAGGGCTCCCCGGACGGTCATAGAGATGCGGGGCGTCTATCAGGTAGATCCCCACGCCGTTAAAGTGGCCGTACAGCAGCGTGATCCGCCCGGCGAAGGTATCCCGGCGGGTCACCACCTGGGCATCCACCACGCCGCGACGGATATCGGGAAACGCCGGTAACAGCACGCGCGTATCGATACCCTCCGCGATTTGCGCCGCCGGCAGTGCGCCGATGACGTCCGCCAGACCGCCCGTCTTTAACAGCGGGAACATCTCAGAACATACATGTAAGACCTGCATTAGCGCTCCTGTTTGTGCCCTAATTTCCGCAGCATGTCGCGGGTCACCAGCACGATACCTTCCTCTGAGCGATAGAAGCGGCGTGCATCCTCTTCCGCATTCTCACCAATCACCATTCCTTCCGGGATAACACAGGCGCGGTCAATCACGCAGCGACGCAGGCGGCATGAGCGCCCCACCCAGACATCTGGCAACAAGACTGCCGAATCAATGTTACAGAACGAATTCACCCGCACGCGCGGGAACAGCACCGACTGCACCACCACCGACCCGGAGATAATGCACCCCCCGGAAACCAGCGAGTTCAGGGTCATGCCGTGGCTACCGGAGCGGTCCTGCACGAACTTCGCCGGCGGCAGCGATTCCATATGGGTGCGGATCGGCCAGTTCTGGTCGTACATATCCAGCTCCGGCGTGACTGAAGCCAGATCGAGGTTAGCCTTCCAGTAGGCTTCCAGCGTCCCCACGTCGCGCCAGTAAGGTTCGGCGTTCGGGTCGGACTGCACACAGGAGAGCGGGAAAGGATGTGCATAAGCCATGCCAGCTTCGGTGATCTTCGGAATGATGTCTTTGCCGAAATCGTGGCTGGAGTTCTCGTTGCGATCGTCTTCTTCCAGCAGCTCATAAAGATAGGCGGCGTCAAAGACATAAATGCCCATGCTGGCCAGCGATTTGGTCGGGTCGGTCGGCATCGCCGGCGGGTTGGCGGGTTTCTCGACAAACTCAATGATTTTTTCGTTTTCGTCGACCGCCATGACGCCGAAGGCGGATGCCTCTTCAATGGGCACCGGCATGCAGGCCACGGTGCAACGCGCCCCTTTTTCGACATGGTCGATCAGCATGCGCGAGTAGTCCTGCTTATAAATATGGTCGCCCGCGAGGATCACCACGTACTCGGCCTTGTAGCGGCTGATGATATCCAGGTTCTGCGTCACCGCATCCGCCGTGCCGCGATACCAATTTTCGCCATGCACGCGCTGCTGAGCCGGCAGCAGATCGACAAACTCGTTCATCTCTTCGCTGAAGAACGACCAGCCGCGCTGGATGTGCTGCACCAGCGTGTGCGACTGATACTGGGTAATAACGCCGATGCGGCGGATCCCTGAGTTAATGCAGTTAGATAATGCGAAATCGATAATACGGAACTTGCCGCCAAAGTGAACGGCAGGTTTCGCACGCTTAATGGTGAGATCCTTCAGCCGGGTGCCACGCCCGCCCGCGAGGATCAACGCCACGGATTTGATGGGTAATTGACGCGCCAGCATCAGCGGATCGTTTTTTTCAAGCCTAACCATGATTAACTCCTTTTTACACCCCCGCTTTCCAGCTCATCCCGCCGCGCCGCCGCCACGGGTCCAACCGAAAGCTTCAGGGCTTACGACCTTTGAAATACGCACACTCCGTGCGCGGGCCCATGCCAGACAGCCATGATGACCGGATTATCCTCTCCGGCGAATGGAGGAACGGCGCGCCATTCCCCCTCGGGTAAAACCATATCGACCACCTCTGCGGTGGCGTTCAGCGTGAGCAGCCAGCGATCCGACAACTGGATCTGCATACACGCGGCCCCCTGCTGCCACTCCGCGGCAGTCAGGGGCTGGGCGTTGCGATTAAGCCAGCGGACGTTGCCATCCCCCTCCTGCCACCAGCGGTTGCGGGTGAGCGCCGGAATACGGCGCCGCAGGTGGATCAGCGCCGCGGTAAAGGCGGTTAATCCCGGGTTCGCCTGGTGCCAGTCCAGCCACGTCAGGGCGTTGTCCTGACAGTAAGCATTATTGTTGCCGTGCTGGCTGTGGCCCTGTTCATCGCCCGCCAGCAGCATTGGCGTCCCCTGAGCCAGCAGCAGCGTCGTCAGCAGCGCATGCGCGCTGGCGCGCCGCCGTTCAATCACCGCAAAATTCGCTTCTAATCCTTCTATACCATGATTGTTGCTGTAGTTATTGTTAGTCCCATCGCGATTCTCCTCCCCGTTTGCCTCATTGTGTTTCTGATTGAAACAAACGCAGTCGCGCAGCGTGAAGCCATCGTGGGCCGTCACCAGGTTGACCGTCGCCGATGGCGGTTTGCCATCGCGGGCAAAGAGATCGCTGGAGGCCGCGAAACGTTGGGCAAAATCCCCCAGGGAGACATTTTGCTGTAGCCAGAAGCGTCGGGCGCTATCGCGAAAATGGTCATTCCATTCAGCGAACAGCGGTGGGAAATTACCCACCTGATAGCCGCCCGGGCCGATATCCCAGGGTTCCGCAATCAGTTTCACCTGCGACAGCACGCTGTCGCGGCGGATAGCCTCGAACAGCGGCGCATCCTGGCGGAATTCCGGCGTCCGCCCCATCACTGAGGCGAGGTCGAAGCGAAAGCCGTCGACATGGCACTCATCCACCCAAAAGCGCAAACACTGGCGCGCCCACTCCACCACGCCGGGGTGGCTAAGATTGAGCGTATTACCGCACCCGGTCCAGTTGTGATAATCGCCATCCTCCCTTACCCAATAATAGCTACGGTTGTCGATTCCGCGCAGGGAGACGGTGGGCCCTTCGAGATCGATTTCCGCACTATGGTTGAGCACGATATCCAGAATCACTTCGATACCGGCGGCGTGCAGCGCCTTAACCGCATCGCGAAACTCATCCAGGGCGCGATCCGGGTCGCTGGCGTAGCGCGGATCCAGCGCGAACCACGCCAACGGGTTGTAGCCCCAGTAGTTGCTTAACCCCATCCGCTGCAGTCGCGGCTCGCTGGCGAACTGCGCCACCGGCAACAGCTCAAGGGCGCTGATGCCCAGCGATTTGAAGTAAGCGATCATCGCCGGGTGGCCCAGCGCTTTATAGGTTCCGCGAATGGCTTCCGGTAGCTGCGGATTAAGCAAGGTGAGCCCTTTCACGTGCGCTTCATAAATCACCGTTTCCCCCCATGGGGTACGCGGCGGTTTATCGCCACGCCAGTCATAGCGCAGATCCACCACCTGAGATTTTGGCGCGATCGCGGCGCTGTCGCGGCGATCGGGCTGCCACATGCCGCCGTGCAGGCGCTCATCGTCAGGCAGATCGCCCTCGACCCGGTGGGCGCTGGGATCGATCAACAGCTTGGCCGGGTTAAAGCGGTGCCCCTGCGCCGGATCCCAGGGACCATGTACCCGATAGCCGTAGCGCAGGCCCGGCCCGGCGGCGGCCAGCCAGCCGTGCCAGATGTCGCCGCTGCGCGCCGGGAGATCGAAGCGTTGCTCGTTGCCCTGCTCGTCGAATACGCACAGCTCCACCCGCTCCGCATGGGCGGAGAAGAGGGCGAAATTCACCCCCTTGCCGTCATAGCTGGCGCCCAATGGCGCAGGTTTGCCTGCCGCGAGTGAGGTCATTGCGCCTCCCGGACCAGCCAGATCGTCGCCAGCGGGGGCAGGGTCAGCGACAGCGAATGTTCGCGGCCATGGCTGGCGATAGCGTCGCTTTCCACCACGCCGCCATTGCCCTGATTGCTGCCGTGATAGTGCATGGAGTCGGTATTTAGCGCCTCGCGCCAGCGGCCCGGCTGGTTAATGCCGAAGCGGTAGTCGTGGCGTGGCACCGGCGTGAAGTTGCTGGCGACGATAATCTCGTTGCCCGCCCGGTCACGGCGTACAAAGACAAACACCGAGCGCTCATGGTCATCGACCACCAGCCATTCGAAGCCGTAGGGGTCAAAATCCAGCTCGTGCAGCGCTTTATGATGACGGTAGGTATGGTTCAGGTCGCGCACCAGCCGCTGGACGCCGTGGTGCCAGTTGTCGCCGCCCTCCAGCAGATGCCAGTCGAGGCTAACGTCATGGTTCCACTCGCGGCCCTGAGCGAACTCATTGCCCATAAACAGCAGCTTTTTACCCGGGAAGGCGAACAGCCAGCCGTAGTAGGCGCGCAGGTTGGCGAACTTCTGCCAGGCATCGCCCGGCATGCGGTCGAGAATCGATTTTTTGCCGTGCACCACTTCATCGTGGGAGAGCGGCAGCACAAAGTTCTCGGTGTAGTTGTAGAGCATGCCGAAGGTCATTTTGTCATGATGGTAGCGGCGATGCACCGGATCGAGCTTCATGTAATCCAGGGTGTCGTGCATCCAGCCGAGGTTCCATTTGAACCAGAAACCGAGGCCGCCGCCGGCTGGCGGACGGGTCACCCCGGCAAAATCGGTGGACTCTTCCGCCATGGTGACCGCGCCCGGCGTCTGTTCGCCAAGGATGCGGTTGGTGTTGCGCAGAAACTCAATGGCTTCCAGATTCTCCCGACCGCCGTATTCGTTGGGGATCCACTCTCCCGCCTTGCGGCTGTAATCGCGATAGATCATCGAGGCCACCGCGTCGACCCGCAGCGCATCGATGCCGAAGCGTTCGATCCAGTACAGCGCGTTACCCACCAGGTAGTTGCTGACTTCCCGACGTCCGTAGTTGTAGATCAGGGTATTCCAGTCCTGGTGATACCCCTCGCGCGGATCGCTGTGCTCATACAGCGAAGTGCCGTCAAACGAGGCAAGGGCAAAATCATCCGCCGGGAAGTGGCCGGGCACCCAGTCAAGAATGACGTTCAGCCCGGCGGCGTGCGCGGCATTGATAAAGTAACGGAAATCGTCGCGGGTGCCGAAGCGGCGGGTCGGCGCATAGAGCCCGGTGGGTTGATAGCCCCAGCTGCCGTCGAACGGGTGCTCGTTAACCGGCAATAGTTCGAGATGGGTGAAGCCCATCCATTTCGCATAGGGCACCAGCTGGTCGGCCAGCTCGCGGTAGCTCAGCCAGAAATTATTATCGGTATGACGGCGCCAGGAGCCGAGATGCACTTCATAGATAGAGATCGGGGCATCAAACTGGTTCGCCGCTCTGCGGTCCGCTGGCTGTTCCACTTTGGGCGGCAGGTCGCAGATAAGCGAGGCGCTTTCCGGACGCATTTGCGACTCAAAGGCGTAAGGGTCGGCTTTGACCCGCAGATTGCCGTGGGCGTCAATCAGTTCGAATTTATACAGCTGGCCATTGTGCGCGCCGGGAACGAACAGCTCCCAGATCCCGGACTCTTTGCGGAATCGCATCGGGTGGCGACGGCCATCCCAGTAGTTAAACTGCCCCACCACCGATACGCGGCGGGCGTTCGGCGCCCACACCGAGAAACGGGTACCGGTGACGCCGTCCATGGTGGCAGCGTGCGCGCCCAGCGTTTCGTAAGGGCGCAGGTGGGTCCCTTCCGACAGCAGCCAGACGTCAAGGTCCTGCAACAGCGGACCAAAGCGATAAGGGTCATCGATCAGATTCTGCTGCCCGTGCCAGGTGACGGCCAGCTGATAGCGAAAAGCGTTTTTACGCCGCGGCAGGACGCCGCTGAAGAAACCACGCGAGTCGAGACATTCGAGCTTGCCGACTTTGCGTCCGGTTTTCGGTTCAATAACCCACACGTCGGTGGCATCGGGTAATAATGCGCGCACTTCCAGCCCGGCGTCAGTACGGTGCATGCCGAGCACGGAAAAGGGATCCGCGAAATGACCGGCGATTAGCGCATTAATCACGTCTCTATCAATATGATTAGACATGCTTTCATCCTGTTGTAAGTGTCGCTCATTCCTGTAACTGGCGACTTTTTTTGACCTGAACGGCGCAGTGCTCTCAGCATCCTCCTGCTCCGTCCCACCTTCAGGTAAGGAATTCCTTACTTAAAGCATAGCCAAGGCTGAGTTACCTCCGTGGGGAAAAATCTAACATCCGCGTTTACTCCTTGTATTACGCAAAAAAAAAGGGGGCTTGAAGACCCCCTTTCTGTTCATCCTGGGCTTACGCCAGCTGGCGAAGCATCCGGCGCAGCGGCTCCGCGGCGCCCCACAGCAGTTGGTCGCCAACGGTAAAGGCCGATAGATACTCCGGCCCCATATTCAGTTTACGCAGGCGTCCTACCGGGGTGGTCAGGGTGCCCGTCACCGCGGCTGGGGTCAGCTCGCGCATGGTAATCTCACGATCGTTCGGTACCACTTTGGCCCACGGGTTGTGCGCGGCCAGCAGCTCCTCAACGGTCGGGATAGAAACATCTTTCTTCAGCTTGATGGTAAACGCCTGGCTGTGGCAGCGCAGCGCGCCAACGCGAACGCAGAGGCCGTCTACCGGGATAACGGACGAGGTGGCGAGGATCTTGTTGGTCTCCGCCTGGCCTTTCCACTCTTCGCGGCTCTGACCGTTATCCAGCTGTTTGTCGATCCACGGGATCAGGCTGCCCGCCAGCGGTACGCCAAAGTTATCGACCGGCAGCTCGCCGCTGCGGGTCAGCGACGTCACTTTGCGCTCAATATCCAGGATGGCGGAAGCCGGGTCCGCCAGCTCCGCGGCCACATGATTATGCAGCTGCCCCATCTGGCTCAGCAGCTCGCGCATATGACGCGCGCCGCCGCCGGAAGCCGCCTGGTACGTCGCCACGCTGACCCACTCCACCAGATCCTGAGCAAACAGGCCGCCGAGGGACATCAGCATCAGGCTGACGGTGCAGTTGCCGCCGACAAAGGTTTTCACGCCGTTGTTCAGGCCGGCGGTGATCACATCCTGGTTAACCGGGTCGAGGATAATGATCGCATCGTCCTTCATGCGCAGCGAAGAAGCCGCGTCAATCCAGTAACCCTGCCAGCCGCTTGCGCGCAGCTTCGGGTAAATCTCGTTGGTGTAATCGCCGCCCTGGCACGTGACAATAATGTCCAGCGCCTTCAGCACGTCCAGATCGAACGCATCCTGCAGCGTGCCACCGGTGCTACCGCCGAATGACGGCGCTGGCTGTCCCAGCTGGGAGGTAGAGAAGAACACCGGGCGAATGGCGTCGAAATCGCGCTCTTCAACCATGCGTTGCATGAGAACAGAGCCGACCATTCCGCGCCAGCCGATAAAACCAACATTTTTCATAACGTATTCCTGCGAGGTGTGTGCTGTTTGTGCCTGGCCAGTTTCCAACTGGATTATCCCTCACCTTACAAAATGCAGCTAAAGTCGCAAGTGAAATTAATCAATGATTGCTGAACAATCAGAAAAGCAACTTATCCTGCACATTGTCCACCGTCGCTGGTCGTCGTCAAAAGCGCAACGATTATCGGGGAAATCCCCCGGGGAATGGAATATTTTCCGTCGCTATTTTATTGATCCTGATTATGGATTAAGCGTGAAATCTGGTGCTTTTCCGCTTGCCAAAAAAAAGCGACAAACCCAGTCACAGCAAGGGCTGACGAGGGATACGAGCATCGTCGTAGCGCTAATAAGGGCCAATAGCTGGCAAGGAAAAGAGGGAAAAAGGGCGGCTTATTGCAAAGAAGCCAGGGTAAGCAGCGTTACCCTGGCTTTTTATTTCCCGCGAGCGGGAGATGAGCGGGCTTAGCTCAGCAGCTGGAAGGCGATCATACCGACAATCGCCCCGGTGGTGCCAAGGATGGTTTCCATCATGGTCCAGGTCTTCAGCGTCTGGGCTTCACTGGCGCCGGTAAATTTACCGAACAACCAGAAACCGGCGTCGTTAACGTGGCTGACAACAATCGAACCACCAGCGATACAAATCGACAGCGCCGCCATTTGCGCACCGGAGTAGTTCAGTTGTTCAATAACCGGCATCACCAGTCCTACCGCCGTTAAACAGGCTACGGTGGCAGAACCCTGAATGATGCGCACTGCAGCGGCCAGCACGAAGCAGGTGATGGCTATCGGCAGGCCCATGCCAGTTAACGCTTCGCCCAGTGCCGGACCTACGCCAGAGTCAACCAGCACCTGTTTGAACACGCCGCCTGCACCAATCACCAGCAGAATGATCCCCGCCGGTTGCAGCGCGTGACCGCAAATCTCCATCACTTTGTCTTTTGGCATGCCCTGACGCATTGCCAGGCCATAAATCGCTACCAGACAAGCAACCAGAATCGCGGTAAACGGATGACCAATAAACTCGAACCATTCGTAAGCGGTAGAGCCTTCTGGCACAAAACGCGCGGCAATGGTTTTCAGCCCCACCAGCACCAGCGGCAATAGGATCAGCGACAGGCTGAATCCGAAGGACGGCATTTTGCCTTCGCCGAGATGCGGTTCGCTGATGTCGTCAGGAATATGCAACTCCACGTAACGGCTGATGAAATTACCCCACAGCGGCCCGGCAATAATCATTCCCGGAATTGCCGCACACAGGCCAATCAGGATCATCCAGCCAAAGTCGGCATTCATCTGCGATGCGAGGAGCATTGGCGCT
>OGNN01000978.1_pt1 | contig 12983 bp, 8 predicted proteins | sample 1573461 | NCBI WGS metagenome assembly OGNN01 (sample SAMEA2581998, study PRJEB24529) | metagenome | biome: Human gut stool | place: China | collected 2011
GCCAAGGGCTACGGGGATTTGATAGCATTTCTTTACTAACTCTCAAGTTACATTATGAAACGAAATCAGATTTGCAAATCCTATGATCGGTTTTCTGCTTTCATTTGTCGTTTCGCCTCATACATTTTGGCATCGGCCTCCCGGACCATATCGTCCATGGAACGAGGCATAGTATGGGTCAGTACGGAATATCCCATGGCTACAGTAATGGGATGCTCGGAACCGTCAGGAAGCTTCAGAGTTCCCAGAGACGCTTCGAAATCTCTTTGCAGCTTGAGAAATTCTTTTTCGGAATCGGATACGGTCGACAGGAATACGAACTCATCTCCGCCGATCCGGTAACATTTTCCTAAGGAACCGAGATGTGCCGACAGAGTATCCGCTACCCGGCGGATCATTTCATCACCGCTTTGGTGACCGTAGGTGTCGTTCACATATTTGAGGCTATTCACATCGTACAGTGCCAGCAACACATGAAAATTATGGGATGCGTCCAGTCTTTTCAATTCTTCCATATAGGAAGTACGGTTCAGCAGGTCGGTCAGACCGTCGCGATAAGCCAGGCGGCTGAGCAGCTGCATGCGAACACCTTCCTGATAGTTGGTCATGAGGCGCAGGGTAACCTGGACTGCTTCCATGATCAGGAACATAAGCACACCGATCCGTGTGAAGAAGCTGGTCTCGGGAGCACTGCCGAACCATAGCAGCAGGATATCCAGTAGAACGCCAAAGCACAGACACAGAATTCCAAGGTTATGATATAGATTGTGCTTCAGATGCTGCCTTTGATTCTGATAAAACCCCTTGCCGATGGCATAGATAACAAGTGCGATCAGAATGCCAAAAGTAATATGGGTCAGACGAAGACTTTCATGGAAGTCCTTGAGACCGGTCAGATTCAGGCAGAAACGTATACTGAAATCCATGACACTGATCAGGCATACTGTCTGTACCATCACAGGGGAGTACTCTGTATACATTTTGCCAAGGTACAGAAACAGTGGAATGGTGATCAGCATCATAAAAAGTTCCGCAATTGTATGATAAATATGGCTGTTACGCAGGATCAGCTGCAGCATACGGTTATCTGCCAACATAAAGATACCGGTATTCAGAGCAAATAATCCCAGATAAAGCATCTCACTGCCGATGATGTGCTTCTTGTGTAATGGCAGATAAAACAGGATAAATGCCAGACCAAGATGGGCGATCAGGAAGCTGATGCCGAATCCGGGTGCCTTGTCGCGGATGCGGCTTATCAGGATATCTTCACTACGTCCTAGGTACATATGATTGATCTTGCCACTGCCGTCTCCGTAAGGATTATCGATCACCAGGGTGAGCGTGCACCCGGAATCTTCCCGGTAGATCGGCAGAGAGACATAAGAGGCTCCCGGCGTCTTGCCGAAGAAAACTCCCTCCGGTCGTATGGTCTCATAGATCTGCCGGTCGTCTATCAGGACTGTAACATAGGGGCTTCCATCGGAGGTGGTCCAGCCTTCTGAAAAGTCAATATAATCCGATATTGCCGGCTCACGGTTCTGCCTGGGCAGACTGTAGTACAGTACTGTAAAAATCACAGAACACATGATCAGGAAAAACAGTCCACGTGTAATGGAATATGAAGTTTTGTGATTGTTCGTGTTAGTATTCATATGAATTATATTATAGTAATCAGGTACCATAAAAGTCAATGTCTGTGTTGGTCAGATCAATGACTAAAGATAAAAAAAGTTGCAATGGGTGAAAAAGTATGCTATTGTGATTTTGTTGCCGCTTTAGTGCGGTAAAGATTTACTCTGGAGAGTCCTTCCACGGAAAGCGATTTTCATATTTCTGTATAGAAGGCGCCGAAGGTGTACGGCAGTAAAGCTGCCAATCTCTCAGGCAAAAGGACAGAGCATCTATATGCTTATTCCCATTCTCTTCGGAAGAAATCAATCTACGATAGGACGTCACAAGAGGTGACGGAAGGAGAGGGAATATGTTAGACATGATTAGTAACTTTCTGACCACAGTGGATGATTTCGTCTGGGGCATCCCCCTGATCGTCCTCATTCTGGCTACCGGTCTTTTTCTTACAGCCAGACTTCATTTTTTGCAGATCACGAAGCTTCCCCATGCAATCAAACACTTAATTGCCAATGAAAAGTCGGGCGAAGACGGCGAAGTATCCAGTTTCGCGGCACTGTGTACGGCATTGTCCGCTACCATCGGAACCGGTAATATCGTTGGTGTGGCAACGGCTATTGTAGCAGGCGGTCCCGGAGCTTTGTTCTGGATGTGGATCGCTGCGCTGGTAGGTACGGCTACAAAGTATTCCGAGTGCCTGCTGGCGGTGAAATATCGTGTGGTAGCAGAGGACGGACACATCATCGGCGGACCCTTCTACTATATCGAAAACGGTATGGGCAAGAGCTGGAAATGGCTGGCGAAGATCTTCGCTTTTATGGGTGTATGCGTAGGATTGTTCGGTATCGGAACCTTTACCCAGATCAACGGTATCACCAGTGCGGTACATAATTTCTTCGATGCAAATAATGCACATACCGTACAGCTCTTCGGCATGGACTATTCCTGGAGCGTGGTGATCTCCGGAATCCTTTTGACCATCTGCGTGGCACTGGTTGTTATCGGTGGATTAAAGCGTATCTCCACCGTGGCACAGGTCATCGTTCCTTTTATGGCAGTGACTTATGTAGTAGCCTGTCTGTTAGTATTGATCTTTAATGTAACTGCCATTCCGGCAGCTATCGTAACCATTGTACAGAGTGCGTTTGGTATGCGTGCCGTAGCCGGCGGTGCTTTGGGAGCGGTTATCATGGCAATGCAGAAGGGTATTGCGAGAGGTATTTTCTCCAACGAAGCCGGTATCGGTAGTGCACCGATCGCAGCGGCTGCAGCGCAGAATGACTCTCCTGCCAAACAGGGTCTGATCTCAATGATGGGTACCATCATTGATACTCTGATCATTTGTACCATGACCGGTCTTACGATCGTAATTACCGATTCCTGGAACGTAGGTCTGGACGGCGTGGATGTTACCACCAGAGCTTTCCAGCAGGGACTGCCTTTTAACAGCTTTATTGCATCCTTTATCCTGATGGTATGTCTGGTATTCTTTGCATTTACCACGATCCTCGGATGGGATTACTACAGCGAGAGATGCCTGGAATACCTGATCGGTCAGAAGCCGAAGGCGATCAAAGTATACCGTTGGATCTACATTGCCTGCGTATTCATCGGACCCTACATGACTGTTAAGGCAGTATGGACCATCGCAGATATCTTCAACGGTCTGATGGCGATCCCGAACCTGATCGCACTGTTGGCATTAAATGGTGTTGTGGTGGCTGAGACCAAGAAATACCTTGACAATGCCAAGAAAAAGTTTTAAAAAAGTTCTGTAGCCCTATCACGCGGGAAAATCCATATTTTTTCCGGAAGTATAGAAGTGAGGAACTATATGAAAGATCTTACAAAGGGCAGACCGTCAGTTTTGATACTGACGTTTGCCCTTCCTATTTTTTTGGCCAATTTATTGCAACTTACTTACAGTCTGGCAGATACCCGCATCGTAGGTACTTTTCTGGGAGATAATGCCCTGGCGGCAGTGGGGGCCACGACGACGCTGAGCAATCTGATCGTACAGTTCCTGATGGGAATGTGCAATGGCTTTGCTATTATTTCGGCACAGTGCTTCGGAGCGAAGGATATGGACAGATTGCGCAGATCCTTGGGCAATTCTCTGGTGCTTGGCCTATTGGCAGCTGTGGTACTGACGATAGGAGGGCTTGTATTTTTGCAGCCGATCCTCAGATTCCTGAATGTGCCGGAAAATCTGCTGAATACAGCAACACAGTATGTATCCGTGATCATAGCGGGACTTGTTGTTACTTTATTTTATGATGTATTATCGGCGACCCTAAGAGCGATCGGAGATACCGTGACCCCGCTGATCGTGCTGGCGGTGTCGGTGGTGCTGAATATCGGAGGAGATCTGCTTCTGATCGTGGTGCTGCATATGGGAGTGCTGGGTGCCGCAGTTGCTACTGTGCTGTCGCAGCTGATCGCTGTGGTGGTGTGTGCGGTCTATCTGTGGAAAAAGTATGAAATTCTGCGGATACGTGTGGATGATCTGAAGCTGCAGGATGCCGGAATGCTCCGCAATATGTTAAGCTCCGGTCTTTCCATGGGATTCATGAGCTCGCTGGTCAATATCGGTACATTGACATTGCAGACCTCCATCAATAAGCTGGGACAGAATATTATCATTGCCCATACGGCAGCCCGCAAGATCTCTGAAATCTTCATGATCATGTTCAGCGTCTTCGGTCAGACAATGGCGACCTATTGCGGACAAAATCTGGGAGCCGGCAAAATCGAACGGATCCGCAGAGGAATCCTGTTGGCAACCGGTTATACCTGCATCTGGTGTACGCTTAACATTGTGACCGCTTATACCATCGGTGACTGGCTGGTATGGCTGGTCACCGGCAGCAAAACTCCGGAAGTGATCTACAATGCCACATTATATCTGAAGGTAGATACACTGTTCTATTATGTGACAGCGGTAATCTGTATTGTGAGAAACTCCATGCAGGGACTGGGAGAGCGGATCGTACCGCTGATCTCCAGCTCGTTGGAAATGATAGGGAAAATTGTGATCGCGGCGACGCTGGTTCCCATGTTCGGATACCCGGGTGTCATCGCGGCGGAGCCTATTGTGTGGTTTATCATGATCATTCCGCTATTGATAAAGATACTGCGTATGCCGGTCTGGAGGCAGAAAAACTTAACTGTTTCGTAAACAAAAAAAGTTGTTTTTACTTAACGTTGAGGAAAAATGACCAAATCTGACAGTAAAATACTTGTAATTTTGTCGAATTGTATTACCATATGGAAAATGTTACAATGATTTCACCGAGAAAATACTTAAACGTTTTCGAGATAGATTGAATATGACGAAGTCTTTTACAGAAAGGCAGATGTGGTAAGTATGAAGAAGACAGAGAATAAGAAAACGAAAGTAAAAGGGAACAAAAAGCCATTTTTCACAATTTCGAAAAAGATACTGGCATTGAGCCTTCTGCCGATGATCATTGTATGTGCACTGGTGGCTACGGTTGGGGCCAAAGCATTAGAGACCGGAATTGAGAAACAGATTGAGCAGTCTCTGCAGATCGTTGGTGTCAGTGTGGATGAAACCTACACGAATCTGTATGAAGGCGATTACACCAGAGATAAGGGAGGCAAGGTGCGCAAGGGCGGCACATCCATTTCCGGGGAGACACAGTTGATCGATGGATTGCAGGAGAAGACAGGCTTCCAGGTGTCTTTTTTGTATGGAAATATGCGTCTGATCACGACATTGACCAAGCCGGAGGGAGGACGTATTAACGGTACGGCGCTGGAAGACGATGTCTATGCACAGATTCAGACTGGGGAGGCTTTGTTCCTGACGGACTGCAACATTTCCGAAGTAGATTATTATGTATATTATCAGCCGTTGATCAATTCTGATGGCTCTGTGATCGGTGCCATCGAAGTGGCGACGCCGATGCAGAATGTCAAGGATACAATCTCGATGCAGGTCAAGGATATTATTCTGATTGCTGTGGCATGTGTTCTTGTGGCGGCAACGCTGGTAAGCGTATTATCCCGTAGCATGGTGAAGACCATGAAGAAGACGAAGCATTTCCTAGGCAGGATCGTGAACGGAGAACTGGATGCAGAACCGGATGAAAAGCAGTGCAGAAAAAAGGATGAATTGGGAGATGTCTACCGGATCTCTGTGAAATTGCAGAAGACGCTGCGCACCATTGTGACGGATATCAAGGATTCCGCGGATGATCTGACAGCATCTTCCAACAAACTGATCAAGATGGCACAGGATACCCAGGAATCTGTGAATGATGTATACCATGCTGTCGGCGAGATATCAGACGGCGCAAGGAATCAGGCCAATGAGACAACGGATGCTAATGAAAATGTAGTGCGTATCGGCGAGCAGATCGAATATATATCTGAGGAAGTAAAATCTCTGACGGATTATGCCGGCAGGATGGCAGAAGCGGAGAAAGCTTCCGAAGAGATCATGAAGGAACTGAACAGCTCCAACGAAAGCACCAAGGAATCTGTCCTGCGGGTAGCGGAACAGATTAAGGATATGAACGGAGCAATTCAGAATATTACCAAGGCAGTATCCATGATTCAGGATATTGCGGACGAGACAGATCTGCTGTCACTGAATGCCAGCATTGAAGCAGCCAGAGCCGGAGAAGCGGGAAGAGGCTTCGCGGTGGTAGCAGAGCAGATCAGTAAGCTGGCTGACCAGTCTAAGCGCTCCGCAACCGAGATCCAGCAGATCATCCAAAATATCATGGAGTCTTCCGGCAGAATGGTGGAGATCATGGGTGAAGTGGAAGCCAACATGAATCACCAGCAGAGCAAGTTAGAGGAGACCGGTGTGAAGACTGCGGCAGTAGCGGATGGTGTGGAGAATTCCCTGCAACATATCGGCGGTATCCGGGAGAAGATGGATGTCTTGGGACAGTCCGGAAGCGCGATCCGTGATGTAGTGGAAGGATTGTCGGCAATCTCCGAACAGAATGCAGCATCCGCAGACAGTACCATGCAAGCGGCTCATGGAATGAGTGATACCATGACAGAACTGATGACTTCTTCTGAGAATCTGCTGGCATTAGCGGATAAGTTGGAAAAGGTACTGGATGTTTTCAAGGTATAAAGAGGGGGCCGGAAGTTGTCCGGCAGGGAGATAACATATAAATGACAGAAAATGCAGTCCGGTTTTCATAGAAAATCGGACTGCATTTTCGTGTGGTTTATTGACGGAGATACCATCATGAATTACAATATAAGGAGTGTAAGGAATTACATTATGAATATATCATACGGGATAGAAGGAGAATGCAAATGAAAGAGTTGGAACGAAGTAACCGGGTGGCCATGATAGCACATGGTGTGATCAATGCATGTATGCTTTTCATTAGCGTGATCGGATTTGTTGAACACACAGTGTCGGTTCCGGTATTGGTAGTGTTACTGCTTCTTGGGATCATACCGGTTCTTGCAGAATTTATTTGTTGGAAGAGGGATCATGCGACCAAAGCTATAAAACATCTGTCACTGATCGGATTTGCGTTGTTTTATACGGTACTGCTTTTTACGGCACAGTGCAACATGGTGTATGCATTTGTAATTCCCATGATGTTTGCAGTCATGCCTTATCATGATGTCAAGGCATTTGCACTTATTAATGTGGGGACGGTGGTAGAGAATATCCTGGTGGTGCTCCTGGGAGCCACACAAGGGGGATTTGGCTATCTGGGGCAGAACGCAGGATTTATACAGATTTCGGTAATGATTCTGCTGTGCATTACATCCATCTATGCTACCATATCCAACCAGAAGAACACCGATGAAAATATAGAGAGCATTACAGCTGCGCAGGACCGCGCGGAAGCAACCTTGCGTGAAGTCATGGAAATGAGCAGCCGGATGGAGACTTCAGTAGCTGATATCACAGCGGAATTGAATAAACTGGAAACTGCTTTTGACAGTACCAAAACAGCCATGGAGGAGGTGTCTGCAGGTTCCGGGGAGTCTGCAGCGGCGATTCAGCAGCAGACGTCCCAGACGGAGGCTATTCAGGAAAAAGTAAATACTGTGGGTGAAGTGGCAGAGACGATCGGAAGCAATATGGAACATACGATAGAAATACTGGATGCCGGAAAAGAAGAGATGACAGGTCTGAAGGAGCAGGCAGAGGATTCTGCAAGGAACAGTGAGCTGGCGGCACAGAAGCTGGAAACGCTGGATCATTATATGCAGGAGATGCATTCCATCGTGGAAATCATCAGCAAAATAGCGAATCAGACCAGTCTTCTGGCGCTGAATGCCAGCATAGAAGCAGCCAGAGCCGGTGAAGCCGGCCGCGGTTTCTCCGTAGTGGCGACGGAGATTTCGGGAATGGCCACTCAGACAAAGGATGCTACCGGCAATATCGCAGAGCTGATCCAAAATGTATCCGGAGCGATAGGAGAAGTGGTAACGGTCATTCGCCAGATGATAGATGGCATCGGCAGCCAAAGGGAAGGAACGATGCGCGCGGCGGACAGTTTCACGGCAATTGAAGACAGCAGCTATACGATCGTGGATAATCTGGGTGAGATGCTTCAGACAGTAGAAGCTCTGAAAACAGCCAACCAGGAGATCGTGGATTCCATTCAGACAATCTCAGCGACTACGGAAGAAGTATCCGCCCATGCCAGTGAGACACTGGAAGCGGAAGAGAGAAACAGAGAGATTCTGCAGAAAATTACTGAAAATATGAATTCTATGGTAAAAAATAAGTAACGGTTCCTGTGACAGAACGGACAGGATAGAAACAGGAGTGACAGAATATGCATGACAACGGGGTGACTTTACAGAAAAAGGTGTTACAGAATCTGGATATACCGTATTCGTATGAACTGGCAAAACGAATGGAGCAATACCGGTCACATCCGACACTGGGGTATCGCCCGGCGGGTTCTAAGGCAGAATTTGAGACCGGAGAGATGCTGAAGACAGAAATGGAAAAAATCGGACTGTCCGAGGTTACCAAGGATGCTGTGACGGTAGACGGCTGGGAATTTCATAAGGCAGCGTTAAGCTACACGAATGCGGCCGGGGAGACCGTGTCAGCAGAGCTGGGAGCCTATCAGACAACCTTTGTCACCGATGGCCCCAAGGAATTTTCCATGATGTATCTGGGAAAAGGAACGGAGACGGACTATCAGGGAAAAGATGTCAGGGATAAACTGGTATTGGTGGAGATTAACCAGAGAGATGAGTGGTGGATCAATTATCCGGTATACCAGGCACATCTGAAAGGAGCTGCAGCCCTGATCGCAGTGCAGAGCGGCGGCTACGGCGAAATCGACGATGAAGCTCTGAATGCACAGGATATCGCCGGACCGGAGGATGCTCCCGCTTTTTCCATTTCCAGAAAAGATGCGGCAGGCCTGTTGGAGCTGCTGCGTGATCAGGAGGAAATAACGGTCACCTTTGATGCGGAATCCAGGGTGACCAGAAACTGCACGACTTATAATATTGTAGGAAGGATCCCCGGGAAACATCCTGACCGTATGGTGCTTTTGTCTGCACACTATGATTCCTATTTTGACGGATTCCAGGATGACAATACAGCGGTCGCCTTGATGTTTGGTATTGCAAAGGCATTGCGGGACAGTGGTTTTCAACCGAACAATACCATTGTGATCTGTGCCATGGCATCCGAGGAATGGGGCGTGGTGGATTCTAATTTTGACTGGTCCACAGGAGCTTATGAGCAGATATTCACCGCACATCCCGAATGGGTGGGCAAGGTGATCGCAGATCTGAACTTTGAGCTTCCTGCGTTAGCGCATGGTACCAGAGCGAGGATCCGCAGCTGCTATGAATACGTCAGCTTCCTGGAGGAATATCTTGCGGATCTGCCGAATCTGACGATAGCCTATCCGGAAGAGACAGCAGTGACATCTCCGATCGAGACCTGGTCGGATGATTTTTCCATGGCGATTGCAGGTGTACCGTCTATGGTAAACGATTTCACCGGCGGAAGCTTTATGGAGACTCATTATCATTCCCAGTTTGATAACGATGAGTTTTATGATGAACAGGTATATCGTCTGCATCACGAGCTGTTTGCCCTGCTGATTCTGGCGCTCGATGAAACGGCAGCGGTACCGTTGCAGTTTTCACCGGTGGTGCAGCGGATCCGCAAGGGCTTGGAACAGTGTCGGGAAATCTGCTACCGCGCCGATGTGGCGGGGCAGCTGGGAGAGAAAAAGCGAATTTTGCTTGAAAAAATTGAGGAACTGGAGATTTTAAGTGACCGGGCACTTAGAAGATGCCGGGAGGAATATGAAGCGGTAGAGGAATACAACCGTAACTACAAACAGTTGCTTAGAGATGGAAAATACGACGAGGCGGAGAAACTTTTCCGGCAGATCAGACCGCTGGAACAGAAGCTGCTCGCAAGGTTCCAACAGGAGCAGGACGCTTTTGTGCGGATTGACTGGTACGGAAATGTGTTGTATCCTCATGAGATATGCAGTGCAAATCTGAGACTTCTGGGCGGAGCGGTGAGAAATCTGAAGGAACAGAGACTTTCCTCCGCACTTCGTAAGCTGTATCAGGTAGACAACAATGCCTATGCCTTTAATTTTGATGAAGAAGTATATAGGCATTTTACGGATTATGTATTCCATCAGCCGAAGGATCGCCTGAAATGGGGTTACGGAAGGCTGCCGGAGCATGAAAATCTATATGGAACGGTCAAGCAGCTTCTCCAAAAAGAAAAACAACTGGAGACGTTGACAGGATCCGGTATGAAGGAAATGGACTACCGGGAAGAAATTACCAGCCTGGAGCATGCATGCAGCAAGCTTGTGGTCAGCCTGATGAATATCGTGCAACAAATGGAGAAATCTGTGACAGAGATATTCGAACTGTAAGGATGGCGAGAGCAGAGCACGGAACGATCCACAGACAACAAAGCCGGGGAATGACATCATCATAATAAGGAGATAACAGTAAATACAATTATGGAAAGTGATAAGTTATATCGTGTGCAGAAGGAAGACCTTCCGAAAGTGGAGAAAATGCTGAATCAGTGCTTTGCACACGATCCGTTGTACGAGACGCTGATTCCGGATCCGGAAGTCCGTAAAAATCTGATGCCGGAGCTGTTTAAATGTGACATGGATGAATTTTATGCGACCTGTGAGATCTTCGCAGACAGCGCGGATCTGAACAGTGTATTGGTGGTATCGGATGAAGCGGAGCCGTACAATGTATTTCAGTTCTATTTTACAGAGGCCATGGCTGCTTTACAGACGGATTCCTATCTGATCAAGGAGGATCCTTCGTTAAAGACATTTCGGAATTTTATGAAGGGTGAGGATTATCTGAATTCCAGCTGGACGGATCAACTGCATCAGAATCAGCGTCTGCATATCATTTATCTGGCGGTGGATCCATCCATGCAGCATCACGGAATTGCGGCAGAACTTTTAGAGGAAGCCATTGACTATGCCCAGAAGCACAAACTGATGATCTCCCTCGAAACACATAATCCAAAAAACGTGGAATTCTATGAAAAGTTCGGATTCAAAGTATATGGTGTGATGGAGAAGAATTTCCCGTTAAAGCAATACTGTCTGATCCGTGAAGTACAGTAATATTGCTGAAAATTTCAGAAAAATCCGGAAACGCAACTGCCGGTTGACAAAATTTCAAGGGCACTTGGTAGTTGTCAACCGGCTCTTTTGTTATGATTTTCCTATGTCGACGATCTATGTGTGCACAAGAAAACATTGATAAAAGAAGGAGAGAATGAAAATGATCCTGTCAGAAAAAATAATAATGTTGCGTAAGAAATATGGGTGGTCCCAGGAGGAACTGGCAGAACGCCTGGACATTTCCAGACAGTCTGTATCCAAATGGGAGAGCGGAGCCTCAATCCCGGATCTGGAACGCATTGTCAGTATGAGCCAGTTGTTCGGAGTTACTACGGATTACTTATTAAAAGATGAAATGGAAGAGACGGAATTCACCGATGGAATGACACCGGAGATCACAGAGGGCAAAGTGATCACGGTGGAGGAAGCTAATACTTTTCTGGAAGCTACGAAAAAATATGCTGCCCGGATTGCTCCGGCGGTATCCTTATGTGTGCTCTCTCCTGTTGTATTGTTGTGGTTGTTGGGAATGGCAGGTGCCAAAAGAGGAGCGGTTACAGAAAATGTCGCAGGAGGAATCGGTCTCATCGTACTGTTACTGATGGTGGTAGTTGCGGTAGCGGTATTTCTTCTCACCGGAATCCCGTATAATAAATATGAATATCTGGAAAAAGAAAAGCTGACACTGCAATATGGGGTGTCCGGAATCGTGGAGAAAGCAAAAGAAACATTTGCGGGAACCTACCGGATCTGCATAACCCTGGGTGTTGTATTGTGTATCCTGGGAGTGGTACCTTTGCTGATAGTATCCATTTTTTTCGGGAATAATGGTTATGCGGTAATCCTTGCTACGGATGTTTTGCTCATTGTAGTGGCGATCGCTGTATGGCTGTTCGTGTGGTCCGGTATTATCTGGGGCGGTTTTCAGAAATTGCTTCAGGAGGGGGATTATACGGTGGAGAATAAGGCAGTCAACCGGAAGTATGAGCATGTGACAGCAATTTACTGGTGTGTCTGGACAGCGCTTTATCTGGCCATCAGCCTGCCGACGATGCGTTGGGACATTACCTGGGTCGTATGGCCTGTGGCCGGAGTATTGTATGGGGCATTGCTGGCGTTTTTGAAGATAAAGAATCGGAAAGCAGAGCACGAATAAGCGGATTTCAAGGGGAAATACGGCCGGCGTGAAAAAGGAGCGGAATATTATATGACAGTGGTATGCCTTGTGATACTGGCAGGAATTTTCTGGGGAGATTTTTTCTTAAAAAATTATATAGAGTCGCATGTGGATGAGCGGGAAGAACGAGAGATCTGCAGGGGGGAATTTCTGATCCGCAAGCATCACAACAAAGGCATGATGCTCAATGCCGGACAGAAGAGAAGGCGTCTGGTGGCTGTTGTTTCACTGGCGTTTACACTGATATTGACCGTTGTCTTTATCGTGAGTCTGGGACATCGAGGCAACAATTTGCTGCGACTGGGACTATCGCTGTTGCTTGGAGGTGCCTTCAGCAATACCTATGACCGCCTTCGCAGAGGTTATGTGGTGGATTATGTGAGCTTCCCGGTGAAATGGCAGGCGTTCCGCAAGATCGTATTCAACTGCTCAGATTTCTGCATTATCATCGGTGCGTTGCTATCGGCACTTGGAATGCTGTAAATTGAGAGTTAGTGAAATGCATTGGCAAAATCCACGAACTCCCGGAGCATGCGATACACATGTCTCGATGTAAG
>OGNN01000998.1_pt1 | contig 12726 bp, 9 predicted proteins | sample 1573461 | NCBI WGS metagenome assembly OGNN01 (sample SAMEA2581998, study PRJEB24529) | metagenome | biome: Human gut stool | place: China | collected 2011
GAAATCCCGTCGGCGCAAGCACAAGGATCTTGCCGGAAGCCAGCTGCTTTTTAAGCGAGAGCTTTGCATCCGCTACCTGCTCCCGGGTAATAACGCCCTCCACGCCGCCGAAGTGATCCACATGAGAGTGGCTGTACAGCACCGCCTTGATGTCCAGCGGGCCGAAGCGGTTCTCCATCAGCTCCTTGGCAGCCTTCATGTTTTCCTTGCACATCAGCACATCAAACACGATCCAGCCGTGGTCGGTGCGGATAAAGGTCGTATTGGCCATATCAAAGCCGCGCACCTGATAAATGCCATCGCACACTTCAAACAGACCAGCTTTAGCGTTGAGTTGGGTATTCCGCCACAGGCTGGGGTTTACAGTGTCTGGAGCATCCCGGTTCAAATCGCCGTAGCTCTGCAGATCCCATGCAGATCTGTTATCATCACCATCGATGATCCTGCCTTCCGCGTTGTCCAGCCAGCCGCGCTCGGCGTTGGCAAACTCCCGCCGGTCAGAAAAATCCAGCTTTTCATACCATTCGGCGTTGGTCTCTGCTGTGATGGTCGTTGCGCCTTCGGTCTCGCCCGGCTGGGTGGGATCCTTGAAAATGTCTGTGATAAAATTCAGGCCGTTTTCTGTGGTATTTTCCGCAGCATGGGCAGACAGAGATGCGCCGCACGCCAGCATTGCAGCAGCCGAAGCGGAAATAAAATTCCGACGGGTCATTTTCATAGTAGATTCCTCCTTATTACGGATCAGTTTGTGCGGACGACCGGCGGCTGCCAGTCTGTCAGTGCGGCGGCATCCGGTTTATAGATACGAAGGAAGAGGTGGAAATCTCCCTCTCCTACCGGCAGCCAGTTGGTCGTGTCCGCCGGTGCCTCTTTGGAAAGGGTGATATCGATCGAGCCGTCCGGATTACGGTGCAGACCGGAGCGGTCGTTGACGCAGTAGCGGTCAATGGGGTTTTCAATGAGGAAATCGTTCTCCCCGTAGGCGGTCACCGACCAGAAGCCCTTTTCCAGTGTGGGAGGATCTGCCTCGATATGCAGCGTATAGGTCTTTTTGCCGGTCAGGACTGTGCCGGTGCTGTCCACATCTGTTTTAGGGTAGATGGCAACATCGGTGGTGTTGGCACCCAGACCCCGCAGCGCCACCATGGTACGGTAGGTATATGCTGTGCCAAAGTTGCCGATGGGGTCGCCGAAATAGGTCCACTGACCCATCTGGCGCGTATAGCCCTTCGATTCGCTCAGCAGCTTTTTCTTCAGCTGGAGCAGCATCAGCTTCCAGCGCAGCCCGCTGAACAGACCCAGCGCCTTGTCATCGAACTTCTCACCGGGGCCGACATGCAGTGCTGCAAGCTCCCGGAGTACCGGCGCATCTGCCGCAGCGGGCGGGTTGGTTTCCATCAGCTGGTTAGCGGTATCAAAGAATTCCTTTGCGTCCATAGCAAGAACGTGCTTTACCGGCACAAAGTCATTGGCAGGGTCATAGCTGCCTGCGGGGGCGGTCCATCCACCCGCCTGATAGGCGGAAAGCGGCATCAGCTGCATCTTATCCTGAATAGCCCGGACGTTGGGCAGGTCCTCCTGTCCGGAAAGCACGATGCGGGCAATGGTCCAGACCATCGTGGTAGGCACATCAATGCGCTGCACCCCTTCCGGCAGTTCGCCCTGCCAGTCTGCACGGGTAATGGCATAAAGCCCCGGCGTTTCCAGCACAGCGGCGGTGTTTGTCCACGCATCCAGCACCTGTACATTAAAAAAGCGGTCGGTCTGCGGCACGCCGTAGATCATTGGTTCTGCGCCGACATCCAGAAACGCCTGCGTATAGATGGTATCCACATTCGGCGTAACCACCGCACGGGTCGTTGCATCTGCCAGCTTTTCCGCATGGATGAACTGGTTGATGGGGGCCTTGTTGCTTGTAGCTGTGCGGGTGTTTGTGGAAGCCGTCCGCGTAGCATCCATGATCACCAGAGGAAAGGCGTACAGATACGCCTGCTCCAGAAGGTTCTGTGCAGCCAGCGTCTGCTGTGCTGCTGCGGCTTTCTCTACGGGCAAAAGTGTAGCTGCGCAAACCACCGCAGCCGCAGTAGAAACGTTCAAAAAATCACGGCGGGTCATTTTCATAACATGAGACCTCCTGTTATGTCTTTTGCTTTATGCGCCTTATGGGAAAAAACCATTTGGCTTTCTGTGTTCAGAATACACGGAGTTTGATAGAAAGTCAATCGCTTTTGCACTTTTTGCTTCAAATGTGTGAAAACTGACGAAATGCATTGACGAAATATGATTGAAGCTCAATTAAAACGAACTTTAGCCACTCCGCTCTTGTGCATAAAAACAACCCGGCCTTTCCACCTGCAAAACGCAGGGGAGAGGCTGGGGTGTCAGGATGTACGGAAGGGCGAATTGTGAATATGCGGTAAACTTCCCGGCGGTTTATGTGCACCCATACAGAATTTGAGAAAATTAAAAGAACTGTGTAACAAATTTCCCCGAAAAGCGTTATTATAATAGAAAAATTCCTTTTCTAGGTGCGTGTAAGACATAGGGGAGGACAGCTTATGAAAATCAAAGAAAGTCCATCTATCATTCTGGCGTTTCATGGGATGCTTGGCCGCAAGAAGCAGACCAGCCTATTGCTGCTTTTGCTGACACTGGTTTTCTCGTTCCTGACGGCGGCGGTGATCTACTCCGTCAGCTCTGCACAGGTATTGCAGGTCACCCGCTGCGAACTATACGGCGCGTGGCAGTACCTGCGTTTGTCGGATACTGCTGCGGATGCCGCACAGGCACAAAACGCCTTGCCCGCATCCGCACAGGTCAGCACAGTGATCCAAAACGGAATCGTTCTCGGCGCAGACGATGGCGTGGCGGGCGGGATCGGAACGGTAGACGATACCTTTGCACAGCTGGGGCGTATCGTGCCGATCAGCGGTGATTTCCCCACCCAGCCCGATGAGATTGCCATGACGACGACGCTGCTGGATGCGCTGGGCTGCTCCTATGACGTAGGGCAGACGGTCACGCTGAAGGTGGCTGCCAATGATTACGACCCGCTGGCAGGCTCCGGCACAGTGATGGAAAAAGCCTATACCCTGTGCGGTGTTTTGCCTGCCTATGATGTTTATTGGAATCTGAACGGCAATCTCACCGTCAGCGGCATTGTAGCAGAGCCGCTTGCCTTGGACGGGCAAAAGTTCCAGACGTTTTATTATCTGAATGCAACCGCACCCGTGACCGCTTCGACCGACCCTGCTTTAGTGGCAAACGAGTATGCCTACCCGCAGGAGGATACCGTTTCGTCCTCCCTGCGCTTTTTGCTGGTCGCAGCGATTCTGGTCAGCTTTTTTGCAGTGGCGCAGTATTTCCTGATCGTTCTGCACAAGCGTGTACATACCATCAATACCTTCCTGACGCTGGGGGCTAAGAATCGGGATCTCCGTCTCATGTGCCTGTGGGAGGCGCTTTTTGCCGGGCTTGCAGCAGTTGCTGCTGGGTTTGCACTGGGCTGCGGTGCTGCGGCAGTCGGTCTGGGGTTGCAGAAGCACCTTTCGTTCTTAGTGGTCCCCGCTGCATCTCTTGTGCCGCTGGCGGTGCTGTTTCTGCTCTCCGTACTGCTGGGTGCACTTTTGCCTGCGGTGCTGGTTCGCCCGCAGACCGCAAAACCCAAAGAGAAGCCTGCAAAAAAATTCCGCTTGGCACAGCTGCCGCTTGCACCGCAGATCGGTGTCGGCTGCGCGGTATTGCTGATCGCCGTCAGTTGTTTGTATGTCGGCTGGCGTGTCATGCTGCCATATGATCTGGATGCACCGTATGCCTGTCTGTCCATCAAGATGAACGGAACCTCCGGGATGCCGTTTTCTCTGAAAGAGGATCTCGCTGCATTGCCCGGTGTGGAAGAGGTTTCCGCTGCAATTGATCTGACCGATACCTATACCGTGACGTCAGACAAGATCCAGTCCAGCAAGATGCTTGCCGATATCTGGGTCAAGGACAACGGTTTCTATACGGACATTCCGAGCTTGCTGCAAAATGCAGAAAGAGGAACGCTGAACACGACTGTCTGCGCCTTGCCGGAGGACGAACTGCGCCGCATTGCCGCAGATGCCGGCGTTTCGGACGAGGAAATAGAGACGCTGCTGGCAGGGGATTCTGTTTTGACCCTGTGGGGAGATTGCTATTATGACCCCGCTGCGGATGAATATTATCAGGGCTTCCAACCGGATGGCAGTACGTTGGTTGAACCGGTTTTTGCGGCCGGAGACAAGTTGAGTATCCAATATCGGCGTTATACCGGGCAGGATGAAGCCGGGAATGAGGTCTACCGGACGTACACCGCCCAGCTGCCCATTGCCGGTGTCGTAAAGTCTGCAAGCAATTACACACTGCTGACAACAGACCGGCTCCTTTTCAGCGGCACAATTTTTGTCAGTACGGCTCTTTACCATAAAATGTTTGAGAGCGCAGGAAGTTCCTTTATGGAAAAGGAAGGATACAGCAGCCTGAACGTGAAACTGTCCGCTGGCAGCAATTTCTCTTTGCGGCGGTCTATTTCCTCCATTGCGACGCGCAGGAATGGTATCCTGAGTGCAGATAACTACGACCTGATCAGCCAGAGCTACACCGAGGGCACACAGAGCGCTTTCCTTGTCGGTATCCTTGCGGTATTCGGGGTCCTTCTGGGGTGTGCGCTGCTGGTGGTTTTGAATCTTTCGGCTTATGAAGTCCAGCAGCAGCGGCTGTCGCTTCTCCTGACGCTGGGCGTTTCCCCGAAAAAACTGGTGCTGTCCTATGCAAAGCTGCTGCTCCCGGTCATCGTTGGGACAACGCTGCTTGTGAACATCGTTGTCTATGCGGTAGTTTCGCGTATCGTTCCGATCCAGAGCATTCTCGACCTGATCCGTATTCATACAAGCGGACGGGTATATGCGTTCCATAAACCCGTGGGAAGTCAGATCATGGTCAGCGTTCTGCTGATGGTGTTCTGGCTGTCCGCAGCGTTGCTGCCGATCTTCTCTTTTATTCGTAAAAAAGCATCCAAGGGGGACATCTTATGAAGGATAAAATTCTGGAAGCTGTACAGATCTCCAAAACCTACGGGGAAGGGGAAAGCGCGGTTCACGCCCTCAGAAATAGCGACCTGACCCTTGAAAACGGTACATTTGCGTCCATCATCGGTTCCAGCGGCAGCGGAAAATCTACGCTCCTGAAAATCCTGGGAGGACTTTTGCCGCCCACCACCGGTAAGGTGCTGCTGGACGGTCAGGACATTTATGCAATGAATGCGGAGCAGCTGGCACAGGTGCGGCGGCAAAAGATCGGCTTTATTTTTCAGGATTTCCGCCTGTTCCCGGAGTACACGGTGCAGGATAATATTCTGACCCCGTTTTATCTGGACCATAGAGCACCGGATGAACAGATGCTCCATAAGCTGACCGGAATCTTGGGCATTGCGGGCAAGCTACATTCCCGCCCCGCACAGCTTTCCGGCGGACAGCAGCAGCGTGTGGCAATCGCCCGTGCGCTGATTGCAAAGCCCCGCATCGTTTTTGCAGACGAGCCTACCGGAAATCTGGATACGCGGACGGGTGAGGATACGATGCGGCTGCTGATGGAATGTGCTGCGGAGTTCGGGCAAACGCTTATCGTTGTCACGCATAACCCGGAAATTGCGCAGAAGGCGCAGCAGATCATTCGGATCGAGGATGGACAAATTCTGAGCAACATTTGATCGATTTGATTGTAGGGTCTCTCCTTTGCATAATGATTTTCTGACAACTATCATTTTACAGGAGCCCTAGTGGCTTGTCTATTACTGATTCAATTTTGCGAACTCAATTATACGCTATCATGGGTAAAGTCTAACCACCGTTTTATTGAGCACTTACGATAAAACAGATTTGAATGTACATGCCCATTCAAAAAAGAATGCGCTCCCCAAAAGTGTACAGCATGCAAACAACAGATTTGCTGAACAATCAAAATGACGCATTCACTTCGATATTTGGTGAGCGGCTTCACCTCCGTCCAACTTCATAGCGAAAAGTATCAACCATGTAAAAAAGATTTTTGAATAACGCCGATGGATTATGAGTGCCCCTCAAAATCCATCGGCTTCTTTTTCATTACAATAAAACCCTTGATTATAACAAAAATGTTGATTTATTGAAAAAGTATTATATCATATGAACAAATCAAAATGTTCAGCTCCGCTATAATTTTGATTTTGAACGGTCAGACATGATGCTTAAAGCATTTTGAACCCATTAGGAAAGGACGCTCGACGGTATGAAAAAAGTTGTTGTTGTTCAAAGCGCTATTATTGCGGTGCTATTATTGCTTTCTGGAGTTTTGGTGATTGCACAGGCAAATGGAATAAGCTTGTCATCCATATTAAATGATTCGAACGTATCATATATTGAATTCGGAGATGAGTTCTCCGGATTTGATTTATGGGATCATGAAGGTAAAGCCGTGACTAAGATTTCCAAAGGCAAGAAGTACACAGTTACCTTTTATCTCTCCAGTTCCTGTTCAAGCTGTCTTGACAGTATTTCTGATTTTGAGAGGTTTGCAGCTACCTTTGGTGACCAGATTGATTATGCGATTATTTGGCAGGATAAAATCCCTGATCATTATATAAATAAATATTCGCTTGACCCAAGCATCAACTATTCGTTAAATGGGGAAGCTAAATTGTCCACCGCTACTCCGACATTCTTTATACTTGATGATTCTGGATTTGTAATATTTAAGGATGTTTCCCGAGAAAATTTGATTGAGAAGCTTATTCTACTTGACGTAACAGATAGCGACGAATTAAAAAGCAACGCCAATAAATATATTGTTGATAATTATTCAAATAGCTCATCAAATAAACCCGTGCTTATCTATTTTTACATGCCCGGCTGTTCTGATTGCGATGCCGCAAGCAAATTGTTTGAAAGTAACAACGTTTCAGACGATTATGAAATTATCTATATTTATAAATATGATTCGGAGAATGGGGACTACAATATAGACAAAGACAAACTGTTTGGACTGGTTTACGATATTAACTGGTATCCTTCATTTATAATGATAGATAAGGGTTCGTACCGAGAAATCGGGGAAACCCCAGTTGAAAACCTTTTATCTGTCATATATCAGCGGTAATCTTCATGCCACAACATTTGTGTGCTTTCTCGGCTAGTCACACAGAAAGGAGTTCAATAATGACAAATATCTCAAAGGCTGTGAATCGTCTTGTGGTTGTATGTATGCTATCTGTAATGATTTTCCTTGGGATAATCTGTAACGGTGCAATGCAAGCTAATGCTGCTTGTGGAAATTGGACCACATATAAAACTGGAAGTCCATACTGCGTGGATAAGGGATGCGGTTTATTCTGGTTAAGTGATACAGAATATCAAAAAGCATATCTTAAGCAAGTATGCACGACATCCAGTGGAACCACTAATACTAATTATGATGTACAAGAGAATAGGTTGGGATGCTGTTAATAGGGCTGCAATTATGCACATCTAACGGTGGAAGTCTATGTTGGCTTTAAGCTTTTGCTACAATTTCAAATAAGGAATCGCGATAGTGAATGTTGAGCCCAAACATTTTTCCCGTTCCAATAAAAACTCAATTCTTTATTGCTTGATTGTGTGACTGGCCGAGAAAACATATAAAAAGTATGAGGATTCAATTTATGAGTATGGATTGTAGTGACAATTGAATTCAATTTGTAGAGTAGTGAGGATACAAAACAGATGAAAAAAATAATACTTGCTATCGTAACTGTTTTGGCCGTGTGCATCATAGGATACACGATGAGCTATCCCGATAGACAAAACATGGCTGCGGAAGAAATAAGCACAATTGTAAATTCCGACTATTTTTTTGAAAGGAAAATCAAATACTCGCAGCTCGCAGGGATAGCGAACTTTGGATCAAATATAGTTGTAGCGAGGCCAGATCAAAACTGCCTGGAAATATTGGATAGTTTTGGCGAAATCAAAGGACAGGTTGGTAATTTGGGAAATGCTTCAGGAGAATTTGTTCGCCCTACAGGTCTGGCTGTCTGGAATGATAGGCTTTATGTTATTGATTCCGGAAATTCTCGTGTTCAAATTCTTGATGAGAATTTTCATACGATTCGGTCAATAGAGCTCGACCAATTGTCTGATTCTCAAAACAATTACTATATGGATATCTCAATTTCTGATGATGAAACACTTTTTCTTACTAATAATTGTGCAAATGAGGAGAAATCTTGTGTTTCTCTAATTGGTTCAAACGGGAAAAAACAAAGGTCTTCAGAACCCTTTTATGGATTTATAACATGTACAGATAAAACCGTCTACGGTGTTAATACTTTTGTACATTGGAAAGATTCTCACTCATTTCATGCCAGTGGTGGAGAAAGTTATCTCTATGAAATAACGGCACATGGAAAATTGAAGAAAGTGTTTGCTTTTCCTTATAAATATTGTCCAACAGATTTTTGCATTGACGGTAAGGATATTTATGTGCTCACATGCGCTTGGGCGCGGTTAGATCATTATAAGTTGGACGGCACATATGTTGAAACCTTAATAGAATTTGAAGAATTATCTCCGGAATCTTATCTTGTACGTACTGAAGATGGATTTTGGGTATCTGATGCTACACAAGGCACTCTCTATCATATAAAACGCTCAAATTCTCCCTCTGAGGTATCTTGATGAAAACGAATAGTTTTTCTTATTACATTTGGCTTTCAACCGTGCAATTTTGTCATGAATTTAAAATCAATGTGATTTTGATTGTTTCTATGGCATTAGGGCTACTGTTCCCTATTTTTTGTCTTGGCAACATTAATGTATTCGTACAGAACATCAAGACTATGCGTATTCAGGGGGGAGCAGATACAACCGTGCTTACTTTATATGGCGAAGATGTCGCATTTCAGGATGTTCAAAGAACTATACAAAACGTAGGAATAAAGTCGGCAGATTTTGCCCTCATTGCGTATTGCAATAGTACTGTAGACTGGAACGATGAGCGTCACAGTGAGGTGGTCTATTATACAACTGAAAACATCACAGACTTTGAAATGTTTGTACCTGTAGCAGGAGAATCCGTATTTTCTAAAAATCAAAATACATGCATTATAGAAAAAACGGATTTGGAGCAATATGGTGAGTTGTCTATAGGCGATACTGTCACGGTTGACGGTCAAGCATACAAGCTGGCGGGTGTTTATTCTTCTGTGCGCAACAACGGCAAAATTTTCCTTCCGCTTGCGCCGCAGACCAGTAAAGGCGCTTTACAGTACAGTCGAATCTATTTTCGCAATACGCAACAAAGTGATTTAGAGCGTTTGTGCACTGCGCTCGAAACCATTGGACTGAAAGTTCGTAGCGTTCGCAATGGTGAGCAGGACTTTCAAAAGCTTCTCAGTCAGTGCATCCAACAGTCAGTTCTCATATTCAGTGCGGGGGCTGTCAGCCTGCTGTTTGCAGGTCTTAACATTGGGCTCGTGCTTACCGGAAAAATCCTACACAATAAGCGGCTCATTGGCATACATATGGCGCTGGGCTCTTCTTACAGCACGGAACTTTTCTCCGCATTGGTAGAAAACCTGTTGTGTTTCGCTGCTGCGTTTATTCTTGATTTGGCGCTTGTGCAACTTTTGCGGCCAACGGCTCCCCAAACCTTTGCTCTTGCCCTTACTGCTGGCGTATACATCGGAGCGTTTGTCTTCGGAGCAGGAATGGTATTGCTTGTCACGTGGGCCACCATGCGAAATTTGAAAAGAAGAAAGCTTGTAGAATTGATGGAGAGGGTGTCATGATGTTATATCCGCTCTACCGTGCGGTGCAAAAGCTGTGGCTGAACCGTAAAACCTATCTTTTTCTGCTTATAGAGTTTGTGCTTGGCACGACAGTTGTACTTTGTGGATATTTGTCCGGCAGAGCCGCCACATACCGTTTGGAAGCCTACGAAATGCAGAGCAGAAAAAGCAGTATATCCATTCAGTATTATGGCGGCGATGGTCTCAATGCTGCCGTAACGCCTGAAGATTATACTCAGTTATGCGAAATATATGGCTCGGAGTATAGCTTTTCATATCTGTTGCTTGAACGAACAATCTATACATTTGAGCTACAAGAGGATAAGGTGCAAGATGTCATATTTTCTTCTATGGATGAGAACACTTTTGAATTCTTCTTCGGCGTACAGCCAGAACCGGATACGGTTTATTTCGGTGCGCAAATAGAAAAGGACTTGCCCAACAGATTGTTCTTTTGTCGTGATTGGTTTTTGCTTGATGAACAAGGCGCAACGATAAACGGACAGCTACTGCACACAGCAACCTTACCTGACAATTCTGATCTCTTACTATTGAGCGCTATGGAAAGTGAAAATGTGGATACCGCACAGCTTATCGTTTTGCCGTTTTCGCAGCTAAATATGTTGAATGCCAATGCTGACGCCCCCATGGCCTATTTGAGCGTATTTTTACAAAGCGGACAGGGTATTGACGATGTACAGAGAATTGCCGATTGGCTACAAAGCCGTCATCCGTCCTACAGTTATACGGTGTCTGACCAACGCGCGGAACTCAAAAAATCCATCCGCGATTTAACTCAATGGATGGAGCTGTTTGTATGGGTGGCAAAATGTTCGCTTGTCATTACAACGGTGGGCATCATCGGAGTTTTACTTATCTATGTAGAACAGCGCAGACGAGAATTCGTTATTGCGTTGACTTTGGGGGCAACACACGGTACGCTTATTTTTGAACTGTTTTGCGAAGTGTTGCTTTTTTCACTTTTGGGAGGCGTAATAAGTTTGCTGTTAACAATATTTATTGCACCGCAGCTTTCCACTGTGACATTCACAGTGCGGTTTTCCTGGACATGCGCGATACTTGCAATAGGCATGGCATTTGGAATCACGCTTATATGTTGTGTATGTACGGTCCTCGGCACGCGTAGTCGCTACCCAACGAAGATTTTATAGCGCTAAAAGGAGCAAAAATGAAACCGATTCTAAAGCTGCAAGATGCAAGTAAAATTTATCGGCAGGGTGGTGTGAAAACTGTAGGGATCGAGGCGGTAAACCTTGAAATCTATCCTCACGACTTTGTTGCTATTACAGGCCGTTCAGGCTGCGGCAAATCGACTCTGCTAAACATTTTAGGCTGTATGGATGAACTGACAAGCGGCAGTTATTTCTTTGACGGCGAGGACATTACACGACTGAAAAGTAAAGCCGGCGCGGCATTACGTAACGAAAAAATTGGTTATGTATTCCAAGCATTCAACTTGGTCAATGAAATTAGCGCGCTTGAAAACGTCTGTATGCCGCTTGGTTATGCGGGTGTGTCCAAACGGGAAAGAGATGCGGTTGCACATGAACTGCTCGCACGCGTTGGCATGGCCGAAAAAGCCAACAAGCGACCAGTAAATCTTTCTGGCGGCGAACAACAGCGCGTTGCCATTGCAAGAGCGCTAGCTCGTTCGCCGCGTGTGTTACTGGCCGATGAACCTACCGGCAACTTAGACAAAGCTAACAGCCTCGCCATTATGGAACTGTTTTCCAGTTTCAATCGCAGTGGCATGACGATTGTTATGGTAACACACTCTCCAGATGTGGCAGCGTACGCAAGTAGGCAAATACATATCTGTGATGGAAAAATCATTGAATCCTTTTTAGGAGGAACATATTAATTTGTTTATCTCACTTGGTACAACCAGCGAGGTGATTTATGCGGTTATTGATTGAATATCTAACGATAGAATCAAAAGCATAACATTACCAATCAGTACCTGCAAGCAGGGCGTTCGTATATACAAACGCCATTTTTGCGTTGCAAAATGCTTGTTGGGATAGTCCCAAACCCTTTGTGTACTGCATCCGCTGGATGCAGGCTGCGCATTTGCGCCAAATGCTTCTATAACGAAAAAGAACACCGAGGACTCCCCAAAAACGGGAAGAATCCTCGGTGTTCTCTGTTTATCGGGTCTGCGCTTTATCCTTGGGGACCTTTTCTTCTGCGAAAAACATCTCTACATTCTTCTGAGCTTTCATCAGTTCCTGCATCTCGTTCCGTGCCTTGCGGTAGTCCGGGTAGGCTGCTTTCTTCTTGGTCAGCAGTTCTGCGAACTCCGCATCCAACGCCTTGACCTTCGGCAATTTTTGTAGCCCTGCCTCGTCAAAGGCAGCCTTCGCCGCCTTGTGCAGGGTGATTTCCTCCCGATGAGCTTCCAAAAACTTTTTACTGTACCCTGACCTGCGGTAGGCATCATAGACCGGACGGGTCTTGGCGTAGTTGATGATGTGGGTTTTCAGCACGGCAATTTCTGTCAACCTTGCTTCCGCTGCCTTGATGGAATCCCCCATAGCATGATAGCGTTCTGTTGCCGCCGCTGCACGTTCCCGCAGTTCTTCGGCGCTGCCGATTTTCTGCTCCTGTAAAAATAGCAGCGTTTTGGACATCTCTTTCAGGTTGAACTTCGTTGCCCACTTTTTGTAGCCGACACTTTTGCCCTCTGCCATTTTTCCCTGAATATCCACCAGCAACTGGAAGGGCTGTTCTTTCGGCGGCTGCTTCTGGTACGGCTGGTGTTTTGCCTTGCCCTCCAGCACCGCCTTGATCTCGTCCTCACCATAGCCGGTGCCCAGAGTGCGGAACCGGATAAAACGTTTCTGTCCCTTGCCCTTCACCGCCGTGTGCTTGCCACGCTTCGCCTC
>OGNN01001003.1_pt1 | contig 12620 bp, 8 predicted proteins | sample 1573461 | NCBI WGS metagenome assembly OGNN01 (sample SAMEA2581998, study PRJEB24529) | metagenome | biome: Human gut stool | place: China | collected 2011
TTGGTATTCTGGAGCCCTGTAATGTAGAATCCCGTGCCGCTGTTGGCTCCACCCCCGGCCTGACTGCCCAGGAAAATACCACCGGTGTAGGTGCCATCGGTGCCCTTGGTGCCGCCCACCCGGACCGTCGTAAAGTTCACTTTCGGCGTGGTGGAAATCTTGATGTCACTGCCGCTGGAAAGGGAAATGTTATCCCCTGCCACAAAGTTCAAGGTGTTATCGGTCGGTGTGACAGTCTTGACATCCGTGCCGTCAATCTGAGCTTTCCAGCCGGCATTCATGGTATTGGACACCGTCTGCAACTGGTCCTCTGTAGCGGCCCGGCCACTGGTAATGTTATTGGGGTCCCAAGTCTTGTTGGTCAGGCCGGTCAGATAGGTATTCGTGCCGTCATTGCCAAGAGTGGCCCCGCCAATGGTAGCCGTGCCATTTGCTCCATCCAACGTGACTTTATCGCCTGCCGAGATGGTTCCGGCCGTGCCATCCAGAGCGATTCTCTTCCCGGCATCGCTGCCCAGCGTCACGCTGTCATTCAGGGAGACCGTGTAGTCCACTGTTCCGTCTGCATTGGTAGTCTTAGCGACTTTCGTATTCTTGTTGTCTCCGCTGACGGTGACCGTCTTGGCGGCGATTTTCTTGACATCGCCGATATTGGCGCCGTTGGTGTCTGTGTCATATATCGGGTTGCTCGATGCATCCGTGCCGGATGCGCCGCTGGCTACCTCCGTAATCTTCTGGCTGCCGCCGCTGATGCCGCCCGTGGTGACGCTGGGGCCATTGGCGATGGTCAGGCCCGTGCCGCCCAGGGTGGACGAGCCGGTGGTCACATTGCCATTACTTCCGTCAAGGGTGATGGCATTATTGCCTGTGCCAACGGTCACCTTATCCGCCGTGAGCTGGGTGTCCATCTTTACGGTGATGATGCCGTTGTCGTCAATATCCGTGGTCAGGTTGTCCGTCTTGTAGGTATGGTCTTTCTGGGCATCATTGGCGCGGACTGCCACCGTATCGCCAAGATTCTTTTTGACCGTCTTATAGGCACCATCTACCTTGTTGCTGGCAGAGAAGTTCAGGCCTTTGGCGATATTATTCGTATTGGTCGTAATCTGGGTCTTGTTGCTATTTACTACATCAGAGACGCTCTTCAGCTGATCTTCTGTAGCAGCACGGCCCGTGACCGGCTTGGTCTGCCCTACAGTCCAAGTCGTATTGTCGAGGCCTGTGAGATAATCCCCACTCTTAGTGGTATCATTGCCATTTGTCTGCGTGCCCATCTTGACGCCGCCGGCCGTCACCGTATCGAGGCCGGTGATGTTCTTGGCCAGCTGCAGGGAAAGGGTGGAGCCATTGGCCGTGACGCCGATATTACTGCCATCTGCCAGATTCGTGGCGCCACCGGAAACGGTGAGAGTATTGTCAAGAGCAACGCTGCCCGTTCCCGTGTCTCCGGCCAGCTTGAGGCCATCGCCGAGGGTAGCCACGGTATGAGCCGTGCCGTCCCCGTCGGTATAGCTGATGCGGCCCGTGCCATTGGCGCCGGCGAGTTCCGGCGAAGCGGCATAGCCCGCGGTGATGGTCGTGGCCTTGTTGGCATTTTTGCTGTCTGCCCCAACGATCTTGATGGAACCGGCTTTGCCACCATCTGCGCCGTTCAGCGCTGTGCCTGCCGTCACCGAATCGAAGTCCGGATTCTTGTCCAGGGCAATGGACAGGCGCTGGTTTTGTGCATCCGTTAAGACCTTCACATTCTGCGTGGAGTATTCTTCATCCGCCTTGGTGCCGCTGCCCTGGAGCAGGAGCGTGCCGCCCTGATTCAGGTGGACAGAGGTCGTCGTATCATTGCCCTGGAAGTTCATGCCCTGGCTTGCCAAAGCTTTGAGCTGGGCCACGTTGACAGCATCGGAATCCTCAGACCCGGCAGCCAGATTGGTGATCTGGCGGGAAATAGTGACATCCTGGCCGGCAGCATTCTTCGTTTTACCGCCAAGAGATACTGCACCATCCGTAGACATCCAGATAGCGGTATCTATTTTTGTATCGGCTGAAGTATTGCCCTTATCTCCCTCCTCTTTGATTATAATGTCATTGACTTCATCCGGAATTAAGTACCCCTTTACGCCTTTGTCTCTATTCGCTACCGAATGAGCGCCCAGGGCCACACTGCCGTCTTTATTTGCAGTAGCACTGGTACCAAACGCCGAAGATTCAAAGTTATTCGCCGAAGCCATATAGCCATAAGCAGCCGAGCCAGTCTGTTCTGCAGAGGCCTCAAAGCCAACGGCTACGGCAGCGCCATTGTCCGTGGATTCCGGATCTGTATTCTGAGTACCTGCCTTAGAGCCAAGGCCCATGGCAACGGAGAAATTGCCGCTGGCATGGCTGCTGTTGCCCACAGCTACCGACTGCGTGCCGGCTGCTTCATTGCCATAGCCGATGGCCAGAGAATTCAGGCCCGAAGCGGAGCTGTTGACGCCCATGGCCAAGGATAGATTCCCCTTTGCCGTGGTACCTACGCCAAAGGCCATGGAAGCCGAGCCCGTGGCGCCATCATTGTAATAATTGGCCAGCGTGTTTTCCGCAACCGGCGTGATTGGATTGCCCTTATCATCTTTATCGGCCGTCTTGATGCTCAGGAAGTGGCGGCCTGCCTGCTCCAGCTGGTCTTCCGCCTGATGCATATTTCCCCGGCGTCCAGGTAGTATTATCCAAGCCAGTGATAAACTTGCCGCTTTCCGTAGTACGAGTAGATGAAATGGTCATATTGTCCTGAGAATCATACACAGGGGCGTAATAAGTATAGCTATAGTCGTTCTGTTTTCCGATGGTGATGGCACCGATATTGGCCAAGCCTGTGGTGCCATTGAAGGAAATGCGATTAGCCGTATCCGTGCTGAGGCCAGCAGAGATTGTGCCTGCCGTACCGTCGAGCACCACAGCCTTACTGCCCGTGGTGTCCTTGCTGTCCTGCAGGGTGACCTTCGGCAAAAGGCTGATGGTGGTAGTCTGCACGCCCTTGGCATCCGTGCTTTCAGCAGCATGGACATTGAACTCATCGCCCTTGACCTTGATATTCGTCTTGGCTTCTGCCATAGCTTCCGCCTTGGCATTCTTGAGCTGTTCCATGACCACCACATCGTGGTCATCGATACCGTCGGCGACATTGACGAGACGGTTGTAGGCAGCAGAGTCATATTTATGCTCTGTAACAGTATGGTTCTGATAATCTACGTCATAGTAGACGTCACCCTTTTGATGGCCAAAGGATACAATACGCCCTTCTTTATCCGCTGCACGAGACGAATTGATGACAGAAGCCGTAGACTCGTAGCCGATAGCAACACCATTCGCCATCGTGACCGTGGCCTGTCTGCCAGCTGCTAAGCCGCTGGAGGCCGATGCGCTCGTGCTGCCGCCAGCAATACCGACGGAATAGCTTCCCTGTACAGAGGATGAATAACCACCAATTGCTACGGCAACTGAAGCTGCAAAAGGAGATGAAGGATCTGGATACTGATGAGCATCCTTGATAACATTGCCTTTACTGTCTACGAGAATAGGATTCCTCTCTTTGTCCATTGTTATCGTTCCAACAACATCATTGCCATTGCTGTCTTTAAACTTTGGGTTTCCGTTCTCGTCTACAGCCATTTTGCCGACTACATTGCCACTACCACCAATGATGGATGATCCGTAACCAAACGCTTTATTGCCGGTACCGCCATTAACGGTAGAAAAGTCACCGGCCGCTTGGTTCTGTCCACCACCGGTAACGCTCGAACGTTTGCCAGTAGCCTTTCCTTGAGAACCGCCGCTGACACTGGCCTCTTCACCAATCGCTTCATTGTCGCCACCACCGCTGACACTGGAATTTATCCCCGAAGCTTTGTTGGTCGAGCCACCGCTGATGCTGGAATTTTCCCCAGCAGCTACATTATCCTTGCCACCGCTGATGCTGGAATACTTTCCCGAGGCAGTCCCATTGACACCACCGCTGATGGTAGCATGTTCTCCTGTAGCAGCCGCCTCTGCTGCAGAGCCCGAGCCCATCAGCACGGCTACACCCAGGCTCATGGCCAGCATGGTGCGCTTAGTTGTCGACGGTGCCAGATGCGCAGCTTTCTTCTTGCCGCGACGGCTTGCGTTCTCTGATACGACGACATAGCAATTCTTGACGCTGCTCCAGATGACTTGATAAATCCGATTCATAGAATGCCTCCATTTTCTCTTCGCTCTTCGTTCTTCTCTCTATGCTCCTGCCAACTTTGTCGAATCGATTCGAGTTTTGTATATTTATTCAACTCGTACGCGCTGCTCTCATGCAGTCGCATCTCGGACAGAGACATGCAAATAACGGTTCATTCCTGAACGATCATGGACGCTACCGGAAAGATCTCCACATCTCTCTTATCAGCTCTCATCGTCCATGAATTATGATGTCATCTGAGTCTCATGTTCAGCAAAGTGGCTTGAAATATTGCGGTACTCCGCTGTGAAATCGGTTACTACCGCCCTAATTTCATCATTACTTCCTACTATACCGTAAAATCTATTCTAGAACAAGTCTTTACGGCGAAATATTATCCGGTACAGGACAATCCGCATTACCTCCTGTTCCATTATGAAAAGAAAGGTAATTTTCGGCAAATAAAGAAGTCCCCTCCATTGATGGAAGGGACTTCTTTATTTCGTATATTATTGAGTCTTATGCATATTTATATATCTCTACATATCCTTCGTGATCTGCTGCAGGTAGTCGATAAGCTGCTGCTCGTCCTCGTAGACCTGGCGTCCCTTCTTGGTAACGATGCCGGAGTTGATGTAGAAGGGCTCATCGAGGGCGACGGCGACGAGGTTCTCGTCGGGCAGGACAGCCTGGCGGGCGAGGAAGGTCGAGCAAATGCCGCGCTCGACGAGGTTCTTGATGGTGTGCAGGTACGGTGAGAAGTGGATGACGCGCGGCTTGCAGCTGTGCGCAGTATAGAGGTCATGGACCATGCGATAGATGAAGAAGTGGCTGTCGAGCATGACGAGCTCCTCGTCGGCAAAGTCGGCGAACGAGACAGATTTGCGCTTGGCCAGCGGATGGAAGGGATAGGTGACGAAGCAGCACTCGCAGTCATAGAGTTTCTGGTAGCAGAGCTTCTGGCTGAAGCCGGTCGCGTAGTTCGTCAGGGCGATGTCGAGCTTCTCGTCTTCGACCATCTGCAGGGCGCTGATGCCGCCTGTCTCGATGATCTCGAGCTTGATCTGCGGATGAGCGAGCCGGAACTCCCCGAGGATGCGCGGCAGGAAACGCGTACCGATCTGCAGCGGCAGGGCCATGCGGATGTGATTGCGGTTGTGCGCCATGTCCTGGATCTCCGTCTCGAGCTGATCCATTTGGGTCAAAATGTGGTTGATTTTGCCAAGTAATTTACTGCCCTCCGGCGTCACGACGAGTTTCCGTCCCTCGCGGTGGAACAGATTCAGCCCGGTCTCCGCCTCGAGCGTCTGCATCGCGACGCTGATCGTCGGCTGTGAGACGTGGAGGTGTTCTGCCGCTTTCGTGATATTCTGCCACTGGCACACTTCATAGAAATAACGCATCTACGTCAATGTCATCATCGTAGGGAGCTCCTTTCTTATCTTATATCTTGCTGTCCATACTCATTCCTACATCGGTACGTGTTATTATTATAGCATAAAGCTATAGAGTACAGCTGTAAGAAACGACACCCGTTCTATGTTGTTTTACCGCTGTTTTCTAACAATTAAAAAGGGCATTCTGCCAGTTGGCAGGATGCCCAACGAGCAGATGCAAAAGCATCGCTCACAGATCTCTTTATTTTTTCGTCGGTGCCTTGCAGAGGCCATCAGCCCAGTCGAAGAGCTCGGTGAGGTCGTAATCGCCGGCATGTCCTTTGCCCCACGGCGAGGAGAAGTCGACATCGTAGCCGTTATTCTGCAGCGTCAAGGCCAGGATGGCCGGGATGGCCAGGCACGTGTCGCGGTCCTTGGCACCATGGCGGATGCGCCAGTGCGGAGCGACGGTAACGCCCTTCTGGCCGATGAAGCAGAGTGGATTCATGCGGCGGATGTCATCCCAGGTCGCCATGGTCACACCGGCTTTCTTGTCGCGCGTCAGGGCGAAGCCAGTGAAGTGGCGCGGCGTGTTGTCCGACGTGCCGAACTCGTCGTTCTCACCGGAACTCAGGTCGAACTTATCGAAGGCCGGCGCTGCCTTGAGGCGCGTCGCCCAGGCCGCGTACTTCGCGAGGTCCACATCCTTGACGAGACCGTTCTCGATGATCAGCCAGTCGAGGCTCGAGAGGTCTTCGCCCGCATCGAGGGCCGACTGTGCCGAGGCGGCGTAGACGGACTTGATGTAATCGGCGAAGCTGCCCGTGCCATCCTCATTGAGCATCAGGGTGTGTCCCTGACGGTCCTTGAGGCCAAGGCTGTTGACGTAGTCGGGGAACAGTGCCTTGAGCTGATCCGAGGCCACGCGCTGTTCCTGCGTCATCTCCGTGCCGGCACTCATCTCCGTCGGTGCATTCGCGGGGCGGTTCGTCACGGTGCTGCCATCGCCCTGCACGACAGGGCCTGGTCCAAGCGGCACGACCGTGTCGCCGGCCTTGATGGCGCCCGGCATAGAGCCGGACTTCAGCGGCAGCAGCGGGCTCATCTGGGCGCTGCTCTGATGCGCCTCATTGACGCCGTTGAACATCCACTCGTAAGCCATGTCGGCATGGTCGAGGTTCGTGATTGGGCAGTAGTCCATCGAGGCGAAGATGTCGTCGCGCTCATTGGCCGCGCCGATGGCCTTGAGTTCTGCAGCGTACTCCTTGCTGTTGCCCGTCGCGCCGAGCAATGCGGAGAGTGCGCCGCCCGCGCTCGTGCCATTCGAGATGATCTTGTCCGTATTGCCGGCCGGCAGGCGGTGACGGTTGTAGCGCAGGTAGCGCACGGCCGCCTTGTAGTCGACGATGAGCGCCGGCGCCTTGCCGACGTACGTCTTGCCGTCATCGCCGACCGTCGTGCGGCCGCGGATGGCCGGTGCCGCGACGACATAGCCCCTCGAGAGAGCGACGAGCGAGGCATTGGCGCCGCCGCTCATGCGGTCGTTGGCGCTCGGCTCCTTGATCTCGCCCGGCATGTAGCCGCCGACACCGTTTGGCAGGAAAATCGGTGCCGTCTTAGCCGTGTAGCCATTGACCGCGCCGCCCTTCTGGAAGTACGCCTCGGGGATGAAGACGCTCATGGATTCCGAGGCGACAGAGGCCGGCTTCGAGACGTAGACGACATCGCGGTAGGCGCGGAAGGCCACGTCCTTGCCGTCGAGCTGCAGCGTCTCCTTCGTGTAGTTCTTCGCGTTGAACTTCAGGCTGTATTTCACCTGCTTCACCTTGACCGGCATCGTCTTCTTGGCTGCCGCAGCTACATCGCTCTTGGCGGCAGTATTGGCTTTGACAGCCGTCGCACTGCTACTGCTGGTAGCAGCGGATGCATCGGCGGCAGCGGCCTGCGATACGCCTGCCCACGGCATCGTCAGAGCGCTGACGGCCAGCGCCGTCAGGACATAGTGCTTCAAGTTCATGGATATCCCCATCCTTTCACGACGATCATGATGATCATGACAAAAAGAAAACCGCTTTTCTTTGCAGAACAGCGGTCTTTAATTCTCGTATTCAATGTAATGGTTTCGCCAAAACGAGGGCGTTTTCCTTCTCCCTGACGCCTCGGAGGCGAATTTATTTCCGGGTCCTGCTGGAGCTGGACGCTCGGGCATCAGGTATTCTTGGCAATGACAGCGCCGACGACGGCGCCGAGGATGGCGGCCGTCGTGACCTCACCCGTCGAGTGACCCTTCGAGGACTTCTCTGTGCGACGGTGCTCGCGCTCCAAGCGCTCATGCGCTTCATGGCGCTGTTTCTCGACCTGACGGTCATGGTGCGAATGCCAATTCGAATCCTCGTAGTGATGCGCAGCTGCTTCTGCAGGGACGGCCAGCGTCGTGCTCAGCACGCCGAAACTCATGATGCCTGCCAGGACGGCGGCCATACCTTTTTCCCAGTTCAACTTCAGCATGATGATCTCCTCTTTTCTATGTGGAGTCTGTTTTCCCTTTGATGAGGATAGTATAGCCGCACGATTTTGCAGTCCGCTTAGATGGTCGTTGGATTTCTGTTAAATTAATTGACTGAATCAAAAGTATTCCAGAAAGTGCTCGGCAAGCGAAGAAATGTAGGCTTCGCGCGGCCAGATGGCGGCGAGCCGCGTGCGCAGAGAGGGCTCCGCGATGGTCTTGACGTGCAGGTGGTTGTGGGCGGCGAGGTCGACAGCGGCGGCCGGCGCGATGGCCACGCCGAGGCCCGCATTGGCCCAGAGGATTGTCGTGCGCGCATCGTCGTTGAGGCAGGTGACGTCCGGCGTAAACCCGTGCGCGGCGAAGGTATCAAAGAGGAGCTGCTCGAAGCGCCGGTAGAGGATCAGCGGCCTGTCTGCGAGCTCTTCCACCGCGATCTCCTGCTGCTGCGGTGCCCAGTCGAGCTCCGGCGTCATCGCGGCGATCATCGGCTCCGGCTGGCGGTACTTGCAGTTGAAGCGCGAGGCGTTGAACGGCGTGCGGACGATGGCAATCTCGATGAGCCGCTTCTCCAGCATGTCGATGAGCTGGTACGTATTGCCGTCGTGGATCTCAAAGTGGACGCGCGGGAACTTCGCGCGGAAGGACTGCATGCCCTCGTGCATCAGCAGGTTGCCGGACGAGGAGACCGTGCCGATGGCGAGCGTGCCGCAGAGCCCCTGCTTGAGGTCTTGGAGCTCCCGCTTCGTCATGGCCGCCATGTCTAAGAGCTGGGCTGCGCGCGCGGCGAGCAGCTCGCCGGCCTCGGTCAGCTCGATGTGGTGCGGCCCACGCCGGAAGAGCTGGAGCCCGATCTCGTCCTCGAGCATCTTCATCTGGTTGCTCAGTGGTGGCTGGGCCATGTGCAGCCGCCGCGCGGCCGCCGTGATCTGCCGCTCCTCCACGATCGCCATGAAATAGCGCAATTGCTTTAAATCCATTTCATCTATCTCCTCTCTTGTCGCCATCCTGCTGCAGCAGGACGGCGACGCGCGTGATGTACTCCTGCGGATTGGCGGTACTGAGGTCCTCCAAGATGCTCTCTTCATAGGAGTAGTCTCCCGGCCGCCACTCGGGATGCGCCTGCAGCCAGTGGCGCAGGCGCGCGTAGGCCGGCCCCGTCTTCATGTAGTCGCCCTTGAAATACGTCACGAGGTAGCGGCCCGCTGGACGGACGGCGCAGAATTCTTCTGGCACAGAGGCAAGGCTCTTCGTCGTGACGGTGAAGAATCGCGCAAAAAGACCTGTCTCGCCATTCGGCGCAAGGCAGTCCTCGGTCCTCACCATCGCGCCGAAGACCTGCCCTGTCGTCAATTCGTGTTCCATCATGTAGCGCATGTGCTCCATGATGACGCGCTCCACGCCCGTCTCATCGCCGGCCTGCAGCAGCGCGCGCACAGGGCGCGAGTAGATGAGATTGGCTGACGGCCATTCCTCGATTTCCACATCATCGCAGTGGATGCGGTGCGCGACGGCGAGCACATCCCTCTGGTTCCGCACGATCTCCTTCATGTACTGGAGACGGCGCAGCTCGCCGTCAAGCCACGCCTCCTGCTCTTCGAGTAGCGTCTCGAGGCGCGCGGGGCTGCGATGGCTCATGTAGTCCCGTATCTCCGCGAGGTCGAGCCCCATCTGCCGCAGCAGCCGGATCATGATGAAGGGATAGAGCTGCCGCACGGCATAGCAGCGGTAGCCATTCGCATCGACGTGGTCGGGCGAGAAGATGCCCTGCTCGTCGTAGTAGTGGAGCGTGCGCTTGTTGACGCCGCAGAGCTTGGCGAATTCGCCCGTATGAAGCATCGGTTTTGGTTCCATATGACTTTCTTCCTTGACTTTACAGTTACTGTATACCCTACCATGAGTATAGGACAGTTTTCTGAAAGGATCTTGATAGATATGCAACGCACAACGACAAAACACTCACCGCTCGCCCGCCGGTTCCGGCTCGGCAGCCTGCTGCGCTTTGCCGCGCCGTCCATCGGCATGATGATCATCATCTCGCTCTACACGGTGACGGATGGCATCTTCATCGGGCGCTATGCCGGCAGCGACGCGCTGGCCGCCTCCAATATCGTCTACCCCGCCATCAACGTCGTCTTCGGCCTCGCCATCATGCTGGCCTCGGGCGGCTCGGCTCTTGTCGCCAAGAATCTCGGCGAGAACAAGCCGCAGCTCGCGCGCCAGCGCTTCACGATGATCACCGTGACGACAGCCGTGCTCGCCATAGCACTGGCCACGCTGACGATTGCCGCCGGCGACAGCCTGCTCATGCTGCTCGGCGCCTCGCCGGAGCTCATGGCGGACTGCCGCAGCTACCTCTACTCTCTGCTGCCGTTCTTCCCGTTCGCCGCGCTCATGATTCTCTTCAACGCCTTCTTCATCGCAGACGGACGGCCGATACAGGGCTTCATCGTCTCCGTGCTTTCTGGCCTGACGAACGCGAGTCTCGACTACCTGTTCCTCGCGCATCTCGGCCTCGGCATCTTCGGCGCGGGCCTCGCGACGGGCATCGCCGACCTGATTGCCGGCATCTTCGGCCTCGTCTACTTCTATCGCTATAGCCACCTGATCCGCTTCACAAGGCCCCGACTCGAATGGCGCGCGCTCGGCCAGGCCTTCTACAACGGCAGCTCAGAGCTCGTCACGCAGCTCTCGGTCGGCATCACGACCTTCCTGTTCAACATCCTGACCTTCCGCTATGCCGGTGCCGATGGCGTCGCGGCCATCTCCGTCATCCTCTATGCGGAGATGCTGCTGACAGCCGTCTACATGGGCTTCACGAACGGCATCGCGCCGATTTTCTCCTACCGCTTCGGCGCACGGGACTTCGGGGAGCTGCGCCGCCTCGTCCGCCTGAGCCTGACGGTCATCGCAGGCAGTGCGCTGCTCTCCTTCAGCCTCTCGCATCTGCTCGCTGAGCCGCTTGTCTCGCTGTTCCTGCCACAGGGCGGCCACGTCTACGAGCTCACGCGCCAGGGCTTCGCGCTCTTTTCCTTCACGTTCCTGCTCTGCGGGTTCAACCTCTTCATCTCTGGCTTCTTCACGGCCATCTCCGATGGCCGCACGTCCGCGCTGATGTCGTTTGCCCGCAACCTGCTCGGCATCGTCTTCTTCCTCTTGACCCTGCCGCGGATGCTCGGGCTCTCCGGTGTCTGGCTCGCCGTGCCGGCTGCCGATGTCACGGCCCTGCTCTTCGGCACCTTCCTGCTCGTCAGCCGGATGCGCGAGTTCAAGGATATGGACACCGCACAGAAAGAAATCCGCCTGACCGATATCAAGGGCAGGAATGCCTGATAGCCGCCCGCAAATGTTTCACGTGAAACATGCCCCTCCACTCCCCCCGAATCCTTCTGATGTTTCACGTGAAACAAAATCAGCCTTTCCACATCGCAGTGGAAAGGCTGATTTTTTATTGCTATGTGCTCCGATAACCCCTTAGGCTTTAGCGCCCGTGGAGTACATCGGGATCTTCTCTGGGTTGTCCTGGATCGTCCAGACGCCGCACGGGCAGACACCGGCGCAGATGCCGCAGCCAATGCAGCGGTTCGGGTCGCTCGTGTACTCGATTGTGCCGTCCTCATGCTCGATGCGGTTGATGGCCTTCTCCGGGCAGGATTCGAGGCACATCTTGCAGTCGCGGCAGGTGCCGCAGCTCACGCAGCGCTTGTAGTCGCTGACCGGGTCGCCGAGCTCGCAGTGGTGGCACTTCTCGAAGTAGGCCTTCGAGAGGCGGTCGGCCGGGACCTGCTTCTTCTCGGGGAAAGCCTTATACTCCTTGCCCATGACGTACTGGTCGACGTACCAGGCTGCCTTGCGGCCGCTGCCGATGGCATCCGTCAGACGGCCCGGCTTGATCGTATCGCCGGCCGTGAAGACGCCATCCATGATGGAGAGGTCTTTCTTCGGCACGAGCCAGCTCTTGCGGAAGTACTCAATGCCCTCATCCTCCGGCAGGAAGTCGAGGACCGGTGCCTCACCGATGGAGACGATGACCTGGTCGGCTTCGATGAAGCGGCCGTCATTGCCGTAGACGCCTTCCGGCGTGATCTTGCTCGTGAAGAACGGCCAGACGATTTTGCCGCCGAGGCCTTCAAAATAGGCGATTTCCTTCTGGAAAGCAGCCGGCTTCTGGACATCGACAGCGATGACTGACTCCGCGCCCATCTCGTAGGCGCCACGGCACGTGTCCATGCCGGAGTTGCCGGCACCGATGACGACGACCTTCTTGCCCGTCTTCGGATGCTCGCCGCGGTTGATGGCCTTGAGGTACTCGAGGCCCATCGTCAGGCGCTCGACGCCTTCCCACGGGAAGTAGCGGGACTTGGTGCCGCCCGTCGCGACGACGACGGCGTCGCTCGCTTCGCGGATCTTGTCGAACTTCTCGCGGTCGACCTTGCAGCCCTCGACGAACTTGACGCCGACGCTCTCGATGCGCTTGAGCTCCGATTCGAGCAGCTCGTGCGAGAGACGTCCGCGCGGGATGACCTGCTCGAGCTTGCCGCCGATGTGGTCGGCA
>OGNN01001008.1_pt1 | contig 12600 bp, 9 predicted proteins | sample 1573461 | NCBI WGS metagenome assembly OGNN01 (sample SAMEA2581998, study PRJEB24529) | metagenome | biome: Human gut stool | place: China | collected 2011
GACTCTGGCGAAGGTCATGCAGACACTGGTGCGTTACGGCGAGCTGTTCGGCGCGGACGGTATGGTGCCTGTGACCAGTAAATATAACCATCTGGTAACATCCTTCGGATTGAAAGCACTGGCGCCGGTGTATGAACTGATGAATCAGCTGATCGAATCCGGCAATGTATCCAAACAGAAATTTTCCGCCGATCCGAGACCACTGGATCCCAATGTGCCAAGTTCTTTTTTACAGGATTTTGTGTTCAAGAATTTCATGTACTCCAAGCAGGATGACTATGAGAAACAGCTGACACAGCTGGGTATCATGGAAAAGGATGCTTACACCTGCACCTGTTACATGGATGAAGTGGGAAATACCCCGGCCATGGGAGAGGTGCTGTCATGGTCTGAATCTTCTGCAGTGGTCTATGCCAACTCCGTATTGGGAGCAAGATGCAATCGTAATTCCGGTATCATTGACCTCATGGGTTCGGTAGTGGGCTATGTGCCCCGTTTCGGTCTGTTAACGGATGAGGGCAGAAAAGCCACCTGGATCGTGAAGATCGAGACCACGAAAAAGCCGGAAGCACAGCTGCTGGGATCTGCCATTGGTATGAAAGTCATGGCGGATGTTCCCTATATCGTAGGACTGGACAAATGGCTGGGCGGTGAACTGGATGATGCTGCGAAAACCTATCTGAAGGATTTCGGCGCAGCGACTGCTTCCAACGGTGCGGTAGGTCTGTACCATGTGGAAAATATCACTCCGGAGGCTGTAAAATACGGAAAAGATCTGATCGCGGAGGATGCAAAGGTCTATGTAGTAGATGATGCGGAACTTCAGAGGGTCTATGAGAGCTATCCGGTGATCTGGAAAAAGAAGGATGCCAAGCCGAAGCTGTGTTTCATGGGATGTCCCCATATGAGTTTACAGCAGCTCATCGACTGGACGGAAAAAGTCTCTCAGAGCCTGAAAGAAGCCGGTAGAACCAGAGTATGTATTCCTACCGTATTTACAGCGGCACCTGCGGTATTGAAAAAATTTCAGGAGACCCCTTATGCGGAGACGTTAAAGGCAACGGGAGTCATTACTTCCTATATCTGCCCGTTAATGTATATGAATAATCCTCTCAGCGAGAAGATGCCGGTCATTACTTCCAGTAACAAGCTGCGGACCTACACCAGCGCAAGATATTATACCGATGCTGAGATCTTAGAGCAGATCACGAAGGGAGGAGCGGACAAATGAAAGAATTTAAAGGAAGAATCGTAGCCTCCGGAACCGTAACAGCCAAGGCACTGGTATCTCACGGGGGTCTGAACACACTGGCATCTTTCCAGAAGGCATTACAGTTCGGCGATAAAAAAGCAACCTGCGGAGATCAGAATAACCCCGACCTCTATGGTAAACAGATGGCGGGCAAAGCCCTGTGCCTGCCGACGACCATAGGATCTACCACCGGCGGACTGGTACTTTACTGTGCTTGCTCCATGAACAGACAGCCGGGATGTATGCTGTTTTCCGAACCTATTGATTCACTGGCAGCAGCCGGAGCCATTCTGGCAGATGTGTGGCTTGACAATGTGCAGATGCCTGTCATTGACAGCCTGGGGGAAGAGTTCCTGGAATATGTGAAGGATGACATGAATATTACCGTAAAAGAAGACGGTACGGTAGTAGTGGAATAGTTCAAATAGCTTTAAGAACAGCTTTCGAAGGAAACTTCGGAAGCTGTTTACTATTTTATGGAAAAAACTTTTATGGAAAAAATTTATTTTTCTGCAACCGAAAATACGATATGCTTATCTAATGTATGTGAACACAAAATACCTTGCAAGGCATCCGGCCGGATGAAGAACGGGAGGAACCATGGAGAAACTGGTGAAAAAAGCGAAAAAAGGAGACGCGGAAGCCTTCATCGCTCTGATGGAACAGAACAGGCAAAGCATGATACGGATCGCATTCGCTTATCTGGGAAATGAAGAGGATGTTGCCGATGCCATGCAGGAGACCATACTTTCAGCTTTTGAAAAGCTGGATACTTTACGAAGAGCTGAATATTTCAGAACCTGGCTGATTCGTATTCTGATCAACCAATGTATTGCAATGAGACGGAACAGGAGTCGGACGGTTCCCATGAACGAGGCGGAGGAAGCTTCACAGTTCTATGATTTCAGTACGGATCTGGAATTCAATGATCTGTTGAAAACTCTGCCGGAGGACAGCCGGCTGATCTTCCAGATGTATTATGGGGAACAGTTTTCCATAGGAGAGATCGCACAGCTGCTCCATATGAAAGAAAATACGGTGAAGAGTAAAATTCACCGGGGCAGAGAACATCTGAGATCACAGATGGGTGTAGGAAAGGAGAATAGCCATGACAAACAGTCCGTTGATTGACAGAAAAATAGAGGAAGCATACGGAATTATCAGAGAAACATCGGAAAAGAAAAAAAGACAGAGTCGAAAAAGAAAGTTCGTGCAGACGGGGGCTGCAGCTGCAGCGATTGTTGTAGCTATTGGATTCTGTGCGGCAAATCCGGTCTTGGCAAAAGAACTGCCTCTGATCGGCAGCGTGATAGAACGGGTACAGGAGCTGCTGGGGTTCCAGGAGATTCCGACAGAAGAAATTGTGACGCTGGTACCAACAGGGCAAGGAAAATGCAATGCCGGGGAGAGAGAAGAGGCTGGGGACAACAATACTGGGGCCATTGGAATCCAAAGTACGGAAACCAGTGTGGAAGCTACAGAATCGACTCAGTATCAGACATCGGATCAGGGGTATACTATTACGCTGACGGATTATTATACCACGAACCAGGCAATTTTCCTGGGGGTAAAAATGGAGAGCGAAGAGGGATTCCCGGAGATGTCAGCGGACAGCGACGGAAAAAGTCAGATCATGATCGCAACGCTGGAGGAGTATTCCTTCCGAAGCGGCGATCCGGTACACGGGGGCAGGGTGCTTTTGGGGCAGCTTGTAGATAAACATACTTTTCTGGGACTGGTCCGCATCGATTACAAATCGATCCAGACAGGGGATCAGGGATATTATGAAGAGATTCCGGAAGAAATGACACTGCAACTGGAAATTCCGTATTTTTTCCTATATCCGAAGGGGGATTCCAAGGAGACAGTACACGGAAGTTGGAAATTCCCAGAGTTTTCCATTGCGCAGAGCGATAAGGAAATGCAGGTAATAGAGATAGGCGAAACAAATGCAGCGGGCTTCGGGCTGGACAGAATCGAAGTCTCTCCGGTGGAGCTTACGGTATATGACATTTTCCCGGAAGATCATCTTGTTGTGACCGTAGTGTTGGATAAAGATGGAAGAAAACTGACATACGCAGGAAACAATACCAACGAGCTGGCGGTCAGCGGATACGATATATCCGAGATCACAGTGTACCTCTATGATTATGATGAATACATGGAGATCAAGGGGCTGGCACTGGGAGAAAATTCGTCAGCATTCCTGGAAATACTTGAGAAAAATGCTCTTTATGAAAAAAAGATTTCGATAGAAACAGACAAGTCGTAGTATATCTGCTGTGCCAACCGCAATGACAGCTGAAGGCGTAGTTAGCATAGCTGCGGTTCATGGAAAGCAGAAAATAGTGAAGCTACAGGCGAAGTGGAAACAAAAACGGCTTTCGGAGATCTCCCGGAAGCCGTTTGTTGATGGATTTAAAATCGCTGATAATGCACCGCACATATTATTTGGTCAGCTCGGCAACGACCTGGTTAATCACCTTGCCGTCAGCCTTACCCTTCAGTTCGCCCATAACAGCCTTCATGATCTGCCCTTTATTTTTCGTAGCCAGAACATCTGCGAATTTCTCTTCCAGAATTGCCTTGACTTCCTCAGCGGAGAGCATCTTAGGAGCAAATTCGCTCATGATCTCATAGCGCTTCTTGTATTCTTCCAGCAGCTCGGTACGGTCTGCGGGGCAGGTATCGATCTGCTCCTTCACGGATTTGATCTCTTTTAAGATGGCTTCGTTGGCCATCTCATCGGGAATGTTGTCACGGCAGCCGTTGTCGATTCCTTTTTTCTTTACAGCGGATACCAGTGCGGAGATGGCATCCTTTCTGAATTTATCCTTTGCCTTCATGGCAGCGATCATAGCATCCTGTAATTCTTTTAATTTCATTGTGGTCTCCTCTCTGGAACAAAATCTCCAAATGTTTTCTGTGTTTTATTATACTCTCACAGATGAAAACTGAAAAGAAGAAAATGTGAATATCTGTCAGCTTATATCCGGGTTGTTTACACAGATATTACATGTTGTTTACCTGCCCAAGATAGTGTCGCTGCAACAGTTTTGGTAACATATAATGCGCCTTGGAGAAAAAAGCAACTGCGAAACAGGATGTAGCGTATCATAGCACGAATTCGTGAGCGGATGGTACAATGAACACGAAATAAGATGTATATAAAGACACGGGAATTAACACAGGATGGAAGGAAAGAAGTAGAAGAATGACATATAGTGAAATTAGAAAAAAAGAAGAAGTACTGACATTTATTAAAAAAGGAAATGCGAATCTGGGTGCCATGGGATTCACCGATCATTCGGAGGCGCATTCGGGACCGGGTGCAGATCGTGTCCGCTATCGGATTGCATGACGAATCTACCGGCGGTGCCACAGATCCCATCTCAGCGGCGCTGATCATTGCAGATAAGACCGATGTCCGCAGGAGCAGAGTCCGGGAGAAGAATAAGGCAACCTTCGATAAACATGACCGCGTCAATTATGCGGTTACAGATACGAAGCTTAAGATCAATGTGGAGAAGAGAGTGATTTCACTGAATCTGCAGATTGATCCGAAGATCTGCAGCATGTATGAGTATTTTGAGATATTCCTTGGACGTATGATGATGTGTAAGCGTGCAGCGGAAGTGCTGGAGGCATCCTTTAAGCTGACCGTGAATGGGGCAAAGGTATTGTAAATAGAAATTTAGCGAAATATCCCCGTAGCCCTTGGCAGGGTATAAGAAACGCGGCACTGCTTATTCTTATACCCAGCCGGGGCTACTGGTTTTTTTGAAAGCTTTCCAAAACGCAGAACTCCCGGCGTATGCGGTGCCATGTCGAAGATGTTTGTCGGAGGATGTTGATATTTTCTAGAAAAGTGCTGAAAGGCAGGGGGAAAGCGGACACGATGTCCGCGTCAGCCGATTGTCGACATGGATGTCGACTGTAGGCGGCCCCGTCATGACGAGAACTACTCATCACTTTTCGTAGAAAATTCACATCCGGAGACCTTACATCGAGACATGTGTATCGCATGCTCCGGGAGTTCGTCAATTTGCTTCACTAACTTTCAATATCCAAAAATTGTTTTTTGATTACTTTGGTGTAAATGACATAATAATGACGTATTCCATACAAATAATTTTTGAAATCAAGATATTTTGTATTAAAATAGCCTTAGTTTCTCATTTTACGAAAATAGTTACTTCCAAAGCATCCAAATCCCTTGTTTTTGTATTTTTTTGCAAAAAATAACGATTTAAATACAAAACCAAAAATCTTGCCTCTTTTACACCAAAGTCAATCAAACTCTTTACACACAAATTCAGACTTGACTCGTCGATCAACCACACTTACTCTTAATTCTACTAAAACATGCGAAAGAGCTGGGAAACGTAAAATTTCCGTCTTAGAAACACATTATTTTTTACTATAATTGTAGAAAAAGACCTATTAAGTAAAAAAGCGCTTTCTGAGAAGCTTGTTTTTTACTATTTTGACTATATTGAGGCTTTTTTCAAAAATCAGTAGTCCCAATACGGGCTGTTTAGATTCGTTACATCCGCAACGAGCCACGCTATTCATAAGATTGTCAGCAAAGAACGCTGCCAATCTTATTTCATATCGCGGCGTTCGCCGCATCTCGGCATAAGTAAAGACAGCGAATTGTGCGCAAGCGCCCATCGCTGTCTTCACTATGCCTATGCGCGGCTATGCTTTCGTAACTTTCAAGTTAATTCATAATTGCTTGCATCCTGCATATACATATAACACCAATGGCAGGAGGTATTTTTATGGACTATGCAGTGAATACATACGATCTGTATCGGGATATACAACAAAGAACGGGAGGAGAGATCTACATAGGGGTATTGGGACCGGTGCGGACGGGAAAATCCACGTTCATCAAACGCTTTATGGATGAAATGGTGCTGCCCTATATGGAGGATGAACATGCCAGAATGCGGGCGCAGGATGAACTGCCTCAGAGCGCGGGAGGTAAGACCATTACCACTACGGAGCCAAAGTTTATTCCCAACGAAGCGGCAAAGGTGCGACTGAATGATGATATTGAAGTATCGGTACGGCTGATCGACTGTGTGGGATATATGATCGACGGTGCGGCGGGACACATGGAAGAAGATGCGGAGCGCATGGTGAAGACTCCCTGGTCGGAGGAAGAGATTCCGTTTACCCAGGCGGCAGAGATCGGCACGGATAAAGTCATGCGGGATCATTCCACCATCGGTCTTGTGATCACTACGGACGGCAGTATCGGGGAACTTCCCAGAAGCAATTATCTGGGAGCGGAAGAGAAGACAATCCTGGCGCTGAAAAAGTCCGGAAAACCCTTCCTTGTGCTGGTGAACAGCCAGAAACCTTATTCCGAGGAGACCAGACAGGTAGCGGAGGAAATCGGGAAGAAATACGATGTGGCCGTGATGCCGGTGAACTGCGAGCAACTGAAAAAGGAAGATATTAATCGCCTTCTGGAAAAAATCCTGTATGAATTTCCTCTGACGGCAGTGGAATTTTATTTCCCGAAATGGATGGATATGCTTCCGGTGGATCATGCGGTAAAACAGGACCTGTTAAGACAGATCCGGGAATTGATGAACAGCTATGACCGGATTCGGGATGTGGCGGGACACCCTGTGGAATTGCAGGGAGATTATATTCAAAGCTGCAAGATGGAGCCGGTGCAGTTGTGGAACGGTATTGTTCCGGTACAGGTAGGAATCGACGACAGGTATTATTACGAAATGCTTTCCGGAATGTTAGGAGAGAACGTAGAGGATGAATACCAACTGTTGAATAAACTAAAAGAGTTGGCAGAAATGAAAAAGGAATATACGAAGGTGCAGGATGCATTGTCCATGGTGAAGATCAAAGGCTACGGCGTTGTGACTCCGGACAGAGAAGACATTGCACTGGAGAAACCGGAATTGATCCGCCATGGCAACAAGTTTGGTGTCAAAATCAAGGCCAGCAGCCCCTCCATACATATGATCCGCGCAAATATCGAGACAGAGATCGCTCCCATCGTGGGCACAGAACAGCAGGCTCAGGATCTGATCCATTTTATCGATCAGGCGGAGGCGGAGCACGGTATCTGGGAGACTAATATCTTCGGCAAGACTGTGGAACAGCTGGTGGATGACGGCATCACCACGAAAGTTGCTTCCATCGGAGAAGAGAGCCAGCTGAAACTCCAGGATACCATGCAGAAGATCGTCAACGACAGCAACGGTGGCATGGTTTGTATTATTATATGATTCCATAATCCACCCATGGAAAGTCTGCAAGACTGCCTGCAGGCAAAACAGACTTTCTATGAGGGGAGTAAACACACATGAGCAGGGGAGGACGATAGTCCGAAATGCGAATGTGGGTTACAATTTCGAGAGTGCGAAGCACGGAGAAATTGTATGGGATGTTAGCTTCCCATTGCTTTTTTCCCGTGCATTTTGTATAATACCTTTGTTGACTTTGCTTTATTTTTCTGAAAAACAGGAAGAATATTTGCTAAATTGCATGAAAATACGGCTAAACGGAGGATATAGATGAATCAGGTATATGCAAAATTACAGAACTGTTATGAGTGTGTGAGAAAAAAGACGGATTTTGTACCTAAGGTGGCGATTGTTTTGGGATCGGGCCTGGGCGATTATGCGGAACAGATCCGTGTGGTGACAGAGATCCCTTATGCGGAGATCGAGGGATTTCCTGTTTCCACCGTACCGGGGCATGCCGGTAAATTTATCTTCGGTTATCTCGATGAGATTCCTGTGGTGTGTATGAAGGGAAGAGTACATTGCTACGAAGGTTATGATGTGACGGATGTGGTACTGCCCACCAGACTGATGAAACTGTTAGGCGCTGAGATTCTGTTTCTGACCAATGCGGCAGGCGGTGTGAATACTTCTTTCCATGCCGGTGACCTGATGCTGATCAGAGATCATATTTCCGTGTTTGCCCCCAATCCTCTGATCGGTGCCAACATGGATGAACTGGGACTGCGTTTCCCGGATATGAGCCATGTGTATGACAAGGACTTACAGCAGATCATCCGTGAGACCGCGAAGGAGAACGGTATCTATTTACAGGAGGGTATTTATACCCAGCTGACCGGCCCGTCCTTCGAATCTCCGGCAGAGATCCGTATGCTCCGGACACTTGGCTGTGACGCGGTAGGCATGAGCACAGTGGTGGAAGCAATTGCTGCCAACCACATGGGAATGCGGATCTGTGGCATCTCCTGTATCAGTAATCTGGCGGCGGGAATGACAGATCAGCCTCTGAATCATGAGGAAGTACAGGAAGCTGCGGATATGGCAGCTCCCAGATTCAAGAAGCTGGTAACGGAATCTGTGAAGAAATTTGTATAGACACAGAGAAAAAGGAGATGCGGATGATCCAGGAGACAGAAGAAAAGGCATTGGTCAGCCAGGCATTGGAAGCCAGAAAACTGGCATATGCTCCTTATTCCGGTTATACGGTGGGAGCGGCACTACTGACTGCGGATGGACACAGATACCTTGGCGGTAATATTGAAAACGCTTCTTACGGAGCTACGAACTGTGCGGAGCGTACCGCCTTTTTCAAGGCGGTCAGCGAGGGAGAACGGGAATTTACAGCCATTGCCATTGCCGGAGGAATATCCGGAGAGGCACCGGTGGAATATGCGTATCCATGCGGTATCTGCAGACAGGTGATGCAGGAATTTTGCAGGGATGATTTTGTGATCTACGTGGTAAATAGTGAACAGGATTATCAACGCTATACCTTAAAAGAATTACTTCCCTTTGGATTTGGAGGAGATGCAATCAGATGAATATCAGATTATATAATGCACGAATTCTCACCATGGAACCCGGCAGAGAAGTCTTCTATGGTGAAATATGGGTTAAAAATGACAAGATAGCCTATGTGGCGGAACAAAAAGAATTAGCGGAGGAATGGGACAGATCCCAGTTCCCGAGAATTGCCTGGGATATTGAACTGGATTGCAAGGGAAACCTTCTGATGCCCGGATTTAAAAATGCACATACCCATTCCGGTATGACTTTCCTGCGCTCCATGGCAGATGACCTGCCTCTGGATCAGTGGCTGAACAAGCAGGTATTTCCTCTGGAAGCAAAACTGACCGGTGAGGACATCTATGAACTGACCAGACTGGCAGTGCTGGAATACCTGACCTCAGGAGTGACTTCCATTTTCGATATGTACCTGACACCGGATACTATTGCTGAGGCCTGTCTGGACACCGGAATGCGTTGTGTACTGGTATCCGGACTGAATAATTTCAGTTCTTCTCCAAAACAGGTAGAAGAGGAGTTTTTAAAATGGAATAAGAAGAATTCCCTGATCAGTTACCAGCTGGGATTTCATGCGGAATATACCTGTTCCAAGGAACTGCTCTGGAAAGTGTCGGAAATGGCACATCATTACCGGACACCGGTATATGCCCATATCTCCGAGACAGAGAAGGAAGTGGAAGAGTGTAAGGCACGCTACGGCATGACACCGCCCATGTTCTTAGACTCTCTGGGAATGTTCGACTACGGCGGAGGCGGTTTCCATTGTGTCCATGTGACGAATCAGGATCTGGATGTCTTCCGCAGACATCATATGTATGTGATCACGAACCCCGGATCCAATACGAAGTTAGCCAGTGGTATTGCACCTATTGCCGATTATGTGCGTCATAAGATCCCGGTGGCGATCGGAACCGACGGACCTGCCAGCAACAACTGTCTGGATATGTTCCGTGAGATGTTCTTAGTTACCGGCTTGAGCAAGCTGTTAGAGAAAGATGCTGCCAGCATGGATGCCATGGAAGTATTGAAGATGGCAACGATGAATGGTGCTAAGGCAATGCGACTGAACCGGGCAGATGTTCTGGCGAAGGGCAAATACGCAGATCTTATCATGATCGATCTGCATCAGCCTAACATGCAGCCCATCCATAATATTCCAAAGAATCTGGTCTACAGCGGCAGCAAATCTAATGTCTGCATGACCATGATCGGCGGTAAGATCCTATACCGTAACGGAGAGTTCAACGTAGGAGAGGATCCGGAGCGCATTTACGCCAAGTGCGAAAAAATCGTAAAAAGACTGTTGACTGAGTAAGCAAAGAACTCAGAAGACATAGAAACGGAGTTCCCCGTGTGGCTCCCAGAATACTTAGGAGGGAAAAGATGTTAGAAAAAATCTTCAAACTGAAGGAAAACAACACCACCGCAAGGACAGAGATCATTGCCGGACTGACCACGTTCATGACCATGGCTTATATCATAGCCCTGAATCCGAACCTGCTGACCGGTTTTGGCAAGGATACCATGCCGGAGCTGTGGAACGGTGTTTTCCTGGCAACCTGTATTGCATCCGCAATCGGTACCATCGTAATGGCATTTCTGGCAAATAAGCCGTTTGCCATGGCACCCGGAATGGGACTGAACAGTTTTTTCGCAGTCGTAGTAACCAATATCGTAGCCCTGACCGGCATGACCTATGTGGCATCCTTCCAGGCTGCCCTGTGTATTGTTCTGGTGGAAGGTATTGTATTCCTGATCCTCTCCGTGCTGAATATCCGTGAGAAGATCGTGGATGCCATTCCTTTGGGCGTACGTCTCGGTATCGCACCGGCCATCGGTCTGATGCTGTTAAACATCGGCGTCGGTTCCAATGCAGGAATCTATTCCGAGAACGGCGGACCTTTCTATGCTATGAGAGACTTCTTCGGTGCACTGACTCCTTCACTGGCTAAGACCAATATGGGATCCGGATATTCCGCAATGGTGTTGTCGGTTGTTACCATGTTCGTAGGTCTGTTTGCCATTGTTGTTCTGGCACAGAGAGGTGTCAAGGGTGCTGTTTTACTGGGGATGCTGATCGCCAGCATCATCTACTGGGCAGGAGAGGCCATTTTCCTGGGAACAAATCCCTTTGCTTCTCTGGCAACTGCATCCTTCGTACCGGCCTTCGGAGATATGGCGTCCACTACACTGTTTAAGTTTAACTTCCAGGGATTTGCACAGATTGGCTGGTTTACTGCAATTACTCTGATCGTTACATTCTGTATCATTGATATGTTTGATACTATCGGTACTCTGGTAGGAACCGCAAGCCGTGCGGGAATGCTGGATAAGGATGGAAAAATGCCTAACATGAAGCAGGCACTTTTGTCTGATGCAGTAGGCACTCTGGCAGGTTCCGTAACCGGTACTTCCACCGTTACCACCTTCGTAGAGTCTGCCTCCGGTGTGGAAGCAGGCGGACGCACCGGTCTGACCGCACTGACCACCGGTATTATGTTCCTTGCATGTATCTTCATCGCACCCATCGCCGGTATCATTCCTGCGGCAGCTACTTCTTCCGCATTGATCTATGTGGGTGTCCTTATGGTAGCAGGTCTTAAGAATGTAGATTTTGATGACATCTGCCAGGCGCTTCCCGTGGCTCTGATGATGATCGCCATGCCGATCTCCGGATCCATCGGACATGCCATCGGCCTTGGGCTGATCACCTATACTGTGATCAAGGTATTTACCGGTAAGGCAAAGGATGTTTCTATACTTACCTATGTATTATCACTGATCTTTTTGTTAAAGTTCTTTATTGTCGCATAAAGAGTTTTACAAATAAGAAATATAAAAAACAGGTCAGAATATGGGGGCGGGCACTGCACAGGGCGGTGCCTGCCTTCTTATATCCGGAAAAGTGAGAAAAAATATGGAATTTGTTGTATTTGCAGGTGTACTGCTTTTTCTTTTTTTATTCATGATCGTACAGGAACTTATGCAGGCAAAAAAAGAGGAAAAAATGTTCCGGAACTCTCTTTTGGAAAATTACGGAAAAGAACCGCCGAAGGAATATTCGCTGGAGAGATTTGCAAGGCTTGATAGTTATCTGGAACGACATAAGGAAGAGAAACAGTTAGATGATATCACATGGAACGATCTGGGAATGGATGAGGTATTCTGCCGGATCGACCGGACATTGTCAGCGGCAGGAGAGGAATACCTGTATTTTACCCTCCGGAATATCTTCTGCGGGAAGGAAAAGCTGGACCATTTGGAGGAAGTGACCGGATGGTTTTTGGAGCAGGATGATACCAGGATCCGGGTACAACTGTTACTGAAAAAATTGGGGCATCTCGGGAAATACTCTCTCTATGATTATCTGGATAATCTCGACTATCTGGGAGAGCGTAACAATCGGAAGATATTGCTTTTAAATCTTCTGTATCTGCTGTTTGCCTCACTTTTATTCGTGCAGCCGGCGGTAGGGATCCTTGGGATCGTGGTGTGTATGCTGGGACATATATTGACATACTTTCGTGAGAAAAAAGT
>OGNN01001016.1_pt1 | contig 12500 bp, 9 predicted proteins | sample 1573461 | NCBI WGS metagenome assembly OGNN01 (sample SAMEA2581998, study PRJEB24529) | metagenome | biome: Human gut stool | place: China | collected 2011
AAACACCACGTCGACATCCTTGGCCAGCAGCTTGTTGGTCACGCCGGGGAAAGCGTTCTGCTCATGGATGGCGGTCTTGATGCCCTTCTTGGCGGCGCAGCGCACCACCGGGCCGGAGACGTAGCCGCCGCAGCCGATGACGAGGTCGGGCTGCACTTCCTTCATCATGGCCCGGGCTTTCGGGCCGGAGAGGGCCAGGTTCCAGAGGGTGATGATGTTCCGCTTGATGTTGTTCAGGGAGAGCCTGCGCTGGAAACCGGTGATCTCGATGTGGTGGAAGGGGTAGCCTGCCTGGGTCACAAGGCGGTATTCCATGCCCTCCTTCCGGCCTGCAAAGTGTATCTCGGCGGACGGGTCGGCCTTTTTGATGGCTCCTGCGATGGCCAGAGCCGGGTTGATATGTCCGGCAGTTCCGCCGGCTGCGATAAGTACACGCATGGTGATTTCCTCCTTATTTGGATATGCTCAATATCCCACGTTGGGGTCGAGCCGGATGGTGTTATTGGACTTTTCTTTTTCCCGCTGTTCCCGCAGGGCGCGGAGATTCTCCCGTTCAAGGCGGGCGCGCTCGCCACCCCGGCCGATGTTTATCATCACGCCCATCTCGGCCAGCAGCAGGATGAGGCTGGTGCCGCCGGAGGAGAAGAAGGGCAGCGAGATGCCGGTGTTGGGCAGGGTGTTGGTGACGACCGCGATGTTGCAGAACACCTGCCACGCAATTTGGGCCATGATGCCGATGCCCACCAGTGTGCAGTAGCGGTTCTCGGCGTGGAACGCCAGCCACAGCCCCTGCACGAGGAAGAGCACGAAGAGCAGGATGACGATGACGGCACCCACGAAGCCCAGCTCCTCACACACGACGCTGAAGATGAAGTCGTTGGTGCTCTCGGGGAGCCAGAGCTGTTTTTCGATGCTGTTGCCGAGGCCGAGGCCGGTAACGCCTCCTGAGCCGATGGCGTAGAGGCTCTGCAGGGTCTGGTCGGTCATCTTGCTCAGGTCGTGGGTCCAGCCGTCCAGACGGCTCTGTAAGTACGGGATGGAGTCGATGTGCTCCAACACGGTGCGGAGCAGCAGCACAGCGGACGCGCCGCCCGCCCAGGTGATGATGCCGCCGCTGCCGCCCAGCAGCAGGATGGTGCCGCAGATGGCCGTCGTCAGGACGATGCCGGACATATGCGGCTCAAGCATGAGCAGAAACACCACAGGGATGAGGGGCAGCAGCGGGACGATGAGTTCCCGCACGATGCGCTGATAGAGCCACTGGCCTGCCGGGACGCGCCGCCCAGAGGCGGGGTCCAGCTTTTCCAGATGGGGCGCTTTCGCGGCCAGATGGGCCGTGAGCAGTATCATCTCGAACTTTGCGATCTCCGATACCTGAATGGTAAAGCCGATGCGCAGCCAGCGGCGGCAGCCGTTGAGGGGCGCGCTGAACAGCACCGCGATGAGCATCACGATGCAGACGACATAGCCCGGCCAGACCATCCTGCGCAGAAAGCGGTGGTCGATGCGGGAGAAGAGCAGCATGACCGCAAGACCCAGACCTAGGCAGAACACCTGCGACTTGATGTAGTAGAAGCTGTCGCCCATCCGCAGGTAGCCCGTGGTGTAGCTGGCACTGAATAGCATGATGAGTCCGAACACGATGATGACTGCCAGCGTCGCCAACCAGTTGATGAGCACCTGCGGCCAGGGGCCGGGGCTCGACAAGATGGCAAAGGACTCAGGCTTTTTTCTCCGGATGGTCGCCATCCGCATTCCCTCCTTATCGGGTCCCGGCTCAGCTGGCCCGCGCCGCCTGCAAGGTCAGCGCAAGGCCCAGCATTGCCAGGACTCCAAAGATATAAAAGATATTCACCGGGTCAAAGCCCCGCTTTTCCAGCCAGCGGTGGAGCGGCGCGGTGCCGAACAGCTGCCGCCGCCCGCCGGAGGCTTTCCAGACGATGATCTGCAGAGCCACCATGCCGCCCTCCAGCCAGTAGGGCAGAGCCAGCGGGAGCGCCAGCCCGGGCCAGCCGACGCTCAGCGGCACACAGCCCAGCGCACCGGCTAAAAACTGGCACCCCACCGCACCGGGGCGGAGCTTTGCGGGGTAGAAATTCCAGAGCAGGAAGGCCATCAATGCCCCGGCCAGCGCCGCCGGGAGGACTCCCAGCGGGAACCAACCCAAGAGGGTCATAGCCGTCATGAGGCCCAGCATGGAGATGAAGGCGCAGCCGCAGACCGTGCCGTCCATGCCGTCGGCCGTGCGGGCGCTCTCGGCCAGCGCCACTAAAATCACCAGCCAGACCACCGGGGCCAGCGGCCCGAGGGTGCAGTAGCCAATACCCGGCAGGGCCAGCCCGTCGGGCAGGCAGTGGTTCAGCCCCAGCAGGGCCAGCACCAGCGTGCCGGAGGCTGCTTCCAGCGCCAGCCGCACCGGGCGGCGCAGCCCCAGCGGCGACCGATGCCGCAGCCGGACCACATCGTCCGCGAGGCCCACGGCCCCGAAGCAGAGCGCCCCGAACAGGGCGATGAGCAGCCGTGTGGTCAGCAGGCTCTCGGTCCCCAGCAGCTCCGGCTGGGCGACACAGGCCGCTGTCCAGCCGACGCCTACCGCCGCCAGCGTCCCCACCATCAGGCAGAGCCCGCCCATCGTGGGCGGCTCATTTTCCTCCTGCTGGACGCGGAACGCCCGCAGCAGCGGCGTCATCAAATTCCCGAGCGCCGCCGTGAGGACGAACCCCAGCGTTGAGGCGACGATCAAGGCAAAACGAATCATAATAACGATACTCCAAGTATTTTACTTTGCGCAGAGGGGATAAAACAGGGCCAGCGCCTTTTCCAGTGCCATGCCCCGGCTGGCCTTCACCAGCAGAGCGTCGCCCGGGGCCATCCGGGCCAGCAGAGCGTCTGCAGCCTGCTGGTAATCCTCGGCGTGGACAACGTCGGCGAGGCCCGCGTCCTTTGCAGCCTTTGCCGTCCGTGCGGCCTCGGGGCCATAGGTGACAAGGGCGGTCAGCCCGGCCTCTGCGGCCTGACGGCCCAGCTCTTCATGAGCGGGCGCGCTCATCCCGCCCAGTTCCAGCATATCGCCCAGCAGAGCGAAACGGCGCTTGCAGGGGTACTCTTTGAACATCGCCAGCGCAGCCTTCATGCTGTCGGGGTTGGCGTTGTAGCAGTCCTCGATGACGTCCATGCTGCCTGCGTGGACGACCTTCTGGCGCATACCGGTCTGCTCGAAATCGGCCAGACCCGCGATGACGCCCTCGGGCGCGAGGCCCAGACGGGTGGCGGCGGCGTAAGCAGCCAGCGCGTTCGCCACATTGTGCCGTCCCATCGCAGGAATCGTCACCTCATAGCGGCCTGCATTTTTATCGCAGAGGGTGAAGGCCATGCCGTCACCCTCCTGCCGGACATCGAGGGCGCAGACGTCGGCGTTCTCGTCGCCGAGGCTGAACCACACGGGCCGGACATGGGTGGGCAGAGCGGCTTTGCGCAGGAAGGGGTCGTCGCCGTTGAGCACGAGGGGCGAACCCTCGGCAAGGCCGGCGCAGATTTCCAGCTTCGCCTTGCAGATGTTCTCCTGACTGCCCAGATTGCCGATGTGGGACACGCCGATGCAGGTGATGATGCCCACATCGGGGCGGGCGCACTTTGCCAGACGCTCGATCTCACCGGCGTGGCTCATGCCCATCTCCACGACAGCGTACTCCGTATCCCTGCCGATGCGGAACATGGTGCGGGGCAGGCCCAGCTCATTGTTCTGGTTGCCCTCGGTCTTGATGGTATTGCCGAAGCCCTCGATGGCAGCATAGCACATCTGCTTGGTGGTGGTCTTGCCCACGCTGCCCGTCACACCCACGACTCTGGGGTGGAACTGGCCGCGGTAGTTGGCCCCCATCACCATCATGGCATGGTAGCTGTCCGCGCAGAGCACGGCCTTTTCCGCCGGGACGCCCTCGACCGGGTGGTTCAGCACCACACAGAAGGCCCCGGCTTCCAGTGCCTTGGCTGCAAAGTCGTGGCCGTCGAATCGTTCCCCCGGAAAGGCCACAAAGATGCAGCCGGGGCAGACCTCGCGGCTGTCGGTGGTCACAAGGGACACTTCGGCGTCCCCGGCGTCAAAGCCTTCCGGCGCAAGGCCGTTCAGCAGAATGCTTGCTCTGATCTTTTCCATACGATACTCTCCCTTTTCCTGATATCACGCGATCGTCTTCCATACGAGATGCCGTTCCTCTTACCAACAGCCCCCAGCCGGTCGGAACCTCACTCCCCGGCTGCCAATGGCTCTCCCTTGGGGAGAGCTGGCGCGAAGCGCCTGAGAGGGTTTACCCGCAGGTGATGGTCACGAGGGTGCCGCGCTGGACGCTGGCCCCCGCCGCCTCGCTCTGCTCCTGGACCAGGCCATTCGCATCGCCGGCCACAGTACAGTTGAGCCCGGCTGCTGCCAGCATCTGGCGGGCAAAATCCGCGCTCTTGCCCGTCACATCCGGCACCTCCGTGTGCCTGCCTTCGTATGTATCGGTATACAGATACACCGTGGTGCCGTAGGGCACCTCCGCGCCTGCGCGCGGGTACTGGTAGGTGACCACCGCGCCCGCCTGGCTGGCGTCGCTCTCGGCCAGCTGGTGCTTGAGGCCCTTGATGTTCAGCGAGACCTGCGCATTGCTCCACTCGTTGCCGATGAGGTTGGGCACCTTGACGGTGGTGCCGCTGCGGTCAGTGCCGTCGGTGGCGATGCCAAGGTAGGGCGCGATCTCACTGATGATGTTGCCGACGACGGGCGCAGCCAGAATGGACGAGTAGTCCGTTTTGGCGTTGTTGGGGTCGTCGAGCATGACGTAGACGAGGATCTCCGGGTCGTCGGCGGGCAGGACCGCCACAAAGGAAGCGACCTTCTTGTAGTCGCCATCGCTGCGGCGGTCCATGTTCAGCTGCTCGGACGTGCCGGACTTGCCGCCGATGCGGTAGCCTGCCACGTAGGCGCGGCCGCCGCCGCCCTGGGTGCCGTCCGCCACTTCATATTCCATGATCTGACGGATGGCCTTGCTGGCGCTCTCGCTGATGACCTGGCGGCGGACATTTGCCCCCACCTCTTCGATGACGTTGCCGTTCTGGTCGGTGATCTTATCCACCACATGAGGGGTGACGAGATAGCCGCCGTTGACGGCAGCGGAGATGGCCGTGCAGACCTGCAGCGGCGTGACCGCCATGGCCTGACCGAAGGCCGACGAGGCCAGCTCGACTTCACCCAGGCGGCTCTTGCTGTAATACTGCATGAAGTTCGTCTCGCTGGGCAGGTCCACGCCGGTGCGCTCGGTGAAGCCGAAGGCGTCAAAGTAATCATAGAACAGGCTGGAACCGATGCGCTGGCCCAGCTGGATGAAGTAGATGTTGCAGCTGTTCCGCAGCGCTTCGGCCAGATTCTGGACGCCGTGAGCCTTTTTGCCGGCACAGTGATAGGTCTCCTTGGCGACGCCGTAGGCACCGGAACAGTTCAGCGTGGTGTTGATGGTCGCCTTGCCGGAGTCCACCCCCATGGCCGCCGTGATGACCTTGAAGACGCTTCCGGGGTAGTACAGCTCGGTGATGGTCTTGTTCTTCCACTGGATGTCGCGGTAATAGCCGGAATAATCGCCCTCCGGGTCCAGCACCTTGTTGCCGTTCGCATCTGTGACATAGCTGCCGTCCTCATTCTTGAGGTAGATGCCGTAGAGCTCCGGTTCGGCGTGGACCAGCTCGTTGAGATAGGCCTCGTTGGCGGTGTAATCCAGCGCGTTATTGGGGTCGAAGTCCGGCTTGGAGGCCATGGCCAGGATAGCACCGGTCTTGACGTTCATCACGATGGCCGCGCCGCGGTTCTCGACGTTGTTGGCCGAAATGGCCTCGTTCAGGTAGCGCTCCGCCACCTCCTGGATGTTCACATCCAGCGACAGCACCAGATTGGAGCCGTCCTTGGCAGCGTAGGTGGTGGCGTTTTCGTCCGCGATGGCATTGCCGTAAGCGTTGCGCAGGGTGATGGTGCGGCCATTGACGCCCGCCAGCGTGGATTCGTAGGATTTTTCCAGGCCGTAGGTGCCGTAGCCGTCGGCATCGCAGAAGCCCAGCACCGCCGCTGCAAAGGCTCCGTAGGGGTAATCCCGCTGGAAGCTCTTGGTGGACGAGACGGAGATGCGGCCCTTGCGGATGCCCTTGTCGGCATCGGCTTTTTTGTGGGCCTTGTTATACGCGGTGACGTATTGTTCAATGGACAGCTTGATGGCGTTGTTCACCTTGGTGGCCAGCGTCTGGTAGGCCGAGTCGCTCTTGGACAGGGCATCGTACACCGTCTGGTACTGGGTCTGGTAGGCCGCCGAGGAGGTATCCACGCTGTCCAAGCTCTCGCCGTCGCCGGAGAGCAGCCGCAGGGTGATCTGGGTGCTGACCTCCTGCAATGCGGCAGGGTCGGCTGTCCTGGTCACCTCGCCGGTGTCGTCGTTCTTGCTGCTGGTGAACAGGGCCGTGCTGTAGCTGGGGTCGGCCCAGATGGTCCAGACCACGCTGGTGGAGGCCAGCGTGATGCCGGACGTATCATAGATCTCGCCGCGGGTCGCCTGAATGGTGCTGTCCAGCAGCTGCTGCTGGGCCGCATACTGGCGGAAGGTCGCGCCGTTCTTGATCTGGATATTGTACAGGCTGTGGATGACGATGCCTGCCGCCGCCACGACGAACACCACCGCTGCGCCAAAGCTGAAATGCCGCAGCCGTGCGCTCAGCCGCTCGTGGGGGTCGGCGCGGCGCAGCCGGTAAAGCCCTTTTTTGTTCTTGGAGGATGGTTCCTGCATGTTGGTTTGACTCCTGAGAAACCGAAAAAGCGTGCGCTGCCGCACGCTTTTCCTGTTTTATTTTAGTTTGCGCGGTTCACGCGGCCCATGACCATCATGGCACCGTCGTGCAGCAGGTCGGTCCACTGCCGCACAGCGGACTCCTTGCGGACAAGGACGCTGCCCTCGTCCAGGCGGATGTAGGTGATCTGGCTCTGGTCGATCTTCATCAGACCGAGGCGGGTGGCCGTCTCTTCCACGCTGGTGATGTTGGTGCGGTTGTTCAGTGCACTGTTGTAGTAGGTGTACTGGCTCTGCTCGCTGACGAGTTCCGCCTTGGCGTTCTGGATCTTGCTGTTCAGCTCCACCAACTGGGACTCGCTCCACAGCAGGCTGACGGCAAAGCCCACCAGCAGCGCCGCCGAGAGCAGCTGCAATGCGTGCTGCATGGCAGCGCGCACCGGGTTCAGCCGGGGCTTGCCGCCTTTTTCCACCCGCAGCGGAACGTTCCGCTGCGTCTGGGGTGCTCTTCTGCGGCGCACCTCTGTCATATCATATGCTGCCTGGCCCATGGTACTCTCCTCCTCACTGATACTCCGCAATGGTTAAATTTTTTCAAGAACGCGGAGATGTGCCGACCGGCTGCGCCGGTTCTCTTCCAGCTCCTGCGTATTTGCTTCGATGGGTCTGCGGGTGATGAGTTTTGCTTTGGCCCTGCCGCCGCAGACGCAGACCGGGAACTCCGGCGGGCAGGTGCAGGCGGTGGCCCAGCGGCGGAACTTGTTCTTCACCAGCCGGTCTTCCAGCGAGTGGAAGGTGATGATGCACAGCCGCCCGCCGGGGGCCAGATGCTCAAAGATGGTGTCCATGCCTTCTTCCAGTGCGTCCAGCTCGTGGTTGACTGCAATGCGCAGCGCCTGGAAGGTGCGGCGGGATGGGTTCTTGTTCTTGCGCCGCTCGGCCGCCGGCATGGCGCTGGCCACGATGTCGGCCAGCTGCAATGTCGTCTCGATGGGGGAAGTTTCCCGTGCCTCGACGATCTTGCCCGCGATCTGCCAGGCGAAGGGTTCTTCGCCGTAATCCTTGAGGATGCGGGCCAGCTCCTCCCGGCTCTCGGTGTTCACAAGGTCGGCGGCGGTCTCGCCCTCCTGGCTCATCCGCATGTCCAGCGGAGCGTCTGCCCGGTAGGAAAAGCCTCTGGCGGCATCGTCCAGCTGGTGGCTGGAAACGCCGAGGTCCAGCAGCGCTCCGTTGATCTTGTCGATGCCCAGCTGTTCCAGAGCTTGTCCCGCATAGCGGAAGTTGATCTGCACCACGGTGGCAGGCAACCCGGCCAGCCGCGCCCGCGCGGTCTGCACCGCGTCCGGGTCCTGATCCAGCGAGATGAGCCTGCCGCCTTGTTCCGCGTCCAGCCGCAGCGCGATCTGGCGGGAATGCCCCGCACCGCCTGCGGTGCCGTCCAGATAGATGCCTGCCGGGTCAATGGCAAGGCCGTCCAGGCACTCGTTCAAAAGCACAGGCACATGCTCAAACGAGGCCGGGTCAAAGGCTTGTCCGATCGTTTCACTGCCCATAGGGCCCAGCCTCCTTTCTGTCGTTTCAAGTTGCGTATCATCCGGCGATTTCACGCTGTTTTTCCGTTTTTCGCCGTGTTTTTCTGCCCGCAGGGACACACTGCCCCAAGGCATCTCTCTGATACAGTTTTATTGTAACAAAACCGCCCTGCGAATGCAAGGCTTTTCGGGCTGGTTTTTCTCTCAAAATGTCACAAAAAAAGCCCCTGCAAGTCGTCGATTTTGCTTGCAGGGACGAATGGGTTTTTCCGACAAACTCCGCTCACTGGGGTTTCCGGGGCGTCTGGCGCAGATTGGCGCGGACGTTCCGGACCTGCGCAGCGTTCTCTGCCATGGTCTCCTCGGTGGTCTTGAGCATATTATCACAGTAGTCGGTCACGGTCTGGCGGACGGTGCGGGCCTCGGTCTGGGCAGCTGAGACGATCTCGGAGGCGCGCTGCTGGGCCGCCTTGACGATCTCCGCCTCGCTGACGAGGATGCGGGCGCGGTCCTCGGCCTTTTTTACGATGGCCTGGGCCTGGGCGTTGGCCGAATCAATGAGCTGGGCGCGGTCGCTGACAATGGACTGTGCCTGCCGCAGCTCCACGGGCAGATTCTGGCGGATCTCGTCCAGATAATCCCGGATCTGCTCCACGTCCACGATCCGCTTGCCACCTGAAAGGGGCATCCCGGCGCTCTCTTCCAGCGCATCCTCAATGGTATCCAAAAGCTCGTTCACGTTCATTCCGCATCTTCCTCTCCGGCAGGCTGCATGGGCTTCGTGTACTTCCACAGCAGCACCTTGCCATACCTATACTGTTTCTTCAGCGTCAGGCTGCCCACCTCGGCAGGCAGCACAAGGCCGGTCTCGCTCTCGCACAGGGCGATGCCGCCGGGTGCCAGCACCTTTTCCACACTGGGAAGGATCTTTTCCAGCGTACCACCGTGGAACGGCGGGTCCAGCAGAACCAGGTCGAACTGCTCACGGCAGGCGGAAAGATACCGCGCCGCCTCGCCGATGTTGACACGGCTGCGGTCGAACACGCCGCAGGTCTTGCAGTTCTTCATCACGATGTTGACGGCCTCGCGGTTCTCGTCCAGGAACACGCACCGTGCTGCCCCGCGCGAGAGGGCCTCGATGCCGAGCTGGCCGCTGCCTGCGTACAGGTCCAGCACCCGTGCGCCGGGCAGGTCGAACTGAACGATGCTGAACATCGCCTCCTTGACCTGGTCGAGGGTGGGGCGGGTGATATCGGTGCCGGGCAGGGCCTCCAGCCGTCTGCCCCGTGCTTCTCCTGCAATGACTCGCATGTGGTTGCCTCCTTTTGCATTCCGTTTTATGTATCTTTATATTATTGTCAAGACACCGCGCTTTGTCAAGGCCCGCGTTGCACTGCGGCCGCAAGTGTGCTAAAATCAGGGCAGAGCGCCCCCTGTTCCGGGGCGCATGGTCAAAAGGAGAGATTCAACGTATGAAAGTCCTGCTCATCAACGGCAGCCCCCACGAAAAAGGCTGCACCTACACCGCTCTGTCCCTCATCGCGGAGGAGCTGAACCGCGCCCACATCGAGACCGAGATCTTCAACGTCGGCACCCGGCCCGTCGGCGGCTGCATCGGCTGCGGCGGCTGTGCCGCAGGCAGCGGCTGTGTCTTTGGCGGCGTGGTCAACGAGGCCATCGAAAAAGCCAGGACCGCCGACGCCTTCGTCTTCGGCAGCCCGGTGCACTATGCCTCGGCCTCCGGCAACATGACCAGCTTTATGGACCGTCTGAGCTACGCAGGCGGCAAGTATCTGGCCTACAAGCCCGCCGCCATCTGCTGTTCGGCCCGCCGCGGCGGCACCACCACCACGCTGGACCAGCTGGTCAAGTACCCGGAGTTCTTCCACATGCCGCTGGTCAACGGCTCCTACTGGGCCATGGTCCACGGCTCCAACCCCGCACAGGTCCTGCAGGACGAAGAGGGCTGCGCCGTGATGCGGGAGCTGGGCCGGAACATGGCCTGGCTGCTCCAGTGCATCGAGGCCGGCAAGGCCGCCGGCATCCGGCACCCGGAGAATCCCCGCCGCCCCATGACGAACTTCATCCGATAAGCAGCCACGCCCGCAAAGCCTGACCGGCACTGCCCGGCCGGGCTTTTCTGCTGCCATCCGCCGCTTTTGTTCCAGAAAAAGTGAGAAATCCCGCAGAAACAGCGCCTGCATCCTTTTTTCGTTCATAACTTTGTGGTAACATGAAGATAAGTATTTTTTACCATGACGGAGAGCAGGCTATGGAACACTACGATTGGAACGACGGCTGGACCTTCACCCCGGTATTCGACCCCGCCATCGTGCGGCCGGAATGTCCGGATCTGCCCCTGACCCCGGTGCGCATCCCGCACACGGTCAGGACGCTGCCCTACAATTACTGCAATGAGAACGATTACCAGCGGCTCTGCGGCTACCGGCGGGAGTTTTTTGCGCCCAAAGAGTGGCAGGGCCGCACGGTCCTGCTGACCTTTGAGGCCGTGGCGCACGACGCCACCGTCTTCTGCAACGGCCGCCGGGTGTTTCATCATGGCTGCGGCTACACGGCCTTTACCGTGGACCTGACCGAATCCCTCCGTCTGGGGGAGCAGAACGTCGTGGCCGTCCGGTGCGACAGCCGGGAAGACCTGAACATCCCGCCCTTCGGCGGGCAGATCGATTTCCTGACCTACGGCGGCATCTACCGCGCCGTCTCGCTGGACGTGAAGGAGCCTGCCTACCTGCGGGACATCTTCATCGAGGCGCAGGCCGAGGGCGATTTCCGCATCTACACCTCCACCGTGGGCGAGACGGTCGGCTGCACCTTACAGGCCGAGATCCGCAGCCCCGCCGGGAGCCGGGCGCTCTACAGCGGCGAGCTGTCGCTGCCCATCGTGGGCACCCTGAACGGCGTCCACCCATGGAGCATCGGCCACCCCTTCCTGTACACCCTCACCGTGCGGCTCATCCGCCCCGGCACCAGCGGCCTGCCCGACCGGGTGCTGGACGAAAAATCCACCCGGTTCGGTTTCCGCACCCTTCAGTTCGTGGCGGGCGGGCTGTACCTCAACGGCCAGCGGGTGGAGCTGCGCGGCCTGAACCGCCACCAGAGCTACCCTTATCAGGGCTACGCCATGCCGGACAGCATCCAGCAGCTGGATGCCCAGATCCTGAAAAAGCAGCTGGGCTGCAACGCAGTCCGCACCAGCCACTACCCCCAGAGCCAGGCCTTCCTCGACGCCTGCGACGAGCTGGGACTTCTGGTCTTTGTGGAGATGCCGGGCTGGCAGCACATCGGCGACGAGAGCTGGCAGGCGCAGGCATTGCAGAACTGCCGCGAGATGGTCTGCCAGTGCCGCAACCATCCCAGCGTCTTTCTGTGGGGTGTACGGGTCAACGGCAGCCCCGACGATGAAGCGTTCTACAAGCGCACCAATGAGGCCGTCCGGCGGCTGGACCCCACCCGCCCCACCGGCGGTGCTCACATCCGCCGCAAAGACCAGTTGCTGGAAGACGTCTACGCCTACAACGATTATTCCTACACCGGGCGGGGGGCTGGCTGCGAGAACCGCTCCGCCGTCACGCCCGATCTGCGCAGGGGCTACCTCATCAGCGAGTTCGGGGGCCAGCAGTTCCCGGCCAAGACCTTTGACGACGAGCCGCACCGGCTGGCCCAGGCCCTCCACCACGCGGCCGTCCTGAACGATGCCATCGCCCAGCCGGGCGTGGCGGGCAGCTTTGGCTGGTGCATGGCCGATTACAACACCCACCGGGAGTTCGGCAGCGGCGACCGCATCTGCTACCACGGTGTGCTCGACTCGTTCCGGAACCCGAAGCTCTCCGCTGCCGTCTATGCCAGCCAGAAGACGCCCCGCTCCCCCTCCGACATCGTGCTGGAAGTTTCGTCCAGCATGGCGCTGGGCGACCACCCCGGCGGGTTTGCCGGGGCCTGCTGGGTGTTCACCAACGCCGAGAGCGTCCGGCTCTACCGCGGCAACGATTTCATTGCCGAGTTCAGCCCGGACCGCCGGGGCCGGTTCGCGGCGCTGCCCCATCCGCCCATCGAGGTGCAGGATTTCGTCGGCTCCCTGCTCGAAAAGTATGAGGGGCTGGACCCCATGGTCGCGCCGCAGGTGGCCTCCATCCTCAACGAGATG
>OGNN01001018.1_pt1 | contig 12486 bp, 10 predicted proteins | sample 1573461 | NCBI WGS metagenome assembly OGNN01 (sample SAMEA2581998, study PRJEB24529) | metagenome | biome: Human gut stool | place: China | collected 2011
GCTGGCGGGAGGCGAACCCTCTCAGTCAAAGCCTAGCGGCTTTGCCAGCTCTCCCAAAGGGAGAGCTTTAAGACGGAGTGAGAAACTTTACGGCACCGAAAAAACCTCTCCCCTTGGGAGAGGTGGCATTGCGAAGCAATGACGGAGAGGGCAAGGCTGTCAGCAAGAAGAAAGGCGTTTTCCATGAAGGAGACGACGGTTGTTAAGAACTACAAAATGCTGCCCACGGCCCGAAGGCTGCGCCGCGAAATGACACCGCAGGAAAAGACCCTTTGGTATCAATTTTTGCGTACCTATCCTATAAAAATCTACAAACAGCGGATCATAGAGTCCTTTGTGGTAGATTTTTACTGCGCCCAAGCGCGATTGGTGATTGAATTGGACGGCGCACAGCATTATACTGAACAGGGGAAAGGCTTATGATCAGGAGCGAAGCCAGATCCTGCGGGGGTATGGGCTGTATGTGCTGCGCTTTTCAAACCGGGAGATCGAAACGCAATTCCCAGAAGTGTGCCAGAAGATCCGCCAGACCATAGAAGCCAGACGCTGATATTTTCCATAGACGATGACCTATTGCAAAATCTAAAGAAACAGGTGGACGATACCATGAGAGAAATTCAAGTTGCAGAACACAAGACCCTGAAGCTGACCAATGTGCTGTCGCGCAAGGTGGAAGTTGAGGATATGGGCAATCTGGCCATTGTGCTGACCCAGATGCAGAACTTTATCCGTAGCCATGACGCCATGCCGGTTGGCCCCATCGTGCAGTGCGTGAAGATGCGCAAGGGCCCCAACCCCACGGCGGAGATTTACTTCATGCAGCAGGTCAACCAGCTGATCCCCCGGCTGGACCCCGGCTACCAGATGGACGCTCTGCTGCGGGTGCGCAACTGCCTGTATGCCCACTACACCGGCCCCATGAGCTACAGCAACCTCGCCAGCCAGAAACTGGATATCTATGCGTTCGAGCATGAGATCGAGACGACCGGCGATTCGTACACCGTTTATGTCAATCAGGACGACGACAACGGTGTGCTCGACGTCTTTATGGAGACCAAGTGATTATGACGACCATTCAGAACCTTTCCGACCTGCAGGATCGCCGCATCATGATGGAAAAGCGTGTGCCGCCCTTTGGCTACGCGATGATCCTTCTGGTGGCGGGCCTGCTGGTCTTCCTGACCATCTGGAGCACCCAGAACTACCGCACCTACGTCAGCCAGTCGGTCGGCACGGTGCAGGCAAGCAACAAGACCTATATCATGTCCAGCTACTCCGGCTCCATCACCGAGCTCAACATCTCGGAGGGCAGCTATGTCAACGAGGGCGACCTCATCGCCCATGTCAAGAGCACCGACATCGACATGCAGCAGGACAGCTACAAGAGCCAGCTGGAGATCTATCAGAAGCAGAAGGCGCAGTACGAAAAGCTGCTGAAGTCCATTCAGGACGACACGAACTATTTCAGCGAGACCGACCTGGACGACCAGCCCTACTATTACCAGTATGAGAGCTACAAGAGCCAGGTGCAGCAGAAGGCCTTTGACGCTTCGCCCTATCAGGCGGCGGGCTACTCCGACGAGCAGATCAAGGCCCTGATGGAGCAGAACCAGAGCGAGATCGAGGCGCTGTACTACTCCACGCTGCAGTCCATCACCAGCAACCTGACCAGTGTGCAGACCAACATCGACAACATTCAGGCCCAGCTGGATACGCTGGCAAGCGGTGCGAATGATTACTACATCTATGCGCCCACGTCCGGCGTCATCCACATGGACACCCCTTATAAGGTGGGCATGGTGCTAAGCGCCGGTTCGGCACTGGCCACCGTGGCCAGCGAGAACAGCGATCAGGAGATCGTGGCGGCCCTGACCGTCAGCGACCGGCCGCTCATCAACGTGGGCGACCCCTGCAAGATCGCCATCACCGGCCTGTCGGAGTATTCCTACGGCAACCTGACCGGCACGGTGACTTCCATTGACAGCGATGTGACCTCCACCGAGGCCGGCTCGTACTACAAGATGACCATCAAGCCCAACAGCACCTACGTGGTGAGCAACAGCGGCGACAAGGTCGATCTGGCCAACGGCATGAGCGTGACCGCCCGTGTCGAGTACGACAAGCTGACTTACTTTGAATATGTCATGGAGGCCCTGGGCGTTTTGTTCCGTTAAACAGCGTCCGCAAACTCAACGCCCAAAGAGGTACGATAGAATGAAACTGAACCCGAAACAGCTGGCCGTAAGCGCCGCCCTGCTGGGCCTGCTGGCCGCAGGCGCCGCGCTGCCCGCAGCCGCAGCCAGCCCCATTTCTGCCCCGGCTGCCATCACCTTCCCGTGGAGCCCTGTGGCGGCCGAGAGCGTAGAAACAGGGGACTATGCCCCCACCATGACCGTGGGCACGGCCCAGCAGCTTTCGCCGGTGGTCCAGCCGCAGAAAGCCGCCAGCCGCAACGGCGTGAGCTACGTTTCCGATAACCCGAACATCGTTTCGGTCGGGGAGGACGGCGTGGCGCAGGCGGTGGGCCTGGGCACGGCGAACATCACGGCCACCTGTGGCGATGTCAGCTGCACCTACACCATCACCACCCAGCCCGACAGCACGATGATCGCGACCGAGATGGACATCACGCTGGCGTCCAGCACCATTGCCGTGGGCGACACCACGTCGCTCTCGCTGGCAGTGCTGCCCACCACGGCAGCAAATTATATCAGCGTTTCGCTGAGCTCCTCCGATCCCGGCGTGGCCACCGTGAACAACTTCGGCAAAGTGACCGGCGTGGCCCCCGGCAAGGCGACCATTACGGCCACCGCCGGGGATGTGACCTGCTCGGCGACCGTGACTGTCGTGGCAGCCTCCTCCAGTTCGGCATCCACCGGCCCGGTGGAGTCCATCTCCCTGAACACGAACTACATCGTGCTCAAGCCGGGTGCTTCCGGCACCATCACCGGCTCGGTGGCACCGTCTTCGGCCTCCCAGAAGCTGACCTTTACCAGCAAGGATAAAAAGATCGCCACCGTGAACGGAAGCGGCGTCGTGACCGGTGTTGCCACCGGCGCGACCTCCATCATCGTTTCCAACGGCAAGGTCTCTTCGTCGGTGACGGTCATCGTCAACCGCACGGCATCCGCATCCAGCAGCGGCACGGACAGTACTGGGGAGGGGACGGCTCCGGCGGAGACCGACCCCATCGTGGCCTCCATTGAGAATGCGGCCTCCGATACCATCTCCTACCCGCAGAGTCAGGTCCCGGTGCTGACCACCGCAATGCTGAACGCCCTGCGCACCACGGGCCGCACCCTCGTGCTGGAAGCAGAGGACTACACCCTGACCGTGGACGGCTCCACCATCCGCAACACCACCAGCGAGGTGAACACCGCGCTGACCTTTTCGCCCGACGAGTACGGCCTGCGCTTCACCCTGAACGAGGGCGAGGCCATGCCCTGCGGCGTGACCATCACCATGACCGGCGAAAATGCCGGGTACAGCCGCCTGTATCTGCACAACACCGTGAGCGGGAAGTGGCAGTTCCTCAACAGCTACAAGGACGGCGTGGCACATGCCGACGTGGCGGGCGAGTATCTGCTGACCAACCAGAATCTGCGCTTCACCAGCATCAATTGGACCTTCTTCATCGGTGCAGGCATCCTTGTGGTGGCCTGCCTCGTCGCGTACGTCGCGGTCAAGAAGCGGTACTGGTTCTGGTAATTCCGCAGGCAATCAAAACAGAAAACGCAAAAAGCGATGGCCGTTTCGGGCCATCGCTTTTTTGCGTTGGAGCGTTTTGCCTTACAGTTTGAAATACCCCGCCGGTTCATCGTCCTGGCTGCGGTGCTCCATCAAAAAGGTATCGAGCCAGCGGCCATGGCAGTCCCGCGCGATGCGCTCACGGCGGCCCACCAGGCGGAACCCGCATTTCAGGTGCAGGCCTTTGGACGCTGCATTGTCCTGCAAGACCGTGGATTGCAGCGTCCAGTAACCGGCCGCTTCGGCCTGCTGGCAGAGGGTGGTGAGCAGATGATACCCCAGCCCCCGGCCCCGGAACCGTTCGCCGATGTAGATGCTGACCTCGGCCACGCCCCGGTAGCACCAGCGGGGGTCGACCCGGTGCAGGGCCGTCCAGCCTGCCAGGACGCCATCGTCCTCCACCACAAGGCGGCATTCTTTGATGTGGGAGGCATCCCACGCGGGATAGGGCGGGCAGTCGGTCTGAAAGGTGGCGTGCTCGGTGGCGATGCCTTCCAGATAGATCTTGGATACTGCCGGCCAATCTTCCGGCGTCATGGGCCGGACTGTGATCTCATTCATACGTTCCCCTGAACGGAGCCGCAATGCTCCGCGATTCCTCAAAAATTCTTCCGATTCTTTCAGTATAGCAGACTTTCCGGCAAAGTACAATGTTTTTAGCCGGAAACTGCACACCTGCCCGGCAGTTGGCCGCTGGCGCGCTGGCTTCGCGCGGGAGGCGTTCTTTTTTGTCCGATATACCTTTTCGAAAACGGCCGGTTGTGCTACAATAGAAGAAAACTCTGGCTGCTTTCGCTCATGCAGAGCATGATGACAGCCCGGTTGGAGGAGACGTGCGCTCCGGGCCGGGGCAGCGTAAAGGAGAGTGCCGATGAAAAACATCCTGAGACGGCTGGCCGTGCTGTTCTGCCTGATGTTGGCGCTGGCCCTGCCCGCCTTTGCCGAAGGGGAAAAGGGCGAGGCCAATATCACCCCGCAGACCACGATGAAGGAACTGCGCGAAAACCCCAGCATCAAGGGTGCGGGCATTTATACCTATGTATATGTCTGGGAGCGGGATTGTGGACTGCTGAAAAGCAGCAAAGACAACGATACGATGCTGGATGTGATCGGAAAAGAATCCATCTACAGCTGTGTGGCTGGGATGAACTTTCTGATCGACACGTATAATACAGGAACACAAATTACGTACAAACTCTATACGCCGGAAGAAATTGCAGAGGACAAGACGCGCGACCATGCGGAACTCTATTATTTCCCGGCAGATAAGCCCAATGCAAAATATGCGGTCGTGCTTTCGGGCAACGCTCTGTTTTACAGCGGCGAGATGCGGGGCGGTGTTTCCACTGCATGGGAACTGCATCAAAAAGGATATGCGGTATTTGCACTTCGGTATCGGATCGGAAGTGAAGCAAAGGACAACGCACCGATTCAGGACCTTGGCCGTGCGATTCAACTGATTACGGCCAACGCAGAAAAATTCGGGGTCCAGACGGAAGATTATGCGCTGCTGGGATATTCTTCCGGTGGTCAGATTGCGGGCGTATTCTGCGGGCAAGAAGTGGGATATCCTCGTTACAATGTGCCTCGGCCCGGCGTACTGCTGTTGGCGTATCCGATCAATAATTTCTATGAAGCAAAACCGATTTACCGTTGGCTGATCGATACGTATTCGGAAGATCTGCGCTACTACGATTATAATATTTCCAGCTGTGTGACACCGGATTTTCCGCCAACATATTTCTGGTATGGGCTGAATGACATTTTGTTGATGGCCTTCAATTATTATGAGCAGGGCCCGGCACTTCAAAAAGCACTGGCGAGAAATGGTGTTCCGTACCACGAAAGTGTGTACAAACGTGCGTTCCACGGTATTGGCATAGCAGAGGGAACGGATGCAGAAGGCTGGCTCAACGATGCCGCCGCCTTCTGGGAAGAGCAGACCGCGCAGGCGCAGCAGCCTGCCGCATAAGGAGCAAGAAAGGAAGCGTTGTAGGATGAAGAACTGGAACGAGACGTTCCGCAGTCTGAATGTGGGCCTGCCGGACGATGTGGAGCGGCTGAAAGCCGCCGGGTATTATCAGGAGGCCATCGAGCAGATCGACGCCTATCTGGCCGAGGACTGGACGGTGACACAGAACAGCCCCCGCAGCCAGGGCGCGGAACCGGTGGAGGAGGAGCTGCCCCAGAACCCCACGCCCCACGGTGTGGAGGCCCTGCGGGACGCGATGCTGGCCCAGCGGGAGATGATGCGCCGCATCCCGGCAGAATACTGCTACACCGAGGACGAAGCCGTGGCCCGGATGCAGGGGCTGGTGCGGGACTTCACGCGCGAGGAGTTCCGGCTTCTCGTGAAGGAGGGCCGGGTGGACTGGCGGTTCGTGGAAGGGGAAAAGCACTACCTCGACCGCTTTGCCGAAACGCTGCTGGCGACCCATGCTGACCTCGCCGCCCGCCAGATCGACCCGCCTGCCCCCGGCACCTCGGCGCGGGAGTTCCGCAACCGCCAGCATGAGCAGATGGAGAGGGACGGCCAGGCAAGCGCCCGCATCACCCTGAAGACCAGCGTTGGCATGTCGGACGGAGCCTTTGCCGCCGCACTGGCCGGAGCGAAGGCGGAGGGGCGGAACAGTGTGCATGTCCGCGCCTGGCTGCCCATCCCGGCCGCCTGTCTTTCCCAGAGCGAGATTGAGCTGCTGGACTGCACCGAGCCGCCTGCCCGCATCGCGGACGAGAACGCGCCCCAGCGGACGGTCTTCTGGGAGGCCGACCTTACCGAGAACCGCCGCTTTGGGGTGGAGTACCGCTACCGGACCACAGCCGTCTACACAGACCCGATGGACATCCGGCCGGATGCACAGCAGCCGACCTTTGACACCGGCGAAGAAGCGCCGCACATCGTCTTCACGCCCTATCTGCGGGCGCTGGCCCACCAACTGACCGACGGCATCACCGACCCGGCGGAAAAGGCAAAACGCATCTACGATTACGTCACCTTGAACGTGCGCTACCACTATCAGCCCGCCTACTTCGTGCAGGAGTGCCTGCCCGACCAGTGCGCCCGGAACCGCCGGGGCGACTGTGGCATCATGGCGCTGACCTTCATCACCCTCTGCCGTCTGGTGGGCATCCCGGCCCAGTGGCAGAGCGGCCTGTCCGTCTCGCTCACAGGTGTGGGCTGCCACGACTGGGCGATGTTCTACATCGCGCCAAAGGGCTGGATGTATGCGGACTGCTCGTTCGGCGCGTCGATGGCGCGGCAGGGCGATGAAACGATGCGCCGCCACTACTTCGGCAGTCTGGACACCGGGCGGATGGTGGCGAACCGCGCCTTCGAGGCCCCCTTCGACCCGCCCATGACCGGCTTCCGCTCCGACCCCTACGACAACCAGTCCGGCGAATGCGAGGTGGACGGCGTGGGCCTGTACGGCGATGCCCTTGACACCCGCAAGGAACTTGTGAACTACGAATTACTATAAAAAACACCGGGCCCTGCCTTCTGCGGGACCCGGATTTTGATGATAGGAGAAAACCATTTATGGAATATCTGGCAGGACTTTACACCCTTCTGCTGGTCACCATCTGCCTGGAACTGGCTGTGGTGCTCTGGCGCACCGGCAAAAAGCAGGGCAGCGCACCGGATCACGACGAGCTCAAGCGCTGGATGCAGCAGCAGCTGGATGCGCAGGCCAGGGAGTTTGCGGCCAGGCAGTCGGCTCTTGCTGAGCAGAATCACACCGCCCTGCGCAGTGTCAGCGAGACGCTGCAGACTGCGGTGCAGAACATGAGCACGACGCTGGCACAGGGGCAGGACAGCCAGCAGCAGCTTCTGGAACGCCGTCTGCATTCGCTGGAAGCATCCAATACCCAGAAGCTGGAAGAGCTGCGCCGGAGCATGGCCGAGAGCATGACCGCCCTGCAGGCCGAGAACAACCGCAAACTGGATGAGATCCGCCACACCGTCGATGAACAGTTGCAGGATACCCTGCAAAAGCGGGTGAGCGAGAGCTTCAAGGCCGTCAACGAGCAGCTGGAACAGGTGTACAAGGGGCTGGGCGAGATGCAGAACCTTGCCGCCGACGTCGGCGGGCTGAAGCAGGTGCTCTCCGGCGTCAAGACCCGCGGAATCCTCGGCGAGATCCAGCTGGGGGCCATTCTGGAAGAGATCCTTGCCCCGGAACAGTACGAGACCAACGTGGCCACCATCCCCGGCAGCAGCCAGCGGGTGGAATATGCCGTCAAGATGCCGGGCGTGGACGGCAGCACGGTCTGGCTGCCCATCGACTCGAAATTCCCCGGCGACACCTACGCCCATTTGCAGGATGCACAGGCTTCCGGCGATGCGCAGGCGGTGGAGAATGCCCGCCACGCGCTGGAGCTTGTGCTGCGCAGCGAGGCAAAGGACATCCGCGAAAAGTACGTGGAACCGCCCTATACCACGACGTTCGGCATCCTGTTCCTGCCGTTTGAGGGCCTGTATGCCGAGGTGGTCAATGCTGGATTGCTGGAAGTGCTGCAGCGGGACTATCAGGTGAATGTGGCCGGCCCCAGCACTATGGCGGCCCTGCTGAACAGTTTGCAGATGGGCTTCAAGACGCTGGCCATCCAGAAGCGGTCGGGTGAGGTCTGGCAGCTGCTCGGTGCTGTGAAGACCGAGTTTGATAAGTTCGGGCAGGGGCTCTCCAAAATGCAGCAGCGCCTCCGCCAGACCGACGAAGAGCTTGACAACCTCATCGGGGTGCGCAGCCGCGCCATCAGCCGCAAGCTGCGTGCGGTGCAGACGCTGGACGAGAACACCGCCGCCACCCTGCTGGAACTGGACACCGAGCCGGGCAGACCAGTAACAGCGCGTCTGCCGGAGAGCGGGGAAGAGCTTTGATGTGCAGAACTTCCCTGCGTTATCCCTTGCGAAATTTATGACAATGTGGTATTATAGGAATTGTTCTTATAAATTTTTGCCGCTTCACGGCACAACATAAAACAAAAGGAGTCTGAACGGTATGAGCATGAAAAAAATCAGCGAAGCCATTCTTGGCGTAGGCGTGGACGATACCACAATCGACCTGTTCGAGAGCCAGTATCCGGTACCCACCGGGGTCAGCTATAATTCCTATGTCATTCTGGACGAAAAGACCACCATTCTGGACACGGTGGACGCCCGCGCTACCGAGCCTTGGCTGGAAAACCTTGCCGAGGCACTGGGCGGTCGCAAGCCCGCCTATCTGGTAGTCTCCCACATGGAGCCGGACCACGGCGCCAACGTGGCAAAGCTGGCAGCCCTCTACCCGGAGATGCAGGTGGTGGGCAACGCCAAGACCTTCCAGTATATGGAGCAGTTCTTTGGCGCAGATGCCATTGCCCCGGAGCGCCGCGTGGTGGTAAAGGACGGCGAGAGCCTGAGCCTTGGTGCTCACACCCTTACCTTTGTGTTTGCCCCCATGGTGCACTGGCCGGAGGTCATGGTCAGCTACGAGAGCAGCGAGAAGGTGCTGTTCTCCGCCGATGGCTTTGGCCGCTTTGGTGCAGTGGCAAAGTTTGACGAAAACGCCGACTGGGCCAGCGAAGCCCGCCGCTACTACCTGAACATTGTGGGCAAGTACGGCCCGCAGGTGCAGGCATTGCTCAAAAAGGCTGCGGCACTGGACATCAAGACGATCTGCCCGCTGCACGGCCCGGTGCTTACCGGTGATCTGGGCAAGTACCTGAACTACTACGATCTGTGGTCCAGCTACAAGGCCGAAGAGCCGGAGAAGGTGCTGGTCGCCAGTGCCTCCATCCACGGCCACACCCGCGCCGCCGCCCACATCCTGGCCGAAAAGCTCCGGGCCAAGGGGGCGAAGGTGGTGGAGATCGACCTGACCCGGGTCGATGTCTCCTACGCCGTCACCGAGGCCTTCCGCTGCGGCAAGACCGTGCTGGCCTGCGCCACCTATGACGGCTTCCTCTTCCCGCCGATGGAGAACCTGCTGGCCCACCTCAAGACCAAGGCTTTCCAGAGCCGCACCATCGCACTGATGGAGAACGGCACCTGGGCCCCCATGGCCGCCAAGCTCATGCGCGCCGAACTGGAGGGCATGAAGAACATCACCGTCTGTGAGAACGTCGTCACCATCCGTTCGGCAGTCAGTGCCGCATCGGAGGCACAGATGGAGCAGCTGGCGGAAGAGCTGATCGCAAAATAAGAAATACACAGCAAAAACAAGGGCCCGGCACCGGAAGTGTCGGGTCCTTGTTCTTTCTCTCATTCTCTTATTGCTTCTTCGGCCCCAGAAGCACCAGTCCGCTCACGGCGACAAGGCCGCCGAGAAGGGCGAGACCGGCACCGGCCTGACCGAAGGCGTCACCGACCGCACCGACGAGGGGGCTGGCGGGGATCATGAGCAGGCTGTAGGCCATGCTGTCCACACTGATGAGGGTGGCGCGCTGGTCGCTGGGGATGGCGTCGTTGAGCTGTTGGATCTCATGCAGGAGGTAGACCTCCAAAACGCCTTGCACCAGCATCATGCCGAAGATGCCGCCCCAGGCTGGCGCGGTGCCCACCAGAAGGGTGCCCGCACCGCAGAGCAGAGCACAAACGGCGTAGAACCGTCGCATGGAGCGGACCCGGACCCGGCGTCCGGCCTCGGTGCCGAGGACGCAGGCGATGCCGCCCAGCAGCAGGGGAAGGAACAGCGCTTCGGTGGGCCAGCCCAGCTCAATGAGACGCTGCTGCAAAAACATCTTGGTCAGGTAGCAGGGCACCGAGATGATCGCACTGGATACGATGAGCTTCGCGGCCAGCGGGCAGGTGCGCAGAACATGCAGACTGTCCTGCACGAGCTGGATGAATTGACCGGGCAGGTCGTGCAGGGACTGCCGGGCCCGGTTGGCCTGCGCCGCCGTGACGATGGGTTCGTTCATCCATCGACAGGCGAGGGTGGAGACGCCCTCGAACAGGGCGCTGAGCAGATAAAAGCCTGCAAAGCCGAGGAACCGCTGGACCGTACTGGCCAGCGAACCCAGCGCACTGGCCAGCATGGAGATCTGGGAACTGTTGGCGGAGATCTGAAGGTATTCGTCCTCGCGGTCTTCCGTCTTGAGGCTGTCGTAGACAAGGGCCGTGAAGGTGCCGGAGAACAGGGTACTGTACAGCGCGCTCAGCGCCATTGCGAAGCAGATGGCAAACAGATTCGGTGCAAACGCCATCAGCAGGTTGGAGGTGACGGCCAGCACACCGCCGGACACAAGGGCTTTTTTGCGGCCCAGAAGATCTGCCACCATGCCGCTGGGCACTTCGCACAGCAGGTTGACGATATGGAAAACACTTTCGGCCAGGCCGATCTCCCATAGGGAGAACCCCCGTGCGGCCAGCAGCGCGACCCACACGGCGTCGGTGATCCGCAGGCCGGAGAAGAAGTCGGCCGTATACACACAGCCAAGCTGCCGCTTGATGTTGAGCGTTGATCTTTTGTTTGATTTCATGGGAAGCACCTTTCTATTGATACAGTCGATTTCGGAATAGACAGTGCGTACATTCACCCTCTCAGTCACCTTCGGTGACAGCCGGTCCCCTTCTGGCGCTATCGCGCCACCTCCCCCGGCCGGGGGAGTCTTTCCCAAAGTGGGAGCCACTGGCGGGCCGGAAAACTCAAATCGGACTGAAAAAGTTTCTCAGGCCAGAAACAGGAGGGCTCCGCGGTCACGGCAGACAAAAAAGAAAACCACATAGCAAAGCTACGCGGCGTAAAAACAAATCCGCGCTTTGCTGGAAGAAGCATCTGCCAATGAGAGCAGGGCCCGCGCGTTTACGCAAGATAAGACCTATGCGTTCCGCAGGGCCTGCCCGACATGCCAAGGGCTCCCCCTTCGGGGGAGCTGGCTGCACAGCAGACTGAGAGGGTTATTCCTAAAAATGGGCACACTTCGAGCCGGAAATGCTTAAGGGTTTCCTTTTTTGAAGAAAACGCAGCCGTTCCAACCCATGTGGGTGCACCCTCCTTCCAGTAAAACGTTGCGCTCAGCATACCATATCCCGGCGGAAAACACAAGCGAAAACGGAAAATTGCCACAAAATCCGCTTCTGCGCTTGCAAACCGCGCCGAAATGTGGTAAGATGATTTCTGGTTATGAAAACCTGATATGCAAAAACGCAGCGACGGAGAAAGTACGTGCAGTGTGTCCGGCAAAGAGAGAAGCTTCACCGGCTGAAAGGGCTTCCGAGAGAGATGTGCACCGAAGTTCGCTCCTGAGCGGCCCGCGTGAACGGCTGAAGACAGCCTGCTAGTGCGGGACGGTGCGCCCCGTTACGGCGTTTGAGCGCCGCTCCTTATAAAAAAGAGCGGAAACCGGGTGGTACCGCGGAGTAAAGTTTACAGCTTCGTCCCCTTTGCCGAAAGGCAGAGCGGGGCGGAGCTTTTTTGTTACCCGCTGAACAAGAAGAAAACCGAGAAGGAGAGAATTTCCATGCAAGCAATGATCGACGAGCTGGCCAAACTGGCTGAAGAAAGCCTCGGTCAGGTCTCTTCCAAGGAGACGCTGGCCACGTTCTGGCAGGAATATCTGAGCAAAAACGGCAAGATCCCCGCGCTGATGAAAAATCTGCGCTCCGTCGCGCCGGAAGAGCGCCCCGCCATGGGCAAGATCATCAACGAACTGAAGACCAAGGTGCAGGCGGACTACGATGCTGCCGCCGCCAAGGTGAAGGAAGCCGAGCTGGCCGCCCGCAACGCCGCCGAGACCGTGGACATCACCCTGCCCGCT